>WASW01091300.1_pt1 | contig 16574 bp, 17 predicted proteins | sample 5698521 | NCBI WGS metagenome assembly WASW01 (sample SAMN11175560, study PRJNA528189) | sponge metagenome | isolation source: marine sponge | host: Leucetta | place: Antarctica: Western Antarctic Peninsula, King George Island | collected 2013-01
GTTAGAGCGTACGACTCATAATCGTCAGGTCCCCAGTTCGAGTCTGGGAAGGCCCACCATTTCCACTAACTATGCAAGTTTGCGCGTAGTTAGCACCGTTAAAATACCCGATCTTACTAAATTATTTTCTAGTCTAAGGTTATGTTCTTAGGCCAACTTTGATTGCCCTAAATCACCGCGTGATCTAGACCACAGTATATGCAGGCACTAACATCGTACCGGTATTAGTGTAGCTTCCTAATTTAGGTTTCTTCGATTTTTTCATCAATCCAACTATTGATTCCTTATGTCATTTATCATTTGAGTGAGTGATCGAGAATCAGCTATTTCAAATCCAGATATATTTTCTAAGATCAATCCAATAACCTCTAACAACTCACTGCCTGACAATCGGGCCCCTAGTGATCAATAATCATATTCACAATATTGTTAAGTTGATCATCTGTGAACTCTGACATGATGATGGCTCCCAATTGACTGATAGGAACCATCAAGCCAATTAGAAGAGAGCACAACGATAAGGTTGAAATATGGACCTAAGATTTAGAATCGTATGAATTCGGAGTTAAAACCTGTATTTATGTACTCTTATCTCACTCATTGCTAATACATAAGATCTATACATATCTCAACAATCCCTCTACCCATACCACAGGAATCAAGTCTAGAGACTACAAAAGTACTCAAAGGCAGCTAGTGCCCACAGGTACTTAGCTGAGCTAAAGGGAGTGGCAAACACAATGCCAAATAAAGGGATGCTTATTAACACCCTCACCTTACAGGAAGTAAAAGATAGCTCTGAGGTAGAGAATATCGTCACTACTCATGACGAGCTATTCAAGGCTGACCTATTTGAAGACTATATAAAAAGTCCGGCAGCAAAAGAAGTACAAGATTACTCGACAGCTTTAAGAAAAGGATTTGCGCAGGTAAAGAAAACCAAGCTTATACGCTTAACAGATATCCTAGAAATTCAAGAGACTCTTGAAAAAAATAGAGCCGGATTAAGGAAACTTCCCGGTACCGATCTTAAAAACACTAAGACTGGGGGAGCTATCTATACTCCACCACAAAATTCCCAAGAAGTAGAGTCATTAATTGAGAACCTTGTTATTTATATCAATGATAAAAATATTTCGGAGTTGGATGTGCTGGTAAGAATGGCCGTTATTCACTTCCAATTCGAAAGTATTCATCCATTTTATGATGGAAATGGTAGAACAGGCAGAATCATAAATATTTTACATCTAGTCGCAAACGACCTTTTAGACATGCCCATTCTATATTTGAGTAGATATATTATAAAAAACAAAGATGCTTATTATAAAACGCTGCAAAATGTAAGAGATATAAATGATTGGGAAAGTTGGCTTTTATTTATATTAGAAGGAATCGAACAAACCTCGAGGCAAACCATCGAACTTATACATAAGACAAGAGAGTTAATGATGAATTATAAACACAGGATTCGAAGTGAGCTAAGTAAAATTTATAGGCAAGATTTATTAAATAATCTATTCAAGCATCCATACACAAAAATAGATTATGTGATGAACGACCTAAATGTATCAAGGATAACTGCCACGCGATATCTTGACGAACTTTCTAAAAAAGAATTTCTCAAAAAAAGGAAAGTGGGCAGAAACAACTATTATATCAATAACCCACTCTGCAAAATATTAACATCAGGAATGTAGTATTAAGATTAGCAACATTAACACCACTATTTTTTCAGCATATCACTAGCACGAATTGACTTAGACGAATCATCAAGCTAATCAGAATAGAGGGCAATGATAAAAACATTAATGATTGGTATGAGCTAGTCAGACATACAGACCAGGCAACATACCAATCCAAAAATAATGGTAAAGATCAATACAGTTTAGTGAGCGATTTTCAAAATCTTGAAGAAAGTATGAAAATTGCTAGCCTGCATTTAAAATGCTTTATGCTTGCAGCGCTTGGTCTAAATCACTAATTATATCTTCTACATCCTCAATACCAATAGATAGCCTAACCACGTCAGGCCCAGCACCAGCAGAAATTTGCTGTTGTTCTGATAACTGTCTATGGGTCGTTGAAGAAGGATGCGTTATTAGTGACCTTGTATCACCAATATTTGCTACGTGAGAAAATAATTCACATTTTTCAACTATTTTAACGCCAGCTTCATATCCCCCTTTAACACCAAAAGTAAATACTGAGCCCGCACCTTCTGGACAATATTTCTGGGCTAAATCATAAAAAGGGCTATCTGTTAAACCAGCATAGGAAACCCATTCTACTTGGCTATTATTCGTTAACCACTTAGCCACTGCTAATGCATTATCGACATGCTTCCTCATGCGTAGAGGTAATGTTTCAGCGCCAGTAAAAGACAAATATGCATTCATCGGTGACATGGTTGGACCAAGGTCTCTTAAGCCTACTGCGTGGCTATACATGGTGAAGGCCATAGGGCCAAATTTTTCATAAAAATTTAAGCCATGGTAAGCGCCGCAGCTTCCTGCTAACCCACTAAATTTATCATTTTGCGACCAGTCGAAATTTCCTGAATCGACTACTGCGCCGCCCATTGCATTACCGTGGCCTGAAATAAATTTAGTGGTTGAATGGACAACAATATCAGCACCAAATTCAAAAGGCCGACATAACGCTGGCGTCGGTAAAGTATTGTCTACAATTAGAGGCGCTCCTGCTTCGTGAGCAATGTCAGCAATTTTTTCAATGTCGCATACCACTCCGCCAGGATTAGCTAAGCTTTCAGTAAACATAGCTTTAGTATTTGGTGTCACCGCTTTACGGAAATTTTCTGGGTCGACTGGATCAACAAAGATTACATTCCAACCAAACTTTTTAAAGGTATGCCCAAACTGGGTTATTGAACCCCCGTAAAGTTTATTTGAAGCGACGAAGTCATCTCCTGGCTCCATCAAGGCGAATAAAGCAAGTAATTGAGCTGAATGGCCTGACGCAGTACACGTGGCACCAACACCACCTTCTAAGCTAGCCATCCGATCCTGAAATACACTAACCGTGGGATTTGTTAAACGAGAATAGATAAACCCAGGCTCCTCTAAACCAAATAATGCAGCGGCATGATCAGCATCTTTGAATACATATGCGGTGGCTTGCGTGATTGGGACAGAACGCGCGCCTGTCGTTGGATCAGGTTCAGCACCTGCATGTATCGATCTTGTTGCAAAGCCATATTTTGAATTATCAGCCACAGTGTCCCTCAACTATTGGTAAGTTAATATTAGTTAAAGTCTCATAATATATTATTTTAGATAATGAGGTGATTTTTATCTCTAGCTTATAATATGACTTAGCCCAGGGGAAATTTAACTAAAATAACATCATCGCAAACGATAGTTCTTTCAACTTGTGTGTGAATTCAGTCACACCAGCATCCGTTCATGTAATTTAACTATCTATGCATGCGCGTGAAATAGAGCAATGAATTTAAGCTAATCTTTATCTACATTATTCCAGCTACCAATCGCAATTGCCCGATCAAACTCGGTGAATCTACCTGAAACAAATATTAGCTAGGAAATCTCATTCATCCTGCAAGGCGATAAATGTATGGTTTCTATTAGCAGTCAAGGTCGTACCAAGCAAAAATTGCCTGAGTATATAACGGTACTAACGTAATACTCACTTTGCAATGGTATTGAGTGCTGCAGATCGGCTCCCTTTATAGACATTAAACGAGCTTATTAGATTGGCATTAGCCATCAATAACAGTAAAAATAATATCAACTTTATCTTTTCTGGCGGGCCTAATTTATTAAGTGTTGCCCAGAAAATTTCTGCCATCATCCAATGAAGAAGCACTTAACTTGTCATCTAACCTTCAGTAGTAAACTGAATCACTTCACTATTAGAGTAATATCCTTCATTTGGCTATAGCTTGCTTGATACATTGCCCGTTTCATAACAACAGGATTTATTTGTGAACCTGTTAGATAAATGGTTCCCTCTTCCAAGTTGTACCCTTCAAGGTAACTCTTCTTAATTAGCCACCTTAACGACTCCCATCTATTGATAGAATCGGCATCTAAACTCCTACCAATTACTTCATCATTCTTAATCAGACTAACCTCAATAGAATCAATATCCACATCCTCGACTAAAACGAAATCTCCAAGTATGAAGATATTAGCGCCAACATTAGCAGCAATAATGTCATTGCTTATTAAAGAACTTGTATTCTCAAAATGAAATAAAGGTATTTCAATGGCTGGTGCGACAGCGTCCACTAATTCGATTATGTCTTTTTCCAGATCCGCCAAGTCATCTATTTTTTGTTTTAATCTAAATGCCAGTTCCACCTCAATTAATGAGACTTTATTACTCTCATAAATATCTATATTTGAATCTTTTAAATTCCCCTTAGTAAACACACCCAATACGGGCTCATCGATATGGAATTTTTCTTGTGAAGACTCATTTATAAGACCAGCTTTGAACCCGACAATCTTTTGCGCCTTACTTGAGACAATACATGCTTGAATCAAATATGCTTGTTCTTTTGAATTGATCTTTGGTTGCGGGAAATACTCACCTGAATTATGCGCACGATTATATTCCTTCACATAATCACTGGACTGTTGGCAATAGTTTTCAAGCATACCTTGCGCATGACTCACTGATATGATTAACAAACTAGTGAATATAGCTTTGGCCACGAATAACATAGCGTTAGCTCTTAACAGTAAGATGCTTTTGTATGCTGGCGCATATAATTGATAACAACACCGCCGTCACAAACAAATATAGCCCGTAATGTGTTTCAGCAGATGCAAACAGCTTTAATTTCACACTCGCGACAATTACCGCAACAATAAACACATCCAACATAGCCCACTTACTGATAACTTCTAGCATCTTAAAGCTTTGCTTTGAAAGTAAACTCGGCTTCACACCGCTGATCACCAAAAGTGCATACTTAATGCCCGGCAATACGATTGTAAATACCAGTATCATGGCAAACAACAACCACTCACCTTCCCTTAGCAAAGTGACTAGGGCAGAGTAGATCGAAACAGTGCTAGTAAAGATATATAATTCACTAATCGATAGTAGCGGACTGAATATCGAGGAAACAAAAATGACCACACCAATAACAACCAATAAAAGATAACTATATCTATAATTCAAAATGACAACACCCCAAGCTAATGGATTTATTAGATAATAATTTTGCCGTCTTACAACTCGAAGAAATTCTACATACCTTAGAAGATAGCTTACAACACAATGTGCTCTATAATTCTTATGAAAAACAATACATACAAAGACTCAAGCAATTATACTCACCTCGCTTTGATATTGAACATTCAGAAACTGGCTCGTACTATCATGCAATATTACAATGTATAAAAACGCTTTACTTAGACAGCGAATCTGTTTACCACATATTTCTATCTGTAAAGTTTAAAACAAGTATGAACTATTTATTAAAATTAAATTCTTACACGCTGGACACTAATAACCATCATTCACAGCTAACAGAAAATCTCTTATCTCTTTCAGAGCTATGGAGTCTTCAAAGCACTCTGGAATATCGCAGACTTATTGGTGCAAGTACTCATTAGAATGCGTGCTGACCTTATAAACACATACAAAGGAAATATAAAACGCTGATGAGCGACAAATTAGAACTTAACCCATTGGTAGTGACATTAAATTCTGGGAAGGCCTTAGAATATTTTCGCGATCGCCCACTAAATCAAAAGCAACAAGATGACTTGGCCGCTGCTGATAAAAAGTTAAATCTTGGCATTGATATCGCCGGTGAACTTATAACGCATCCTACCGATCAAGATAAAGCCGTATTTATGGCCAATATTCTCGTTAACGCATTAGATAATGATGATGACACCACGATTGCCTTAGCCTGTGCTTATTTAGCAACCAGGTATAAGCACCTGAAACAGCTCAAAATCACCACCCATGAAGATCGAATTTCTATAGAGTTAATCAATGACCAACTTTATGCTGAGCCCATCCCGATCAAATTTATCCCGAAAAAGAACCTGATATAATCCATTATTAACGGTTTACTCGCTCTCACATCGCCCGACTAATACTTAATATTAAGATAAATAGCACTATTGTTAAGTTTATTGTCATTTTTATATATCATATAGTTATGCTGTAACCATATGATTAGATATAATATTTTTATCTAAGACATCGAGAAAATTGCTTTATTCTCTGACAATATAATGGTCATTACCCGAAAGACCAAACACTCATTTTTTTAGTCCACCCTTATCGTTGCACATTTACCACACTACAATTGGGCACACATCCAACAACAGATTCATTTGTATTATTAAATTACAGTATTAGGAACTGCCGACAATCTGAATTAATACTAAAATTCTATATTTTTCGCCAGCTTACGCAGCATTCAGCGATGTTGCTTTAAAACAACAACTTTTGAATATTTGTTGGAATTATACAAAATGATTGTGGTAAGATCGCAACGCTTGATAGGTATTAGACTATATTTATGTTGTTTTTACATCATAGGTAACACTCATAAGGAAGTGAGTGAGGTCTAACGCTGAGTGGGTTTATTAAGGAAAGGGGAGTGGTTCATAGCTGAACCACTGACACAACGTCCACAACAAGCAATTACTCGAGTACATTTAACTTAAATATAAAAGATGGAGTACATCTAAATGAAAATTAAACTATTAGGAACAGCGCTAGCGCTAGGCCTTGCTTCTACTGCTGTTACAGCGGGTGGAACAATAGGCAACGGTGCTTCTGACTGGCAAATTTATAGCTGGCAGAACTGGACATATGAATTCAGTGATGTCGACAATATATCACCTACAGGCAAGAGTAGGCATAGAAAGCAGCAAAGAATCAGAAACAATGCTGCACATATCGGCTTCAAATCTAGCATTGACACTGGTCTTTCTATGGGCGGCCAAGCTGTCAAGACTAACTTTCAATGTGAGCAATTCATGAATTTTGGAAGCGGTGACGGTGGTGACTGGTGTGATCGTAACTCAAAAATAAGTATTAGCGGTGCCTTCGGTGAAGTCATGTGGGGCAACTGGTTAACGCCTTATAACGAAGTGGTTGCTGGCTGGATTGACCCATATTGGGATGCTGATTTCACATCTCACACAGCATTAATGGGTACCATTAATAGCGGTGACTATGCTAGCCCAGGAACTAACCCATCAAGTGATGCGCCTGCTGCTGGTAAAATCGTTAATAACGGATTTAATAAGCGACAAAGTGGTTTAGTACAGTACTGGTCTCCTGACTTAGGTGGTTTGCACTTCCGAGTAGCGACTACTGCAGGTGATCAAGGCGATACAGATGTGGCAACATCTACTGGTAATACTTCTACGCATGACCCACGTTTATGGGAAGCAGGTATATCATACACAACAGACCTAACAAGTGGCGATAATGTGTGGATGGCTGCAACTTTCTCAAGACATGACGATTGGGCTGCTGTTGACTATTCATGCTCTGATTCAGAAGACACTGGTTACCGTCTTGCTGGTAAATTTACACATCAATGGGGTGGCGGTTCATCAACAGCCATTGCAGCTATGTGGGAAAACATCGAGTATGAATGGGACGACTGTGCCAAAGGTGGAATCGCTTCATTCGTATCTGTTGGACTAGATAAAGCAACTAACCTAAAATTGAATAAAGATACTTGGTTAGCTTCGTTCACGCATGGCTTTGGTAACGGTTGGGATATTCGTGGAACTTACATGGATTCTGGTGAATTTGACTGTAGTACATCTGGTGGTTGTTCTACAAAAGATCATACTGACGCCACTTCATACAACCTTGGTTTTGGTTACACAACTCCAGGTGGGACTATGTACGCACTTAAATATGCTCATGTTAATAACGAAACCAATGCTCGTTATGACACCGGCTTTTATAATGCTGGTGTTACCGCAAAAGGTGGTGATTCATCTGTGTTGGGAGTGAGTATAACTGCAGGGTTCTAAAAACAACCTATCAGATAAGTTATACGCATAAAACAGACCTCTTAGTTATGTACTAGGAGGTTTTTAAAAAGGCCTCCTTAATCGGGGGCTTTTTTTTAGATACAGGAACCATATCTTCATACTATAATCTAACTATCCACATCAGATTCATCATTACAGGGTCACCATGCAACTACTATTTCCCATTCTCTTACTTCTCCTTTTCCCTTTAAAAAGTTTTGCCGCATGTACACAAGAGGCTATCCAGTTTTATTTAGACAAGGGATTTAGTCAGGAGCAAGTAACAAAATTATGCACCACAACATTTAATGAGGCTGATGCGTACCAACCCTATCAAAAGCCTGTTGTAATAGTACAGGAAGGCTATGCTTCAGGAATAAACGCTAATGAGAATAAGGCAATAAACGCGTTACGTGGAGGAATAGAGGGACGGTCTATCGATATCACCCCCCTCAATGTCAATTATATAAGAAAAGTATGTATCGTCTGGAAAGAATCACCGAATGTGGAACAGTGGATTAATAAATGCATTGATGTCGCTTTTTCTTTATCGCGTGAAGATTTAAAAGTGAACGAATCTGGTCTTAGTCTACTAATACTTGGAGAGCAAAAAATAGAAATCTCCAGTGCTTCTATCAAGCGCAAACATGTCACTTCTGATCCTTGGGCTGGATTCTCCCTTGACAAAAGGCATATATTGCAAAGAAAATATGAAACCTTTGAAAAAGGAAATACCACTATCATTCCATTGCGAAGAAGCGCCGATCCGGGCCGAATGGTTAATGCAATCAGAACATTGTCAGATGCTACTAAAGTTAAAAATAATAAGAGTATATCGTCCAGTGAGGTCACCCGAGTATTAAATGATAGCTACGTTCCTCCCACTGAAGAAGAATATATAGCCTCACAACCCACATACAAAGAAGCACAAGAAAAAAAGAAAAAGAATAAAAAGTGGTGGAATCCGTTTGATTAACAATTTTCGCTAATCATTAGCCTCTAAATGATTAAAGACTCTTCTTCCATATTGCCAGGAACAGGGATATTCATTAACTCTAGGATAGTTGGCGTAACAGAGCCTAGCCCCTTTCCTTTTTCGAGTTTAATATTATTATTTGCATGATTTATCACCATGCACGGAACAGGGTTAGTTGTATGCTGGGTATGCGGATCACCGGTTAAAGCATCGTACATTTCATCGCAGTTACCGTGATCTGAAGTTAATATTACATTAACTTCTTCTTCAGTCGCCGCATCCAGTACTCTTCCTACTTCGGTATCCATTGCCTCTAGTGCTTTAATAATTGCTTCTGGCACTGCGGTGTGTCCGACCATATCCCCGTTAGCAAAGTTAACTATTATTAAGCTATGGTCGCCATCTTCGATTGACTTAATCACCACATCAGCAACTTCTTTTGCACTCATTTCTGGCTTTAAATCATAGGTAGCCACTTTAGGTGATGGCACCATAATTCGATCTTCGCCAGGATAGGGTGTTTCTCTGCCACCATTAATGAAGAATGTGACATGGGGGTATTTTTCTGTTTCAGCACAATGCAGTTGCCTCAGCCCCATATTACTGACTACCTCAGCTAACGATATTCTTGGGTGATCAGAACAAAATGCAACCGGGCTACAAAATGATGAGTGAAATACTGTCATCGTGCACATATTTATCGGCTTGTAATCACCTAAGTCGAACTCTTTAAAGTTAGGTTCAGCTAAAGCAGCACCTAACTGTCGCGGACGATCGTTTCTAAAGTTGAAAAATATAACCTCATCGTCTTGTTGTATTCGACTTGTATCTTTTATAGCGGCAGGCAATATGAATTCATCAAAGACATCTTTTTCATACGATGCTTTAATGGCATCCCTTGGGGAATCAGCTTGTAAACCGTCATCTCTTACCAATGCTTTCCACGCAAGTTCTGTCCGCTCCCATCGACGATCACGATCCATTGCATAATATCTACCAATAATGCTATGAACTGATCCATTGGCAGCCTCTAATAATTCTTTAATGTTATCAAGAAAACTATAAGCACTATTAGGGCTGGTATCTCTACCATCAGTAATCATATGAATTGCAGGCTTGACACCATTTAACTTACACATAGCCAGCAGTGCTTTGAGATGTTCAATATGAGAATGTACGCCACCATCAGAAACTAAGCCTAGTAAATGTATTGGCCTTGATTTTTCTTTTGCTGATTGAAGTGCTGCAATTAATACTGGGTTCTTAAAGAAGCTACCGTTGTGAATTGCATCGTTAATTAACACTAAATCTTGATGGATGACATTGCCACAGCCCATTGTAATATGACCCACTTCAGAATTACCCATTTGGCCTTCGGGCAATCCAACTGCCGGGCCTGAGGCTTCTAGTGTCGTATAAGGATTACTTGAAAAAAACTCATCTAATCTTGGCGTCTTAGCTTGAGTGACGGCATTGTTATCACCATCAGAATTAACACCATATCCATCCAGGATAATTAAAATCGCGCGCCGAACGGCATCATTTTCATTTATAGACATTGCAGTTAAATATTAAGGTTTTTTAATTTTATTTTCTGGTTCCGATTCAAGCAGTTCTATTTCATCTAGCTCGAGATCCATTTCTTCATCCGTCATCGTGCGGAAACGCCTGTCTCCTGGTGCAGTACGTTTATTCACAATCTTCGACATGAGTAAGCCTAACTCAAATAATAACCAAACAGGTATTGCTAACAATACTTGTGAAATCACATCGGGTGGCGTTAATAACATTCCCACAACAAACGCTGCGACAATGACATAGGACCTAGCCCCTGACAACTTCTCAACTGTGGTTACTCCCGTCATGACTAATACAAATGTAATCACTGGTACTTCAAACGCTACACCAAAAGCAATAAATAGTTTTGTGACAAAATCTAGATAGCGACTGATGTCTGTCATCACGGCAACACCCTCAGGGGTTACCTTGGTAAAAAATCCAAATACTAGTGGGAACACTACAAAGTAAGCAAACAGCATCCCTAAATAAAACAATATCGAACTCGATGCTAGCAGCGGTAACACCCATCGTTTTTCATGTTTGTAAAGACCCGGCGCTATAAATGCCCATAACTGATATAAAATCCATGGAATGGTCAATACAATCGCTAACAACATTACCATTTTAAACGGCGTTAAGAATGGCGACGCAACATCAATCGCTACCATCGTGCTGCTCTCAGGTAGGTGCTTCAACAATGGTTCTGCTAAAAATGAATATATTTTATTAGCAAAAGGGAATAAACAAAGCAAAACTAAAACCACACCAATAAGCGTCTTAATCAGACGATCCCGCAACTCAACTAAATGAGTTACTAATGATTCTTGTTTTTCTTCCTGTGTTTCAACCGTCATGGACTTAGTCTTTATTACTAATCGATCTTAATAGGAAGTAAACATGCTTGATGAGAAGTGATGATGCTTAGTCAGGTTTATTAGAAATATCATTATGATTGGTATCGGTGCTATCTAATGCTTTCTGAATTTCTTGTTGCGTATCCGATTGCGTGTCATTAAGAATATTTCTCAACTGTGAAATTTCGCTCTGCTGTTTTTCTAGCATTTCTTTTAACTCAGCGGCTTTTAATTCGTTTTCTATATCCGAGCGTACAGTCATCATCATACGTTTACCTTTACCTACCCAGCGACCAATTTTCGCAGCTAATGCTGGTAATTTATCTGGCCCGACAACTAATAGTGCCACCATGAGCACGATGGCTAGCTCCCAAAAACTAAAATCAAACATGTTAGTTAAGTTATTCTAATTAATCAGTTATCTTTAGGTTTTTCTGAGTCTGTTTTTTTATCAGCCTCTTCATTTTTAACCGCTGATTTAAAGTTTTTAATTGCATTACCAACGTCACCGCCCATATTCTTTAAGCGCTTAGTTCCGAATAAAAGTAAAACTATCACTAAAACAATAAGCAATTGCCCAATACTAGGTCCCATTTCCGATCTCCTAATTCTTGTCTATTTTTAATTAGCCCTACTGGCTTTCTCTTCTAGGCCTGAAACACCAAATCTTCTATCTAGCTCAGCCAACACATCGCTAATATCCAAACCTTTATCTACGAGTAACACCATGCAGTGAAACCAAAGATCTGCAACCTCTTTAGTAAGTTCAATTGAGTCCGTGCCTTTAGCCGCAATAATCACTTCACTGGACTCCTCACCAATTTTTTTTAAAATATGGCCTAGTCCTTTCTCGTACAAGCTCGCAACATAAGACGCGTCCGCTTTTGCGTCTTTACGCGCTATTAGTACTTGCTGCAGTTGTTCCAGTATTTCTCGATTTTGCATACCCATGACTATGTCTTATTCAACTAATTTTAAGGATATCACACCCACCTACTACTAGTATTCTGACGAGTTAGAGAAGAGGGCGGTTATTCCCGAACAGTAATCCCTTGCTTGCGCATATAAGCTTTTGCCTCTCCGATGGAATATTCACCGAAATGGAAGATGCTGGCAGCTAACACTGCGTCAGCCCGTCCTTTTGATACACCATCACTTAAGTGCTGAAGGTTTCCGACACCGCCCGAGGCAATCACGGGTATAGGCACGGATTCACTAATTTTTTTAGTCAGCGCTATATCAAAACCAGATTTTGTACCATCACGATCCATACTGGTTAATAACAACTCACCAGCACCATAAGAAGCCATTTTTACTGCCCACTCAATCGCATCAATATTAGTTGCCTTGCGCCCACCATGGGTAAATATTTCCCACTTGTCTGGCTCACTTTCAGAGGACACTTTTTTAGCATCAATAGACACTACGATACATTGAGAGCCCACCTTTTGTGATGCTTCTTGTACAAATTCTGGATTATGCACCGCGGCAGTATTAATGCCGACTTTATCTGCACCCGCATTCAACATTCTTCGAATATCATCGACAGTTCGAATACCACCACCGACAGTCAAAGGAATAAATACTTGAGAAGCTACCTGCTCAACAACGTGTTCAATGGTATCTCTTTCATCAGAGCTTGCCGTAATATCTAGAAAAGTGATTTCATCCGCGCCTTCAGCGTTATATCGCTTGGCAATTTCTACGGGATCTCCAGCATCACGGATATCAACGAACTTGACGCCTTTTACTACGCGCCCAGCATCAACATCGAGACAGGGAATAATACGTTTTGCGAGCGACATTGGTCTTATGTCATGTGCTTACTGGCAATTTCTTGCGCTTCAGATAGATCGATAGTGCCTTCATATAATGCTCGGCCAACGATTACGCCAACGATTCCTTCTTCATCGGTAGCACACAAGTTTTTGATGTCATCAATGTTGGTAACACCCCCAGAGGCAATCACCGGAATATGTATAGATTCCGCAAGCTCAACAGTCGACTCAACATTTAGCCCTTGCATCATTCCATCACGACTGACGTCAGTGAAAACAATCGCCGCCACACCATCTGATTCAAAATGTTGCGCTATATCGATGACATCATGATGAGATAATTTTGACCAGCCATCAATCGCTACTTTTCCATTTTTAGCATCTAGGCCCACAATCACATGACCAGGAAATTCTAAACACAAATCATTGACAAAATGTGGCGCAGCAACAGCTTGTGTGCCAATAATCACATATTGCACACCGGCTTCTAAATATTCTTGAACGGTATCTTCATTACGTATTCCACCACCCACTTGAATAGGGATATCAGGGTGATTCGCTGTGATTGATTTAATGATGTCAAAGTTGCGTGGCGCTCCGCTGATAGCTCCATCTAAATCTACTAAATGTAATCGTTTAGTACCCGCTTCAATCCAACGTTCAGCAACAGCAACTGGGTCTTCATCAAATATGGTTTCATCTTCCATTCGACCTTGACGTAAACGCACGCAGCGGCCTTCTTTAATATCAATCGCAGGAATAATAATCATGTCAGTTATTGGCTCTGTTTAATTGCCGTTCCAGTTGAGGAAATTGGTTAGTAATTGCAAACCATTATCAGCACTTTTTTCAGGGTGGCATTGCATAGCAAATACTTTACCATCTGCGAGTACTGAAGAGAATTCAATTCCATAACCTGTCATTCCTGCTGACTGCTTTGAATCTGCAAGACTAACGTAATAGCTATGTACGAAATAAAAGTAGCTGTGCTGATCAATGCCCGTCCATATTGGATGATCGATTTTTTGATCAATAGTATTCCAACCCATATGAGGAATTTTATTCGTGCCTACACCGGCTATTTTAAAGGCCTCAGAAAATGCTTTTACTGACCCCTTGAGCAAACCTAAGCACTCAGTGCCATTATTTTCTTGACTGTGTTCTAGCAACACCTGCATTCCCATACATATGCCTAAAAATGGCTTTTCTGACGCTGCTTTTTGGATAGAATCAGCTAGTCCGAATTGATTGATCTGGCGCATACAATCCGCCGCTGCACCTTGTCCTGGGAATACAACGCGATCACTATTATTAATAACACTAGGATCTCTACTAACTTGAATATCGAAATTTCCATTTGATACTTTTGTGAGAGCACTGGATACGGAATGCAGGTTACTCATTCCATAATCAACGATGGCTACTTTTTCCATGGTGTAAATATAACGACTAAATTGAGGTGTACATTAAGACTCAATCAAACAGGCGCGCTATAGTGCTCCTTTGGTAGAAGGTAATTGATCAACCATACGTGGGTCCATTTCGCAGGCAACACGTAAAGCTCTTCCCAATGCTTTAAAAATTGTTTCAGCAATATGATGTGCATTACAGCCACGCAGATTATCAACATGCATTGTCACTTGGGCGTGATTCACAAAGCCTTGTAAAAATTCAATCACTAGGTCCACATCAAAATCGCCAATACGAGCACGCGGGTAGTCAGCGTGGTATTCAAGCCCTGGACGCCCAGAGAAGTCTATGACTACTCTGGATAATGCCTCATCCAAAGGCACATAGGCATGACCATAACGACGCACACCTTTTTTATCACCCATAGCTTTATTGAAAGCTTGGCCTAGCGTAATGCCAGCATCTTCAACGGTATGATGCGCATCAATATGTAGATCACCTTTAGCCTTAAGCGTGATATCAAACTGACCATGACGAACCACTTGATCAAGCATGTGATCAAGAAAAGGTACGCCACTATCGAGCTCACCCTTACCACTGCCGTCAATATTTAATTCGACGGAGATTTGGGTTTCTAATGTGTTTCGTTCAACTTTTGCAGCACGTGATGCCATAGCGATATATTGTGTGAATAACAGTTATATTTAGAGTCTGATTGTAGTGCTAATTTACACTTCTAGCCAGAAAGTGACAGGTCCATCATTGGTTAATGTTACTTGCATATCCGCACCAAATACGCCGTGTTGCACATTATTATATTCTTTTTTTGCATGAGCAATTAGTTGCTCAAAATATTGTTTGCCTACTTCAGCTGGTACGTTTTTACCGAAGCTAGGCCGATTACCGCGTGTAGTATCTGCTACCAGGGTAAATTGTGGAACGATAATCAAACCACCGTGTATATCTAGCAGACTAAAGTTCATTTTATCAGCATTATCAGGAAATATTCGATAATTCACCAGGCGCTCAAATAAACGTTCACATTTCTCAGTTGTGTCACCTGACTGCACTGCAACCAATGCCACGATGCCGGCATCAATATTTGCTACTGTTTGACTATTGATGGCCACTTTCCCCGCAGATACGCGTTGTACCAGCCCTATCATGAGTAGCGCGCGGCAAGTTCATTGGTCGCTTTGACTAATGCATTGACAATCTCTGGCTCACTCGCGGAATGACCACTAGTTGGGGCAATATAATAATCGGCCTGTGGCCAAGCCTGATGGAGCGCATAGGCCTGCTTGATGGGACATACCATGTCATAGCGGCCATGAACAATGTAGCCTGAGATATCGCTCAGTAAATGAGCATCCCGTAATAATTGATCTTGTTCTAAATAAGAGTCATACATAAAGTAATGACACTCGATTCTCGCCAAACTTAACGCCACTTCATCATCACCAGAGTGATCAGCCACGCTTTGTTTAGGGTGTAATGTTGACGTACGACCTTCCCATATTGACCATTCCCGGGCTGCTTTTAACTGTATTTGTTTATTTTTACTGGTTAAACGCTGATAATAAGCCTTAACCATATCCTTACGTTCTTCTTCTGGAATAATGGCTTGATAGTCCTGCCAATAATCAGGAAATACTGCGCTGGCACCTTGTTGGTAGAACCATGCAATATCCTCTCGCCTACACAAAAATATTCCCCTAAGCACTAAACCTAATACTTCGTCAGGATGTGCTTGGGCATATGCTAAGCCTAAAGTTGAGCCCCATGAGCCACCAAATACCACCCATTTCTTAATATCTAACTGATGACGTATTTTCTCAATATCCTGGATTAAGTGTTGAGTGGTATTTTCCTCCAAGCTTGCATGCGGCGTAGATCGACCTGAGCCACGCTGATCAAAAAGAATAATTCGATATTTCTCTGGGTCAAAGAATCTAGGGTGGTAACTTTCACAACCCGCCCCTGGCCC
>WASW01069082.1_pt1 | contig 16488 bp, 14 predicted proteins | sample 5698521 | NCBI WGS metagenome assembly WASW01 (sample SAMN11175560, study PRJNA528189) | sponge metagenome | isolation source: marine sponge | host: Leucetta | place: Antarctica: Western Antarctic Peninsula, King George Island | collected 2013-01
CAGGACTCCTTACGAGCTTCCTTGGGGATGAATGATCCTGTTTCAGGAGGCACCCTTGAACTTTATCGTAATGCGGACACACCGCTTGAGGAAGTTTGCACGGCGACCAACCATGAGAATCTCGATTTCATTTTTTCCAATATTTCGCTGATCACTGATGAACAGGAAGTCTTGCAAACCGCCTCTGACCAGTCGTATCTGAAAAACTGGTTGAACCGAGAAGTGAGTGAGCAACACGATTTTGTCGTGATTGATTCTCCTCCCTCAATGGGGGCGTTCAGCATCAACTCGTTGGTAGCCTCAGATTTAATCGTGATCCCGCTTCAGTGCGAGGTCCTGGCGGTCAAATCATTGAAACGGTTTTTGCGTGCTTTTAAACAACTACAGACTCACATTGATGCGCCCCTCTACATTGCTGGAATTTTATTAACCATGTATGATCGCCACATAAAAACCCACCGCATCGTTTCCCGTCAGATTTATCAAGGACTGCAAGATTCCGTCTTTAAAACGATTATCCCGCAATGTAACATCATTTTAGAAGCCAGCGTCTCTGGAAAATCGGTGATCAATCAGAGTTTGCCTGCGATTGGCGCCACCGCCTATATTCGCTTAGCAAATGAAATTCTGGATCGCTTCGATCTTCGTTAAGCCAGCATTCCGAGTGCTTCAAGCCCTTGTTGATAGGCGTTTCGTTTGAATGGAATAATCCGTTCAAGGACTTTCTGAATGGAGACCCATTCATAATCATCAAATTCCGCAAAATGTTCCTCAAATGAAATGGAGCGCACGCCTTTGTTCAATCGCACCAAGTACCAGCGTTGTTGCTGTCCCTGATATTTGTTTTTTTTGCCGCCTTTCCGGTTGCTCCAATCAGTCAGCACCCACTGAGGAAATTCATAGCGGATTTGTTGTTTAGAAACTTTGAGCAGTTCAATATCATTGGTGCCGATTTCTTCTTTCAATTCCCGATAAAACGCGTCTTCTTCGGTTTCGCCAGAATCGATGCCGCCTTGCGGAAATTGCCATCCGTCGCTTTCAACCCCAATGCGATGAAACATCAAAACTTTGTCCTGTTTTTTGTTGGTAATGACAATACAAACATTGGGGCGATACATGAGACCACTCTTTCCAAGGAGATCAAAGGGTTTCCTTCCTGGAAAATATACACCAAAACGCTTAAAAGTTGACAGATAAAATAAGGGGAGCGTTTTTTATTCATAACTTTTTACTCATGTGCTATCAGTAGATCCCCTCTCAATGAACGCCGAAAAACTTTTGAATAAACCTCGATTGGTACCTCACAAGGAAGGAGTCCGGAAAATTGATAGAAAATTGTAACGCGATCATCTTTGATATGGATGGCCTGATGATTGATTCAGAAAAGATTGTCATTGAAGCCATTCGCTGTGCAGGAGAGGCCATGGGGTTTCCTTTTTCCGATGCCCTCTGTTTTCACATGATTGGCCGCAACTCAAAAATGGTCAAACATGCCCTGTTTGAAGCATTTGGTCAGGAATTTCCTCTGAAAGAATTCTTTCTTGAGGTTCGTGAAAACTCAACCCGCCTCACTGAAAAAAACGGCATTGCCCAAAAAGCAGGGTTGAAAGAATTGATCTATTTTCTGGAAGAATTCAAAATCCCGAAAGCGGTCGGCACTGCCTCATCTCGAAAAAGCACCTTGGAAAAACTGAGTCGGACTCATCTCATTCAACATTTTGAGATCATAGTTTGTGGCGATGAAGTCGAGCAAAGCAAACCTGCGCCGGACATCTATTTAAAAGCCGCTCAGCAATTGAAGCGGAAACCCACAGAATGTCTTGTCTTGGAAGACTCCGAACCGGGGATTCAAGCGGCAAACGCGGCCGGGATGCTCTCGCTCATGGTTCCAGATCTTCACCCACCCTCTGAGGCCATTCTTCCTCTGATTCATCAAATTTTCCCCACGTTGCATGAAGTCAAAGATTATCTCGCACAAAAACTGGTAGCGCCTCAAACGATTTCAGATTAGATCCGAAGGCTGAAAACCATTCTCCAAAAGTGTTCAGTGAAAAAAAAATCCAAAGCAGATCCCCTTGCCAAGATTCATTTTGAAACATCTCAAGACGACGATTTAATGAAATCGTTGATGGAATCCATTCCAAACTGTCTCGACGTTAAAAAAGACGATCAAGAAGAGTTGGATTCACTCATGCCACTCAAAAAACCAAAGCGTGCCAAACCCTCAGACTCCTCACAATCCCCGGACGCTGAATTGGACCTTCATGGGAAAACAAGAGAAGAGGCGATCATGATGGTGCAAAATTTTATCATGGACAGCTATCAAAAAAAGTTGCGAACGTTATTGATCATCACGGGGAAAGGCTATCGGTCAAAAAGAGGGCCGGTTTTAAAGCAAGCCGTTCAATCTTGGTTGAAACGCAATGGCACTCCTTATATCGACAATTTTTCTCCCGCTCCCGCCAAACATGGAGGCTCCGGCGCGATTTGGATCAATTTGCTCTGAATTGGGGAAAACCAACCAACCCCTATTTTTTAACGGATTTTGTGCGCCCCCGGTTTGATGCTAACGGGTTCGATCTGCCAGATGTCTTTGGCATACTCGGCAATGGTCCGATCCGTGGAAAATTTCCCCATATTGGCCGTATTTAAAATGGACATGCGGGTCCAGGCGGTTTGATCCAAATAGGTTTGACTGACTTTTTCCTGACAAGTGAGATAACTCGAAAAATCCGCCAGGAGCAAGTAAGTGTCGTCATAAATCAAAGTGTTGTAAATATCATTGTACAAATGCGGATCATCCCGATTGAAATAGCCCGTATTGATCATTTCCAGGATTGCACGCAATTCCTGATTGTTTTGATAATAAATTCTCGGATTGTAACCGCTTCGTTGTTTTTCTTTGACTTCCTCATCACTCAAACCAAAGATAAAAATGTTGTCTTCGCCGACTTCTTCTCTGATTTCGACAGTCGCGCCATCCATCGTTCCGATAATCAAAGAACCATTCAGTGAAAATTTCATATTACTGGTGCCGGAGGCTTCGGTCCCGGCAGTGGAAAGATGCTCAGAAATTTCTGTAGCAGGGATGATTTTTTCTGCGAGTGAAACACGATAATTTTCCAAAAACACCACTTTGAGGCGATCGCCAATCAAGGCGTGATTGTTGATCACACGAGCGACATCATTGGCCAGTCGAATGATCAATTTGGCCATGTCATAGCCGGGCGCGGCTTTTCCTCCCAGGATGATGGTACGGGGAACAAACGGCGCGTTCGGATTGGCAAGAATCCGCTTATAGAGTGCGATGATGTGGAGGACATTCAATAACTGGCGTTTGTATTCGTGGATGCGTTTGATCTGCACATCAAAGAGGGAATTTGAGCTGATGGCCATCCCCTGTTCACGCTGAAGCCATTTGGCAAATTGCTCCTTTTTCGTTTGCTTGACTTCACGCCAGGCTTGTTGGAAAGCTGGATCATCGGCAAAAGGGATCAAGCGTTTCAATTCATCGGGCGCTTTGATCCATCCGTCTCCAATTTTATTATTGATCAATTCGGAAAGCTCCGGGTTGCATCCTAGGAGCCAGCGTCGGTGGGTGATCCCATTGGTTTTGTTTTGGAATCGCTCCGGATACATCGCATAAAAATCTTTGAAAATGGTTGTTTTTAATAATTCTGTATGCAGCGCCGCCACTCCATTGATCGCATGGCTTCCGACAAAAGCTAAATGGTGCATCCTGACTTGTTTGCCGTCCCCTTCCTCGATCAAAGAGAGTCTCCCTAAAAGAGCCACATCCCCTGGATAACGCTGTTTGACTTCTTCCAGAAATTTTTGATTGATCTCATAAATAATTTGCAAATGACGTGGCAGCAGATTGCCAAGCATACTCACAGGCCATTTTTCCAGAGCTTCAGGGAGAACGGTGTGATTGGTATAGGCAAACACACGGATCGTCATCATCCAAGCCGTATCCCAAGCTAATTTTTCCTCATCCATGAGCAGTCGCATCAGCTCAGGAATCGCAATCGAAGGGTGGGTATCGTTCAATTGAATCGCGATCTTGTCCGCAAATTTATCAAACGTTTGATGGTTGACTTTATACCGGCGAATAATATCTTTCAGAGAAGCACACACAAAAAAGTATTGCTGCTTGAGACGCAATTCCTTGCCAGAAAAATTCTTATCATTGGGATACAACACCTTCGAAATCGTCTCACTTTTTTGTTTTTCTTCCACCGCTCGCATGTAATCACCGCTGTTGAAGAGTTCCAGATCAAAATCTTTCGACGGTTTCGCTTGCCACAAACGAAGGGTGTTCACCGTATGGGTCTGGTAGCCCGCAATCGGCACATCATAAGGCATTGCCAGCACATCTTGGGTCTCTTCCCAGTGATAATGTTTCCGAGCGGAAGCGTCTGTCTCCTCGCGAACATGCCCATAAAATTTCACAGAATGGGCTTCATCAAAAACCTGAATTTCCCAGGGATGGCCTTCCGCCAGCCAATTATCGGGATATTCGACTTGAGCGCCCTCTTCAATTTTTTGCTCAAAAATTCCATATTCATAACGAATTCCGTAACCAGAGGCTGGCAGCTGTAGCGTGGCCATCGAATCTAGAAAACAGGCGGCCAGTCGCCCTAAACCGCCATTTCCCAAACCCGCGTCACATTCCAATTCTTCAATATCGGCCAGCTCGTAGCCATTCTCTGCCAAAACTTCTTGGCAGACAGTTGCCAAATCCAGATTGAGCAGATTATTACGCAAGCTCCGCCCCATCAAATATTCCAATGATAAATAATAGACTTGCTTGCAATCGGTTTGATAATACGTTTGTTGAGTGTCATTCCAAAGTTCGACTTGGCGATCACGAATGGCCAAAGCCAGACTTTCATAAATATCTCGCTCTCTCAGGGTGCGCTGGTTTTTACAGACTGAAAATTCGAGATGGTGGGCAATTGATTTTGCCAGGGCGGTCTTATCCATTTTCAGGTAATCATCAACGAATTTCCAAATAGTGTTTGACTTTTTCTTAACTGCCATGAGGTCAATCTCCATTTCTCATAAAGTGTTTGTTCAGAAGCCGCACAATATATAATAAAATATCAGATATTTCAAATCATCCCTTGAGCAATCTTCTGCTAAAAACGACTCTTGCGGAAACGAGAGGTTTGCAATATGATCGCCTCTCGCTGCTCGTTGATAATTGCTAATTGACAAAACCAATCTTTTTTTGACAGATATGAGCCCCCTCATCTTGAATTAAAAATAAAGGAGAACGCAAATGACTGAAACAAAGAAGAGACGCTTGAGAAGCCGGGAATGGTTCGATGTCCCTGGAGACCCCAGTTCGACGGCCACACACATTGAACGCTACACTAATTTTGGCATTACCGCGGAAGAATTGCGCTCTGGCAAACCGATTATCGGGATTGCTCAGACCGGGAGCGATCTCGTTCCCTGCAATCGAGTCCATGTGGGCCTTGCCAACCGTGTCCGTGAAGGGATTCGGGAAGCGGGTGGAATCGCAATCGAATTTCCGGTTCATCCTGTCCAGGAAACCGGAAAACGCCCGACAGCCGCCTTGGATCGCAATCTTCAATACCTGAGTCTTGTTGAGGTTTTGTTTGGTTACCCTATCGATGGTGTTGTGTTGACGATTGGTTGTGACAAAACCACCCCAGCGATGTTGATGGGGGCCGCCACTTTGGATATTCCCGCAATCACTCTCTCAGGGGGGCCGATGTTGAATGGCTACTGGAAGGGAGAACTGGCGGGTTCGGGAACCATTCTTTGGAAAGCAAGACAACTCCTCGCCGCAGGTGAGATTGACGAAGAAGAATTCATAAAACTCATCTCTGATGCGACGACCTCCCCTGGATACTGCAATACGATGGGAACCGCGACAACCATGAATTCCCTAGCAGAAGCCCTGGGGATGTCATTATCAGGTTCTGCGGCAATCCCCGCCCCACTCAGCGAACGTGCAGAAGTTGCCTACAAAACGGGTTTACGCATCGTCGAAATGGTGACAGAAGATTTGACACCATCCAAGATTCTTACCAGGGAAGCCTTTGAAAACGCGATCATGGTCAATTCTGCCATTGGCGGTTCGAGCAATGCTCCGATTCATCTCAATGCCATTGCCCGCTTGGTGGGGGTTGCCTTGGACATCAAGGATTGGGAAACAGTCGGGTTAAACATTCCTCTGATTGTCAATATGCAACCAGCAGGAAAATATCTCGGAGAAGCCTACCACCAGGCAGGAGGAGTGCCTGCGGTCATGCACGCGCTTTTACAAGAAGGCAAACTCCACGGCCATGCGCTGATGGTCAACGGCAAAACGGTTGCGGAAAATTGCGCCAATACGCCGTCACGCAATCACGATGTGATTCGACCCTATCAGGAGCCTTTGATGGAAAACGCCGGATTCATTGTTCTGCAAGGCAATGTTTGTGATGCGGCCATTATGAAAACCTCTGGAATCAGTAAAAATTTCCGCAAACAATACCTTTCCAATCCTGGCAAAGAGAATATGTTTGAAGCCCGTGCCATTGTCTTTGAAGGCCCGGAAGATTACCACAAGCGCATCAACGATCCTTCACTCAACATCGATGTCAATTGCATTCTTGTGATCCGCGGTTGTGGCCCCGTCGGCTACCCTGGCTCGGCTGAAGTTGTCAATATGCAACCCCCCGATGAGTTGATCAAACAAGGGATTTTAGAATTACCAACGCTCGGTGATGGCCGTCAAAGCGGAACTTCGGGCAGTCCCTCAATCCTGAATGCTTCGCCAGAATCTGCGGTTGGTGGAGGGTTGGCATTGCTTCAAACAGGAGATACCATCCTGATTGATCTCAATCAGGGAAAAATCGACATCATGCTGGCAGATGGTGAAATTGAAAAACGGCGAGAAAACCTCAAATTGACACAAGTACCGCATCAAACGCCTTGGCAGGAAATATACCGTGATACCGTGGGGCAGCTCTCCACCGGTGGCATCATTGAACTTTCCACTAAGTATAAAAAAATCAAAAATACGATTCCCCGCCATTCGCATTGAAATGGCGATTCTCAGGAGATCAGGGAGTTGTAGAATTTGCTAGTTTGCCAGAATAACGGAAGGGAGCGTTCCCCGAAAATCAAAGACTGACCGTGATCATCGGGGACGCTTGGAAAGAGAAAATTAGGAGCGGGCAGTCAGTCGTGTTTTTTTAAAAATTCCAATGAAACGCAAGCGTCAACCCTTTATGCTCCGGTGGCAGTAGATTGATCCGGCCTGTCGGTTCGGAAAAATCCTCTTCAGTCTCTTGAGGGCGTGAAACATCGGGTACTAGGACTGCTCGCCCGCCTATCACAGAACCCATGACCCCCCCCAGAACAATCCCCAATCCAATCGAGCGTAATGTATCTCGGCTGGTATTGCTTGTTAAGAGCGCAAACCATCCGCCAATCATCAGGCCAGTTCCGACTCCATACAAAATATTCGGAGCAAAATTCGCTTTTTCCTGTTCCAGGAAAGCCCCTCGTAGGCGTGCGGCTTCATCCAATAATTGTTGGGTATTGTCAGGCAGTATATCCTCATCCACATAGCCATCTGTTTGCTCATTCGTTTCAAAATCTGTTTGCTCTTCCTCAAGGTCGAATTCATTCAAATCGAGATCCTCTGTAAACTCTTCATCCTGGAAAGTATCAAAGGAATCGTCTTCTTGAAATGAATCTTCAACCTGAGCATAAACGTCAGAAATTGGCAATCCGACCAAACACAATATCACTATTCCGAGACCCATCAAAAATGTGTTCTTTATTTTTCTAGTTATAAACATATAGCGTATCGATTGTTATTTTGTTAAAGTGCGGCATAGATCTATTGATGAAGTATAACAAAGCAGATAGAATTGAACCAGGCAATTATTATTCATTAATCAGAGATTATTCAAGATTTGAATAAAAAATTAAAATTAATTGAAATTTTCGACTAAAAATCAGGCTTGATGACATGACAGATTACGTCTCTTCTTCTAAAATAAAGATTGGATTTTCAATGGTGCGGATCGCACATTCGGCCCTTTAGGAGGTTTTTTAACTCATGACAGCAAAGATTTATATGAAACGGATGATGATAGTTTTGATCATAACAGCGTTCCTTTTTCCGGGAAATGCTTCCTCGCAGGAAACCGGTCCCTCGATGATGGGGATTGAAATTGGCTATACGTTAGGAGGCCTGCTCGCCGGGGTCGCCGCAGGCGGAGTGGTTTGGCTGACTGACCCTGGAGGCCCGACTCCCATGATTACCATCCTCAAAGATGGTGCGGCTTTAGGAACTATGATCGGCGCAATCTTAGGGTTTTATCTGCTCTATAACTCTGCGATTGACCCAAACTCGGCGCTTCCTTCAGATAATTTTGATGAAGAACTTGGACAAACCCCTTTTTCTGCTTCAGAGAAGAATCATTTTTCAAAATCGCGCTCTTTGAGTCTGAAATCGCCTCGAATCACCCTGACATTGATCCACTATAAATTTTAAGGAAGGTATGCGCTTTTTTCTCAAGAGAATCTTTATTTTGAGCCTGATCTGTCTCTTATTCAACGCTTCTCAGCTTTATGCTCAAGAAGAAGTTCCTCCCGATACCGCCCCTGTTGTTGTCACTGGGGCAAAACCTCCTGTGATGAGATCTATTTTCTGGAACACGGTGTTTGGTTCGGCATGGGGGGCACTGATGGGATCCGTGGCGGCTATTTCAAGCCCCCACGGTTCTCCCTTTCGAGATTCATTGCTCGCGGGGACAACTATCGGAGGAATACTCGGCTATGGGTTTGGAGTCTATCTCGTCATTCGCGGGATCACTTTTGATCCAAGAACCCTCCCAACGCCTGGGACGACTCCTCTTGGGTTCGCGCCTTTTTCTCCTTTAAATCCAATCGCTCAAGACAACCTTTTGCCTTTCTCAGCAGAAAGGCGATTAGCGAAAAAACCTGCCACACCGATCTGGCAAACCACAATCTTTCAAACAACTTTTTGAGCAAAAAAACATTGCCCTAACGCAAACGATGGCGAATGAATCGAAGCTGGAAAATGGACGGCTTTTCATGATCCTTCAAAAATTTCAACGAAGGAAATCTCCCATAAAAACTAACGGTTTTCTTCAATGCAGCCATTCAAAAATTTTCTAGAAACTATCCTTCAATCCATTTCTGAAACGCAATTAACGGCAGTCCAGTCAATCTTCATTGTCTGCGCTCTTTGGCTCCTCCGTGTTTTGATTTTAAAGTTGACGGTTCGGCAGATCCGTGATTCTCATACCCGCTACATCTGGCGTCAAATCCTCTATTATTCGACAATCATCCTCAGCATTATTCTCCTTTCTCGTTTATGGTTTAGTGGCGTTCAATCGCTTCTCACTTTCCTTGGCATTGTTTCAGCTGCTATTATTATTGTTCTCAAAGAACCCATCCAGAATCTGTTTGCCTCGGTCATCATTATCTGGAGAGAACTATTTAGCTTGGGAGACCGGATTGAAGTCGGAGAACATGCCGGAGATGTGATCGACATGGGCATTTTTTATTTCAGCTTGATGGAAATCGGAAAATGGGTGGATGCCGATCAAAGCACCGGGCGGATTCTCAAAATTCCCAATGGGATTGTGATCACCCATGCCGTCGCTAATTACAGTCGTGGCTTGCAACACATTTGGCACGAAATTCCGATTTTGATTACCGAAGAGAGCGATTGGAAAACGGCAAAAGACTTGTTACAAAAGATTGCCGAACAGCATACGGAAACCTTGAACAAAGCTCAAAGAAAAGCGCTTCGTAGAACGACTGAAGAATACATCATTTCACCGACTCTCACCCCGACCGTCTACACGAGTCTCACAGATCATGGAATCTTACTCACCGTTCGTTATCTCTGTGAACCTCGTCACCGCCGCAATATTGAAGCGGTCATTTACGAACATATTTTAGAAAAATTCAGCGACTTCCCCAACATTCACTTGGCTTTTAGCGATTACTGAAGTAAAGAATATTTTTAATTTTTGAGCAGGCATTTTAAGGAAACTGGTTAGAAAATGGATGTCGAGATAGGATTTCATAAAAATCGAGAAGCTATGGCAACCCCTCTTTGGCTTGAGCAAAATCGCAGAGCCATTTCAGAAAAAATCCAATGGTTGTTTGATAAACCTGAAGGGCTGCTTTGTGACCATCAATCCTCACACCATCACATCCTCATTTTCAAAGAAGGCACGCTGATTCGGATGTTTTTTGCGAACCCGACTCGATCAGAAGCGGTTTATCAGCACAGTGGTTGTATGGCTGAGTTTGACTTAGAAGAGCCGCTCAATCTGATCATTGCCTATCCCCAGGCATTATTGCTCTCTCTGCTTTGGAGGAGTGATCCTAAACATGTCTACACGATTGGATTTGCGGGAGGGCGCATCCCCATGATTTTGCACCATTATTTCCCCGAATTGATGATTGAAAATGCTGAAATTGACTCCGATATTGTCGCGTTGGCAAAACAGTATTTCGGGGTGCAACTCGATCATCGAAATAGCGTGATTCTTCAGGATGGGAGAGGCTATCTCGAAAAAAAATCGAATGACGTTCTTTACGATTTTATCATCATTGATGCGTTTCGAGGAACAGGGTACAGCCCGTACCATTTGCATACCCTCGACTTTTTTCAACTCTGTAAAAAGTCTTTAATTGAAGGCGGTGTCGTCACCATCAATTTGGTCAAAGATGATCATTTATTTCTCGAAAAAATCAACACTCTCCGAAGCGCCTTCACACACGTTTATTTACATTTTGATCCGATCCAACCAGAAACCTATGTCTTTCTTGGAACCGATGGCGAGCCTCTCAACCAAGCAGAAAGAGTCGCGCGTGCCACACAAATTCAAAACCAAGCAGGGTTTGCTTTTCCTTTTACCAAACGTGCCCTCGATTTAAAACCTTTATCAAAACAAGATCCTTATTTATCAGAAACATTCGGAGTTTCTACAGAAATTTTAAGTTCCGATGCGCCTCTGCCAAAACCGTTGCGTCATATTTCTCCTCATGATCCCATCTTTTTCAAGGCTGATAAAAATGAGCCTTGCCCTTGCGGATCACCTCAGAAATTTAAAAAATGCCACGGGAAAGGAATCCCGTTTTTTTAATTTGAAAAGGATTTTTTGCATTTCAGATGAGAGAAGCAAATGAATCTAAGTGAGAAAATTACATCAAAGCCTCGCCAAATCGCCTGTTGTGGGTTCGTCTTTTTGATGCTGATGTTGTTTGGTTGCAGTTCTCCGAAAACCCCGGTTTCTCATGCCCCGACTGTTTTTTATGCCCCGACTGTTTTACAAATCTCCAATCCCAAAGCCCTCAGTGATGCGGAATTGCGAAAAATCAGCAGTTGTGAATATTGGGACGTTTGTCGGTTTCAGAAATATGAAGAAGTGGAACCTTTTGGGCCGACTTATCTTTACAAAGACCGCTTCAAGTTCAAACCTCAAAAAATCTGCCGTTTTGAAACATGTGACCGTTTGGAGGCATTCTATCACAAAGCCTTGAATTGAGCGCGGTTTCCAAAATTTCTAAACAGAAAGCTGACTAAAAACCTGAGCGGCTTCCCACATGCTTTTTTCTTCTTTAATAGAAATCCGAATATAGGACGGATCCAGCCCAACGAAATTGTCACAATTTCGGATCAAAATCTGCTGGCGAGCAAAATGCTCAAAAAGCGCGTCTGACGTGTGCTGATGAGATTTGAGTAACACAAAATTGGTTTCACTGGGAAAAGCAGAAAACCCGCTCAGCGCACTAATTTGTTGAAGAAATTTTTGTTTAATGTGATGAATTTGACGGACCAACGTTTGATTTTCAAACCCAACTAATTTTTCAGCCACTTTCTGCGCTAATATATTCACAGACCAAGGCGAGATGAAATTTTTCAACTTTTCGATCAGATCTGTATTTGAAGAAAATAACCAACCAATTCGCAAGCCCGGAATCGCAAAAATTTTAGAGAAGGAGCGGAGCACTACCAAATTCAGCGCATCGACCCCAACCATCGAATAGAGATCTTCCGATTGGACAAAGGGCATGTAGGATTCATCAATGACAAACAAAGTTTCCCGGAAACGCTGAAGCAAATAAGCGAGAATTTCCCGATCAATTACCTGGCCTGTCGGGTTGTTAGGATTGCACAAAAAAACGATTTTAGCCTCCGTTGCCAGCTGACAAAATCGTTCCACATTGAAACAAAAGTCCTCGGTTTCTTCTAAAACTTGGTGAATGATTTGAAAGCCAAAAAGCTCCGCGTATTTTTCATACTCTGAATAAGTCGGTTGGACAATCAAGGCTGTTTGAGCGGCATAACAATACCCCAATCCTTGCAATAGCTCAGTCGTTCCTGCCCCACAAAGCAGACGGGATCGAGGCATTCGGTGATGCTCTGCTAACCGTGCCAGCAACGTTTCTGAATAGGGTTCGGGCAAATGACGAATCGCGTCTATATTCTTTGAAAGCGTCTCTTCAACAAAATCCGGCAGGGTGTATGAAATATTACTGCTCAAATCAAGGATTTCGCCAGGACTCACTCCATGCTGACGAGCAATCCCGAAGATATCCCCACCATGCTGATATTTTTGATTCCGCATTACTGCTCTTCTTTCTGTTGGCGAGCTTGCCGATTTTTCTTTTTGTGGAGGGCAACGAGTTCGCCACGTACTTTTTTACGAAGATCTAAAACTTCTATGATTTCATCGGAGGTGGTCAGGCCTCGATCACCGATGCTTCCTAAAAAAAAATGACCTCCCGTGAGGTTGGTGATGGTTTCCAGGGCTTGAATATCCGCGCCGGTGGAGCGTTGTAAATTCTGCTGAAAGCGGTGTCGGTAGTGCGCCAACACAATTTCATGTTGTTTTTTTAAGATGCGTTCAAAGGAAGTGTCCGCATACCAAGTTCGCCACTTGTTTGCTCGTTCGGTGGCTTCTTGAGTCACTAATTCCTGTAATGTCTCGACGGAAAGCCCTGCTTCTGAATCGACCTCAACACAGATCTCTTTTGCGCAACAGATCGGATGGACATCAATTCTGCGTTGCTGGCAAAATTTGGCCGCTTGATAAAAATTGGGAGGGCAATTGTGATCGCCATCCGTAAAGAGGAGGATTTGAGCTGGCTGAAGGCTTCCCCACGGATCGAGCGTATTGCGCGTTTGTTCAATCAGAGAAGCCGCAGAAAGCAGACCAGCTCCCAGAGAAGTGAATCCGAACATATCCGCTAGCAGGGCATTTCGAGCGCGATGGAACCAGAGACGACTGTCAAGCAGCAAATCCAGGAACTCACTTTTTTCCTGTCCAAAGATATGAGAAACAATCCCCATACTGGAAAAAACCACCTGGGCCAACGCCTCTGTAGAATCAAGGGAGCGCACCAGAGCTTCCTGCAAATCTAAAGCGTATTCAAAGCGGGAAGGCGGCACATCATGCGCCAGCATCGAACCGGAGACATCAAACACAAATACGGTCAAAGTGGTCTCTTTGGAAATCTGAGCGACTTGTCCGATATGATCCAGCGTTTTTTTCGTAAAGAAGTGTTTGCGGTATTGTTCTTGCCCATAAATTTGATCCTCCCCGGTGGGCCAAAAGACAAACGCATTTTCTCCTGATTGCCCAAACAAGACATCGAGATCTTTATCCCCAGTCCGCGTCTCCTTTTTGTTATCTTTGACTTTCTCAGCATGGGCGAACAGATTGATTTTGGTTGTGTCCCGCTGATTTTCGATATAATCCAACAGACTGCGAAAATATTGGTAGATGATGAAAAAAGGCGAGCTATAAATGTCGATCAATTTTTGATAGCGCTGTTGTTCCTGAGTGACCGAATAAAACTCGGCAGGGGGGTGAGATTGGATCAATTTGGTGTAGCGTTTCAGCAATTTTCCAAACTTTTTCAGCTGGGCATCCACGTCCGGTTTGAGCAATCCCTTTTTTTCGTCAGGGTAGGCCCGGAGCTGAAGAGACCCGTCTGCTAGGCTTTCAAGTAAAAAAATTTGCTCAGACTCTGTCAATCCTCGTAAGGCTCCCTGTCCGCTGACCTCAACCTGAATCGCTTGCTCAGAACTGACAAACCGTTCCTCCCAATTCTCGGCGAGTTCGTGACGATTCTCCAAAGATAACGGCAACAGGGTTTCTGGATCGAGGGCAAACATTTGACTGAGAACAAACCCCTCAAAACGCGCTTGATTGCTTAAATGAAAGATTTGTTCAAATAAGGAAAGGTTGAGTTCTTCAGACAAATCGGGGCAGAAATAAGGGTTTTTGAGGATGGCGTTGGTGTTTAGAATCTGCCGCATCACCTCTAGCATTTTCTGGAGAGCTAACAAAGAAATTTGTTGAAGAGAAGAATCAGGCCGCCGGATCGGATTGGCAATGCGACGCGCAAGGGATCGCAGAGCCGCCTGATATGCGGCAATACGCGCATCAATTTGATGCTCTTTTTCCAAAGGAGGCGTTTCAGATTGATTCGAAGATTCCACGGATGCGGGCATGAGGGGATGGTTGTTTAAAAAGTTGTCAGATCAAGGCGATTGCCAGCGTTTAGCAGTATCCCGGATGACTTCCAATTGCACTAATAGCAATTCCTGCTTTTCTTTCTGCAAGTGTGACCAGCCTTTTTTGATTTCGTCCAACAACGTTTGTAGTTGATTGATCGGCAAACCGGAAGATGATTTTAATTTTGTGACACGGGGCTGGAATTGAGAAATATTTTCGTTCTGCACCAAGAGGCGTAATTCATTATAATTCCATTGAAACAAAGCCGCAATGCGTTTGAGCATCTCCGAATCCGGCATCGTTCCAGATTCTAACTTCAAATAATAATCTTCACTGGTGTCCAATAGCAAGGAAATTGCGGAAGAGGTTTGCCCGATTTTTGCCCTTGCATCGCTCAGGCGAGTCGCCAACGTTTCGGATTCGCCCTCCTCCAAAGACATGATTGACATTTCTTTTTTTGGAAGATGCGCCTGGAATTCCTTGATCGATAACGGGGGCGCAACGGTCATTCGCGGAGTGGCACGATTGATCAATTGCTGGCGAGTGTCGCGGTAATTCCAACTGAATAATGAGCAGATTTTACGAACCAACTCATCCGGGGGAATCGTATTCTGCTCAAAAGATTCGTAATATTCTTCTGAAATATCGAGAAACATCGCAATCGCAGCAGGATTTTGCCCTGCTTGCTCCCGTGCTTTTTGTAGCGTTTTATTAAAAGAGGAAGGTTCCGTTGTTGGAGCGGAGGTGGTATGCTCTGCTTTATTTTGCGGTTGTGCCGAAGATGCAGGGGTGTTGCGGGCAATCCGTTGGGTGTCATGATAATTCCACTCAAACAAAGCGCACATTTGTTTGAGAAACTCATCCGATGGCACCCAATCGACTTCCAGAGACTCATATTCGTCTGAGGTGATTTGTAACATCATCGCAAAAGCTTCGGGACTCTGATTGATGGAGAGACGAAACTCCTTGACCATCTCATTTAATTTCGCCATACCCCTCCCAATTAGCGGATTGTGTTTCGTAAGGAATTGTCCATATTGGTACAACTCTTGATTTACTGAAAAAAAACTTCATTTTTTCAATCGAATCTCTAAGCCTTTTACCGATTTACCGAAGAAAAACGATGGCGAGATCCATGAAAGTAAAGCATATTTTATTCCTCTTTGCTAGTATGATCTTCTTTCTGGTGGGAGAAAAATTTGCAGTGGCCCAGTCAGAAAATTCCGGTTTGGGGCCTCTAGAGATTCGAGATCAATTTCCTGTCGCCTTGCCATTTTTATCCATGTCTCCTGAAAACACCAGTACGATTGGGGACAATGTCTTGTTTTTCTCTTATCAAATGGCCGTTGCCAACACATTCCTCAACAGCGCGGGGAAAGACAAACAAATCACCAAAGATGAGGTCAACCGCGGTTTGGTGGCCGCCGATTTTTTTGATCCTAGAACCGGAAAACCGATTCCAGGGTTTCATACATATATTGATATTGAAAGTTATCGCCATTTGTTTCGCATGAAATATGGATTGTATGATTCAATGGAACTCGGGGTTGAATTTTCCTATATTTCCTTTGTCGGAGGTTCGCTCGATTTCGGCTCTGAATTTGTTCACGAGTTGGTCGGCATTAGCAATCGTAGTGCCGCTGGAGCCTATCGAGCCAATTCAAAGCGGAATCGTTATGATTATTACCTCCTCAAAGACGAGACCTTCCTCGTCAATACCGATGATTCCTTTGAAAACGTGGCGAGCGATCCTCTCATCAAATTCAAATGGAATCTGTGGGAAGGTGATTCAATTTTCCCGGCAATCTCGTTAAAACTAGCCTACAAATTGGCCACCCCGAAGCGGACGCAAAAGCAAAAATTAGTCAGCAGTGGCGGGGCGGATTACGGAAGCTATTTCTTGTTTTCGAAAGCTTATGTCAACTGGATTGCCTATTTAGGGTGG
>WASW01079982.1_pt1 | contig 16299 bp, 9 predicted proteins | sample 5698521 | NCBI WGS metagenome assembly WASW01 (sample SAMN11175560, study PRJNA528189) | sponge metagenome | isolation source: marine sponge | host: Leucetta | place: Antarctica: Western Antarctic Peninsula, King George Island | collected 2013-01
TATTCTGAAGGGAGCATCGTCCACACAGCGGTTTTAGCTTTGGGCGGAGATCATTTGACAAAAGATGTCACGATTGGATTGAGCACCCCTCTCATGGAAGCAGAGGAAATCAAACACAATCATGGGGTCGCGATGGTTTCCATGGTTGAAAAAGATGAGATGGTCCAAGTTTCTGGAGTAGGAGGCCGCCGAAATCGAAAGATTAAAAAAGAAGTGCTCGCGGAAATTATTGAAGATCGCTTTCGTGAAATTTTTGAATTCATCGCAACCGAAATCGAAAAATCGCAGTATCGTAATGTGATTGCTTCTGGGGTCGTCATTACAGGTGGCACTTGTATCATGCCCGGTTCAGATGAACTGGCAACTGCCGTATTAAATATCCCAGTCCGCGTTGGATTTCCAGAGAATATTTCAGGCATTCAGGAGTTAATTTATTCTCCTAAATATGCCACCAGTGTCGGACTCGTGAGATATGGGATCAATAGCCAAAGCAAGCTCCAATTTTCAGGAGATGAAACCAATGTATTTCATAAAGTGTCTCGTCGCATGAAAGATTGGTTGCATGAATTTTTTTAGTCCAGTCCACAAAGGTAGTTTATGCTAGGATTTTCTGATATCAAGCAAGCGCAAAATGATAATCCAACTATTAGGGTGATTGGGATTGGTGGTGGAGGTGGTAATGCGATCAACCGGATGGTCACAATGATGGATACACAAACCGTAGAATTTGTTGCCGCTAATACAGATCTACAAGATCTAAGAAATTCGGCCGCGACCTATAAATTGCAACTGGGCGTGAATTGTACAAAAGGCTTGGGAGCTGGGGCAAAACCTCAGGTTGGCCGAGAAGCGGTGCTCGAAAATTCAGATCTAGTGCGAGAATTTGTCTCCGGCGCAGATATGGTTTTCATCACAGCTGGTATGGGAGGAGGAACCGGAACAGGAGGTGCGCCCATTGTGGCCCAAATCGCCAGAGAAATAGAAGCGTTAACAGTGGGGGTCGTGACGTTGCCCTTTCGCTTTGAAGGAAAACATCGACGAAAAAACGCTGAAAAAGGCATAGAGGAACTGAAAGATCATGTCGATACACTCATTGTTATTCCGAATGACAATTTATTAGGATTGGTGAACAAACGCACTTCCATGGTCGAAGCGTTCAAGTTAGCCGATGATGTCTTACGGCAAGCGATTCAAGGCATTTCAGATCTCATTACTAATGAAGGGATTATTAACCTTGATTTCGCTGATGTGAGAACCGTCATGCAAAATGGGGGTAAAGCCGTCATGGGGGTTGGCATTGCGGCTGGAGAGAATCGAGCGACAGCCGCAGCGGAACAAGCGATTCACAGCCCTCTTTTGAGTGATCACAAAATTACAGGTTCTCAAGGAATTTTAGTGAATATGGTAGGCGGGAATACGTTGACGATGCATGAAATCAACGAAGCCGCTTGTTTTATTCAAGAACAAGCTCATGAAGAAGCAACCATTATCTGGGGTGCTTCGATTCGCCCTGATCAAGAAGATCAAATTCAAATTACGGTAATTGCCACTGGATTTGGAAAAGACGGTACCTTAACGGAACAAGAAATAAACCGCCAAAAACTTGATCTATTGAAAGAGGATTCCCAACCGGATTCAAATGCCGATCACAATTCCTCTGTAACCTCTTCTTTGAATTCAACGAATCTTTCTGTCTCTCTGAAACCTGAGATCGTTTCTGATCAAACTGGAATCGAAGAACAAGAAGCAGATCAACCCACTGCGGAAATCGTAAAAACTTCGGAAGAGGGAGAGTTTGAATTTCCTCTATCTGAGATTGAATCTGTGGAAGTTCAAAAAGAGGAGGACGTTCCCCAAGAAGCCGATCAAATTACTTCTGAAATTGTCGCAATTCCAGAAGAGACCGAAGTTGATCATGCAGAGCACAACCCCATTTATCATGATACTGAAGAAAATCAAACTGACTTGGAAACGGCTCAACCTCACCCATTATCTATTGCTGGGTCTGCTCATAAATTAGAAAAATTATCTGTGTCTTCTTTGGACGATGGAGACGATTCCAGAAATAAAATAAATGCTTCAACTCAAGCATTTACACTAAAAACCGTAGAGGAGCTGGCAGCAGAATCGATAGAAAATTTAGACCGGGCAGCAGAACTTGCTTTTATGGAAGAACACGAAGATGAAAGATCTCTTGCAAAAGCGAATGCTGAGATCGCTGTAGAAACCAGTCCCCGTTATCCAGATTGGGCATTACGCAAACGTCATCGCCGTGATTTTACGAGTGACCTTGACATCCCAACATTTATTCGCCGTAGAGCCAAAAAATTAGGGAAAGATTTTAGATAACACCTTTCACTTGAGAATCTTGAGACTTTCAGTAAGATAAGCTTTAAGTAAAATCATACTTGAAGCAATTCACAACAAAAGAATTAAGCGATAGACCCAGAGACAAACACAAACAAGGGTTAGCAAACTTATTTTATGACAGAAAAACAGTCATTGTGGCAGAGGTTTTTACTTTTCACCCAAGGGCGTGAGTTCGATAACTAATTAGAATTTTTTTATGTTAAGTGAAAAATTGATATTCATGTTGAACTCAGAAAATTGATTCAAATCAGGAAGATGATTTTCTGAAAAAATCAAAAAACCTCTGAAATATAAGTAGCTTAGAAGCATTTATTTTTTATTCAATCAGATCAAGCGTTTTTCCTCCCACCCGTGTTTGACTTCCTGTCTAATTGCTCGCCTCAAGAGAATTGCTTCGTTCAAAATCGCTTTTTACCATGAAAAGTGAATTTCACTAGCACAACAAATTCCGTTTATCAAAACTTTGAAGCATCTCAAAATCGGAATGATCGTGCGTTGGCCAAATAGATCATGAGAACATTACGTTTATTTCAAATTGCGGTGATTGGAGGACTGGGAGGGCTTATCAGTTGGGCCTTTCTTCAAGTTTTCTTGTACGCTCAGCAAACCATCGGGCCTTTCCCTTTGTTAGATCAGTTTGTCTACCAAGGGATGATTGTTGGATTAGGAGTCGGAATTTTCATCCATTCGAGAGAAGCCATCTTATCCGAAAACTTTTTTGCTTTGAAAACAAGTGTTTCTATCGGGGCATGTATCGGATTGATCAGTGGTTTATTAGGATTTGTGATGGGACAAAGTCTGCTGGCTTTTCCAATTCACCTGCCTTTTTCCTGGATCAGAATCGTGAGTTGGGCATTATTAGGGTTTTGGTTAGGAGTTATTATCAATTTAACAGCCCCTGCTTCGAGAAAGAGTTTTTCTCAAATCATTGGAGCTTTGTTAGGAGGGTTGCTCGGAGGTTTACTTTTTGAAGCCTGTCAAATGATACCATTTGGATCGATCAACAACCTCATTGGTTTGGTCTTTATTGGAATGCTCTTGTCATTATCAATGGTATTGATCGACACTTGTAGCGCAAAGGGATATTTACGGATTTTGACTGGAGGGCGTGAAGGGAAAATTTTCCTTTTGGATAAAAATGAATTCTCGCTAGGATATGAATCTCACAATGATATTGTTTTGAGAGGCTATTCTGAGGTGTGCGGCACCCATGCGCATTTTATGAAAAGTAGCTCGAATTATCAGATCGTCAATCTGTGTCCTGGCGGGCAGGTCTTTGTCAATTACCGATTCATTGATCAGCAAAGCGTCAAAAATGGCGATATCATAAAACTGGGCACCGCATTGCTTCAATATTGTGAGGCACCATGATTCATAAAACTGCTATTTTTAAAATTTACCAGCTTGGATGGGTGTTGGGGATCTTGTTTTCGATTGGGTTGTTTACTTCGGCAAATGCCCGTGATTGGCAAATACGAATCAATGCCACCGATTCCCATTTAGCCTATCTAGGCGGAGAACGCTATATTTTCCTAGAGATTGTTGATGAAAACGAAAAACATATCGACAATATACCGAAAGAGCGTATTTCTTTTAAAATTAACGAAAAACCTTCCCTGTTTTCTGATTTTTCCTACCAACACCAGCATTTAGAACAGCGAGTCGCCCTCCTTTCTGGAATCGAAAAAGCCTTTGATTCTCAAGCACTTGAATTGATTAAAAATGGGTTTCATCAATTCATTTTCCAAAAAAATGATTCTGATGAAATCCTGATCAATTTCAATGGTTCCGGGCAAGAAGGGTCTCTTTTAAAGAGCAAAGACGATTTAGCAGAGATCCTCAAAAACGCCACTCCTGATTCAGATAAAAGCATTCCTGTTGCAGATTTTTTGTTAAAACAGCTAGAGCCTTTTCGTGCTTCAGGCAAACGTCAATGGATGATTTTACTGGTTCCTGATTCCAATTCTGAGATTGAAGAAACGACGAGAGAGGCGTTGTTCAAATTATTAATCAACCATCAGATTACATTGATTCCGATTATCATTGGAAAACCAACTGCCGCTCATTGGTTAAAAACACTCGTTACGCAAACCCAAGGCAGGGTTTACAATATAAAAAAATATGAAGAACTTCCCGCATTATTACAGAAACTAGGAGAGAAAATTCGACAAGAATATGCCTTGACCTATCGTTTTAATACGTTAGGAAACATCCCTCATGCTATTGAAATAAAATTTATTGCTAACAATGATCTTGAAACAATTCGGCATCAAGCTCAAGCGCCCGCTATTTGGTTTGATCCTCAGCAACCTTTCCCTCTTGTGGGGATAGCTTGTATTGGAGGGTTGGTCATTGTCTTGTGGGGATTTGCTTTGGTCAGAAAATGGAATTTTTCGGTTTCCCTGAAGCAAAAAGGTTTTCAAATCATGACTCCAGGCGAGAACTTCCAATTCATTCCTTTGGAAGAGGAATCATATACCCTAGATTTCCTTTCTTCTATTCAAACAAAAGGGCATTTACGTTTATCGGCTAATCTGAGCAAGGTGGTTCTTTCTGCCGAACAAAGTAGTTATTTTTTAGAGGATAAAAACTATAAAAATGCTTTATTGATCAATCGTCGTCGGGTCAGGAGGACTCTCTTAAAGCATGGGGATATTTTGGATATTGGAGAGTTGACGCTCATTTATTTGGATCATCTTCAAGCGCCTCCCTTGGAAGAAAACAAGTCCGGTAAAAATGCGATTCCTATTTATTCTGATAAACCACAAGGGCCGCTTCGGAAGAAGATGGGAATGTTGGTTGAAGAGACAACGAAGCAAGAATATTTCTTAGTGAAAAACATTACTTTTATTGGGCGTTCTAAGACAAACAATATTGTTTTAGAAAGCCCTCGAATTGCGTTAAGACATGCCAAAATTGTACAAATTGGCGTTCAATACAAACTGCATAGTTTGAATACGCAAGAAGGGTCATTTGTGAATCGCCGTCGTATCGAACAGCGTTTTTTAAAAGATGGTGATGAGATTTCTTTTGATACCTGCCGGTTGCGATTTCACATTGTTCATCACCCTCAATCACGAACAGAAAAAACCAAAGGGGAGAATCTGCATCATGTATAGAGCTTCCAATAAAGAAAAAAAGGATCTTCTCATCGAAGCGCTTTCCTATATTCAAAAATTTAAAGACAAGATCATCGTGATCAAATATGGGGGTGCCGCTATGGTTGAAGAGGATCTGAAATTCCATTTTGCTCAGGATATTGTTTTGCTTCAATCTTTAGGCATGCGCCCGGTAATTGTACATGGAGGGGGCCCGGAAGTGAGTCGAGCGATGGAGCAATTGGGGCAAGAAGTTTCATTCATTGATGGGTTACGAGTGACCAGTGCCGAAAATATCAAAGTCGCCGAAATGGTGCTTTCAGGGACGATCAATAAAGAAATCATTGCCCACCTCAATACGTTTGGTGGGAACGCTGTTGGGTTAAGTGGGAAAGATGGGCATTTGATTGAAGCGTATAAAAAAGAACCGGTCAGTGGAGTCGATCTCGGTTATGTTGGTGGGGTTAAAAAGACCAATCCCGCATTGCTCCATTTATTGCTCAAGGAGGCGTTTTTACCCGTCATTTCTCCAATCGGTTTAGGCAAAGATGGGGTGACTTATAATCTCAACGCAGATACGGTCGCGGCCTGTATTGCGGTTGCCCTCAAGGCCGATAAAATTATTTTTATAACCGATGTCGATGGCATTATCGTTGAAAGCAAATTACAATCTGAATTGAGATCAGAAGACGTGAAACAATTGATTGAAGAGGGCGCGATTCACGGAGGGATGGTTCCGAAAGCAGAAGCCATTTTACAAAGCGTTTCTGCTGGTGTCCCCACCGCTTATATTATCAATGGGACGGATCCTCATTCAGTGATTGCAGAATTATTTACAGACAAAGGAACAGGGACTAAAGTGGTCTTATAAAGTCCGCTTTTTAAATTTTTTTACAGATCGATTTCCTGGAAGTCCTTAACAAAGGTGGACTGGATGAAAGATTCCTTATCGAGAGATTGAATTATGGATTGGGATTTTACCCCCCCCTCCTTTTCTGACTTAAACGATCATGATGTCGCTCAAGCAAGCACCTATTTGCAAAACAAACGCATTGCGCTTTTACTGACAGGAAGTATTGCTGCTTATCGGGCACCCGATCTGATTCGAGCACTTCGCCGTGAAGGAGCGGAAGTAGTCGTTTTTGCCACGAAAGAGGGCTTGCGCTATGTTGCCAGGGACGCTTTGGAATGGACTTCTCTCAATCGAGTCATCCATGAATTTACTCCAGATGCCGAACATTTGAGCGATGCCGCACCATTTGATGCTTATTTGGTGGCTCCTGCTACTTACAATGCTCTCAATAAAATGGCGCTGGGAACGGCGGATTCCGTCGTCACATCGACATTGGCTTCAGCGTTAGGAAAAATGGAACAGCGCCAAGCAGTTGTTCTTGTGGCTCCTGCAATGCATGGTTCTATGCACAATAGTATTTTGACAGAATCTCTCAAAAAACTGCATGCTTTGGGAGTTCGAGTCATCCCACCCCGACAAGAAAATGGAAAAAATAACCTCCCTTCAAATGAAAAACTAGTCGCTGAGACGATTCGAGCACTTCGTTCTTCTCCCCTCAAAGGAATAGAAATTTTGGTGACCGGAGGAGCGACCCCTGTCTATATTGACCACATCCGTTACATCACCAATCGATTCACTGGAGCATTGGCCATCGAAATTGCTCAGGAGGCATATTTTCAAGGTGCCCGCGTCCATCTTATTTTAGGCAAAGGGAGTCAATCGCCCCCTAGTTATCTGGATCACTCTGTTATCGAGACTTATGATGATTATGTAGAAACGATTGAAAAAGTGCTCAGCAGGAATTCGGTCCATGCTGGTATTTTTACTGCGGCTGTCGCTGATTATCGCCCCGAAACAATATTTTCCGGAAAAATTCCAAGTGGGCAACTTCAGTCGTTGAAACTGACTTCTACAGAAAAAGTGATTCAAAGGATTCATACTAATTTTCCTGAACTTTTTATGGTGACTTTCAAATATGAGGAAAAAATTAGTCATGAAGCATTGTTAGAAATTGCCCACGTTCGTTTGAAGGAAGGTTATCCGGTGGTGGTTGCAAATCGAGGAGAAGAAAAGGGGCCTCAAGGAGAACAAATCGCGTGGTTGATCGCACAAGACAGACCCGCACAAATGATGACTGGAAAACCTCAAATTGCTCAAACTCTTTTGAACTGCCTTGCAGAGAAATTATGTTGAAGCCGATCCATTGCATTTGCCTACGATCGATTCTCTTGCGGAGGAAATAGAAAAAGCATTGTGGCATCCTGGTAATTTATTGCGACTTTGAATCACTTCTGCTATGAAAGATTTGATTCGATCGGGTAAACCTCCCCGTACTTTCTTTTGAAAGAGAAAAAAATGTATCTGACATTTTTTGAATCAATCGACACCTTATATTTTATCAATTGAACTAATGGAGAAAAACATGAGAAAATTGGTTGTTGCGGGAATAGCTTTCATATTTAGCTTAGGAGTAACCATAACGGTTAATGCTGCTGGAGACGCGGCAAAGGGTAAAGCCTCTTATGCCGTTTGTCTGGCATGCCATGGGGCCAATGGTGAAGGAAACACCTTGCTCAACGCACCACTCATCGGAGGGCAATCCGTCTGGTATATCGAGAGACAATTGAAAAACTTTAAAGCCGGGATCCGAGGAGGCGATCCTAAAGATATCTATGGTGCGCAAATGCGCCCGATGGCGATGACTCTGGTCAATGACGAAGTTATCGCGGATGTGGCTGCTTATGTGACTTCTTTAAAACCACCCAAACCCGCAGCCACTCTCAAAGGTGACGCTGCCGCCGGGAAAGTTAGTTATCCGGTTTGTCTGGCGTGTCATGGTGTCAATGGTGAGGGGAATAAAATGTTCAATTCTCCTCGGATTACTGGCCAGCAAGATTGGTATGTCGTGCGACAGTTGCAAAATTTTAAAGCCGGAATTCGTGGTACCAATCCCAAAGACATTTTTGGAATGCAAATGCGCCCGATGGCAATGACATTAGCAACAGATGAGATGATCCATAATATGGCTGCTTATCTTTCTACTTTGAAATAAAACTCAAAACTCGCTTGTAATATTCGTCATTTTCATTTATAAAAATAGGTTTTGATAAAGGTATTGATCCTGGCTGGAGGAATTGAATTCCCTTGTTTCTACAACGGATTCAGAAACAAAATTACTTCCTCGCTAAAATTTTAGAAATCTCTATTTATTGATTTTTCGTACATTTCAAGAAAGGTTATCATGTTAGATGGGATATTGGGCCGCAAAATCGGAATGACCCAGATCTTTGAAGAAGACGGTACCGCAGTGCCTGTCACGGTGGTTCAGGTCGGGCCTGTCACCGTCATTCAGAAAAAGACTGAAGAACGAGATGGCTATAACAGTGTCCAGGTTGGCTTTGAAGAGATTCCAGCTCGCAAAACCAACAAACCTCTGGAAGGTCATTTTAAAGACCAAAAACCCGTCCGTTTTTTAAAAGAATTCAAGCCAGAAGATATTGCTCAGGTAGCAGTAGGACAAATTTTTGATTACAGTATTTTTCAGGAAGGTGAGACGATTGCTATTACTGGTGTGTCCAAAGGAAAAGGATTTTCCGGTACCATCAAACGTCATAATTTTGGTGGCCAACCCGCAAGTCACGGTCACCGTGGGCACCGTCGTACTGGCAGTATTGGTCAATGTGCAACCCCTGCACGTGTCTTTAAAGGGAAAAAGATGCCAGGCCAATATGGCAATCAGAATGTAACGGTTCTCGGATTGAAAGTCTCTAAAATTATCCCAGAGCAAAACCTCGTTTTGATCAGAGGAGCCGTTCCAGGGAAAAATGGGGGAGTCGTCACTTTGAAAAAAACGACTCGCTAGTTTGTGCGGAATCGCCAGTTTTTGGAATCGATTTGAAATCCTGGCGATTCCCTCTTTCCTCAGTTATGATTCCAAAAACGACTTTCCTCCCCTCCTCCTTTTCATTGATTCCACTGATCTCATTTGTTTGCTGCCAATTTATTGGTATCATCATCGCCTTTCAATTCTGAAAAAAATGCCATCGCTCAATCAAGGTTAAGTAAGAGTTAACTTCACTGGAAAAATGTGGTAAAAATTTTGACAAATTAAACGAAGACGATGGGTTTGTTTATTTGCTCCAGGAAAAAGCGAGAATTTTAATAGAACAACAAGGCATTCGGGTGGCACGAGGAGAAATTTTCCAACGCCAATCACAATCACTATTGTATTTTCCAACCTACGAATGACAGAAAAAGCTCCCGCAAAAACTAGATTCAAACACCGCTTTGAGTATTTTTTCTTCAAAACATTCAAAAATAGAGTACTGCGAGCTTCCGAAAGAACCCTGAAATTTTATCAGTTCGTGACTTTCTTAATGCTCTATCATGTTTTTCGATTCCATCACAAAATTGTTCAAACCAACCTCAATATTGCCTTTCCGAATCTGACAAAAGAAGAACAAAAAAAACTCCTCATCGCAAACTATCACTGGCTCGCTCAAATGATTATTGCGATCATGCGGATGGATTATTGGAAAGGCAGAACAGCAGAATATGTTTCGTTCCATAATTTAGCCATTTTGGATGAAGCTCTTTCTGAAGACAAGGGGGTTCTGTTGATCGGCGCGCATTTAGGGCATTGGGAAATGATTGTTCCTGCTTTAACTGAAAAGGGTTATCAGTTGTCTATGTATGTTGGCGGACAAAGCAATCCGCTGGTAGATAATCTTCAGAATCAAACTCGTAGCAGTTTTGGAGCGGAAGCCATTAGAAAAGGAGATTCAGTTGGCATTAAATTAATGCGTGCCCTCAGGAAACAAAATATTTTGGCGTATATGCCGGATCAAAATGATCGAAAATCAGAAACGTTTGTGAAATTTTTTGATAAAACCGCTGCTGCTCCAAGCAGTACCGCAAGATTTCATTTCGCTCGAAAAAGCCCTATTATTACTGCTTTTTGTCTCTTTATTGGTGACAAACTTGAGGTTTTTTTTGAAAAACTGAAGTATGAGCAAACAGGAGATAACGAGCAGGATCAACTCAACATCACCCAAGAAGTCAGCAATGTCATTGAAAAGTTTGTCCGGCGGTACCCTAACCAATATCTCTGGATCCATCGTCGCTGGAAAACTCGACCACCTGACGATCCAGATTTAATTTATTGATCTTTATCTGCCAAAATACCCTGAATATTTTTTTCTTTTTTAGCTGTTAAAAAAAATGAAATTCCCTATCCGTTCTTATGCCGCCAATTCGTATAAAAAGATAAAACGCTTTTATCGGCAACAGCTTTTCCAAGGAGAAAGTAGTAGAATTGACAGAACCATTTTTTATTTTTTTGGCACTCTAGATGTCATTGGGAAAAAACTATCTCCCAATACTTTCAGAAGATGGGCATACAATCGGTTGATCAATTATTTGCATGAACTACTGCCTTACGATTCCGCTCATCCCCTGCTCGGATCTAAAAAAGATGAGAAACTCTATTTAGAATACCGCAAAAAACGTTTCCTTGAAGTCGTGCGGCCTTGTGATGTGATTCTGGTCAAAGGCAATATGCGCATCAGCCGAATTATTCAAACCCTGACCCACTCTCCTTATAGCCATTCTGCCTTTTATCGGGGAAATGGCGAACTCATTGAAGCAGACCCGGATGGGATTCTAATCAGTATGATTGACAAATATATTCACCTAGATATTCGTATTTGTCGCCCTATTATGCTCACTGATAAGGGTCAGCAAACGATCATTCGCCATATGGACGAAATGATCAAAAAACAACCTCAATATGATGTCACCAATATTGAAAAATTATTATTCAAATATATATATTCCAAATTTCGACCGGATCTCCAGGTCTATATAGGAGGCTCGACCAAGTTTGAAAAATATTATATTTGCTCCGGATTGATTGCTCATGGATTTCATAAAGCGGGTTATCCCATTATTCCGGTGCTACGATTTCGTAAAAAAAGCCGACCAGCCGGGTTTAAAATGAAAACCGTCGATGATTATTTTCAATGGGTCGTCCATACCAAAAAAAACTTCAGCCAAATTGTCCCTGCTGATTTTGATAATAGCTCCTTTTTTGCCAGCATCAAATTCCTTTGTATTGAGAGTCAACCCCCTTCACAAAAACGCGTGTTTAAAAGAGATTTTTAAGTTTCTTCAAAAACAATTTGACGTTTTTTGATAACATGCCTATGCTTACGGCTTATTTGTTGGGTTGGTAGCTCAGTTGGTAGAGCATCTGACTTTTAATCAGGTGGTCCAGGGTTCGATTCCCTGCCAACCCACCAAGTAATTCAAAAGCCTCTCTTTTTCTTCTCTTCAAGAAGTTTTTCCCGTTTTTTGAAGGGCATTTTCTTTGCCTAGATCTAGATTCGATCTTTCCTCAATTCATTTCTGATTCAATCTGAAATCTCGAAAAATCACTCTTGATTTCATTTGCATTTATCCTCTGTTTTGTGTATTAATGCCCTCTTGCGCCCAAGAAACCTTATAGACTAAGGCATTATTCAAATCATAACAAATGGTAACCCCTTTCAGTTTTAATGGAGCAAGGAAGAGTCAATCCGGTTTACTGAAAAATGGTCAATTTTAAGGAGAAAATAATGCCTCGTATAGATTTATCGAGTCGGGATCAAATGAAGGGAATATCATGAGAACAGGTTATCCAGCCAAACAAGGATTGTATGATCCGCAGTTTGAACATGACAATTGTGGCGTGGGGTTTGTGGTTGATATAAAAGGCCGAAAATCCCATGATATCGTCCAAAAAGGTCTGCAATTATTGTGTAGCTTAAATCATCGGGGCGCTCTTGGAGCCGATCCTAAGACAGGGGACGGCGCCGGGCTATTGTTACAAATCCCGCATGATTTTTTTACGGAACAATGCCCGCCTCTTGGCTTCTCCCTTCCTGAAACTGGAAAGTATGGAATTGGGGTGATGTTTCTTCCCCAAAATCGCGAGCAACGCCATTTTTGTGGGGAGATTATTGAAAGCATTCTTGTCGAAGAAGGGCTCCATGTGATCGGATGGCGCAATGTTCCGATTGACCAGGAGTATGTGGGGCAGCAAGCAACTGAAGCCCAGCCAGTTATTCGCCATATTTTCATCGGTAAAAATGATGCCCAAATGCCTCAAGAGACATTTGAACGTTTATTGTATGCCGTTCGAAAACAAATTCGAAATTCCATCCGTTTCGAAGATTTTACAATCCCCAGTATGTCTTCGAAAACGATTGTCTACAAAGGCATGCTCACGCCTAGTCAATTAGGGCAATTCTACATTGATATTGCCAATCCCAAGTTCGAAAGTGCGTTGATTATTGCACACACACGATTTCCCACGAACACCTTCCCACGGTGGGATTTAGCCCAGCCGTTCCGCTACATAGCGCATAATGGTGAAATCAATACCCTGCGTGGAAATATCAATTGGATGACAGCCCGTCAAGCGGTTCTTGCTTCTCCTTTATATGAACGTATTCAACAATTGTTTCCTCTGATTTTGCTGCGAGGCAGTGATTCCGCCTGTTTGGATAATGTCGTTGAATTTCTCGTGATTTCCGGGTTTTCTTTAGCTCACGCCATGATGATGTTAGTCCCTGAAGCCTGGGAACATAACCCGGATATGACTCCGAAGAAACGAGCATTTTACGAATACCATGAACACATCATGGAACCCTGGGATGGGCCTGCGGCGCTGGCTTTTACCGATGGGGTGCAGATTGGAGCAATCCTGGATCGCAATGGGTTACGGCCTGCACGGTATGCGATCACCAAAGATGATATGGTCATCATGGCTTCAGAAGTCGGAGTTTTGAGCCTTCCCGCCGAAGATATTGTTCACAAAGGCCGTTTGCAGCCGGGGAAAATGTTTTTGATTGATACCGAGCAAGGGCGAATTATTGATGACACAGAACTCAAAGAAGAAATTTGTGGCCACCATCCTTATCAAGAATGGTTGGATCAGCAAATGATTCTTTTACAAGGATTGCCGGCTCCCAATCAAATTCAAATCACAAATTTTGAGACTCTCTTAGAACGCCAAAAGGTGTTTGGCTATACGAGAGAAGATTTGAATATGCTCCTCAAACCGATGATTATTGACGGCGCAGAAGCGACAGGCTCGATGGGAAACGATGCGTCTCTGGCGGTCTTGTCTGATCGTCCGCAAATGCTTTACAATTATTTCAAGCAAATCTTTGCCCAGGTGAGTAACCCCGCAATCGATTCCATTCGTGAAGAATTGGTGATGTCTCTGACCAGTCACTTAGGGAAAGAATTGAATATTTTAGAGCAAACCCCCCAACATGCTCATTTGCTCAAAATAGAACACCCCATTCTCAGCAATGAACAACTGGAACAAATCAAAGAATTGCATCGAGACGATTATCAGACCATTACATTCCCGATTCTTTTTAAAGCCAGTGACGGCATGAAAGGTTTGAAAAAGGCCTTGGATGTTTTATGCCAACGAGCCGAAGCAGCCGTCGGGAATGGGAGTTCTTTGTTGATTTTATCGGATCGCGGTGTCAACCAAGAAATGGTCCCTATTCCGGCATTGCTTGCCGTCGGTGGGGTGCACCATCATTTGATTCGTAAACGATTGCGCACCTCTGCCGGGATTGTTGTTGAAACGGGAGAAGCCCGTGAAATCACTCAATTTTGTTTGTTGATTGGATATGGAGCTGGCGCGATCAATCCCTATGTCGCTTTTGAAACCTTTGAGCAAATGATCCGTGAAGGAACCCTGCCTGAAGAGATCACTCATCAAAAAGCGATTGAAAACTATCTGAAAGCGATTAAAAAAGGCTTATTTAAAGTCTTTGCGAAGATGGGCATTTCAACGATTCAAAGTTATCGTGGTGCTCAAATTTTTGAAGCGATTGGTTTGAATGAGGAGGTCATTCAGGATTACTTCACGGGCACGCCGTCTCGTATCAGTGGGATTAGTTTGGAGGTGATTGCTGAAGAATCGTTGATGCGCCATCGTGATGCCTATCAACATTCTCCCGATATTGAAAAAATGTTGGATCCGGGAGGGCATTATTTTTGGCGGCGACGAGGGGAGTATCACCAGATCAATCCTGTCACTGTCCAAAAACTACAGGAAGCCTCCCAAAATAATAGTTTGTCCGCCTATCGTGAGTTTTCCAGAATCGTGAATGATCAAAACAAAAAAAGAGCGACTCTGAGGGGATTATTGGAATTCAAACAAGGGACCCCGATTCCCCTGGAAGAAGTCGAATCGGCTGAAAAAATTGTCAAACGATTTGCCACAGGAGCGATGTCTTTGGGATCAATTAGCAAAGAAGCTCATGAAACCCTGGCCATTGCGATGAATCGGATTGGTGCCAAAAGCAATAGTGGCGAAGGTGGCGAAGATCCGGAAAGATTTCAGCGCCAACCCAATGGCGATTGGCCGATCAGTTCGATCAAACAAGTCGCTTCTGGGCGATTTGGGGTCACGATTGAATATCTGGCCAATTGTAAGGAGCTTCAAATTAAGATTGCTCAAGGCGCAAAACCGGGGGAAGGAGGGCAATTGCCTGGTCAAAAAGTCAGCGCCTATATTGCCAAAGTGCGTAGTTCGACTCCGGGAGTGACGTTGATTTCTCCACCACCGCATCATGATATTTATTCAATTGAAGATTTGGCACAACTGATTTTCGATTTGAAAAACGCCAATCCTCAAGCACGGATTACCGTCAAATTGGTTTCTGAAGCTGGCGTGGGAACGATTGCTGCCGGTGTCGCAAAAGCACATGCCGATATGATTGTGATCTGCGGGCATGATGGCGGGACAGGCGCGTCCCCGCTGACTTCGATTAAACATGCCGGTGTTCCCTGGGAGCTGGGAATTTCTGAAACTCATCAAACCTTATTGCTCAATCGTTTGCGAGGAAGAGTTCGTTTACAAACCGACGGCCAGTTAAAAACAGGGAGAGATGTGGTCATTGCCGCTTTGCTGGGGGCTGAAGAATTTGGATTTGCGACGGCTCCGCTGGTGGCGATTGGCTGTATCATGATGCGAAAATGCCACTTGAATACTTGCCCTGTTGGGATTGCGACTCAAAATCCGGCCTTACGAAAAAAATTCACTGGACAACCGGAACATGTCATCAATTATTTTTTCTTTATTGCTGAAGAAGCACGCGAAATCATGGCACAACTTGGCTTCCGCACGTTTGATCAAATGATTGGTCGTTCCGATAGGCTGGAATCGCAACTGAATGTGGATCACTGGAAAGCGAAACATGTCGATGTCTCTCAAATTCTACATCGAGTCGAAGTGGGGAAAAATGATACGATTCACTGTACTCAAAAACAAGATCACGGGCTGGAAGGTCAATTGGATTATAAATTGATTGAATTGGCTCAAGACGCGATTGAACACAAAAAACCGGTCACTATCACAATGGCGGTCCACAATACGGATCGTACTGTCGGAGCTATCTTGAGCGGACAAATCGCTTTGAAATATGGTTTACAAGGCTTGCCCAACGAAACGATTCATTGCAAACTAGAAGGTTCCGCAGGGCAGAGTTTTGGCGCATTTCTGGCTCATGGTGTCACTCTCGAACTTGAAGGAGATGCCAATGATTATACGGGTAAGGGGCTTAGCGGAGGCCGATTGATTGTTTATACACCAAAGAACGCGACCTACAAAGCGGATGAAAACATCTTAATTGGCAATACGGTTCTTTATGGTGCGACCAATGGAGAGGCGTTTTTCAATGGAGTGGCGGGTGAACGATTTGCTGTCAGAAACAGCGGAGCGATTACGGTTGTGGAGGGTGTCGGGGATCA
>WASW01029972.1_pt1 | contig 16284 bp, 26 predicted proteins | sample 5698521 | NCBI WGS metagenome assembly WASW01 (sample SAMN11175560, study PRJNA528189) | sponge metagenome | isolation source: marine sponge | host: Leucetta | place: Antarctica: Western Antarctic Peninsula, King George Island | collected 2013-01
AGGTTGCTTTTCTTCTTCGACCATAATAAAGACCGCTGATCCTGCTTCTAAAGCGTCAGCACTAACAATAGTACCATCCTCTAAAGCGATTTCTTCAAACTTCATTTGTTCCTTTGCTTCTTCAAGTTCTACCGGAGTAGGTTCTTCAACCATTCCAAGCAAAACCTTAATTTTTTTCAATGTCTCCATTTAGTTTTCTTTTATATAAATATAATTACTAAGCCTTTGTAGTCTTTTCGTCTGACATGATTATTTGTCTAATCGCTTCAAGAGTAGAATCTTCACTAAGTTCCTGCTTCTTTTCATTGAAATAACCCTCAACGCTAAACCCTTTTACTACACCTTCCTTGATGTAATTCTGCCATATATCCTCATTGTCTATTTTCATGGTAGCAACCCAAGTTCCAACAGGATACTCTAATCCGAACGCTTGTGTCTTGTCTAGTTTAGAATCTGCAACCAACCATGTTTCAATTGTAGTAACTCCGTTAATAGTTCGTGAATGGTCAAGCGTTGCGTTCTGATGCTTAGAATTAACCATGTATAATTGGCTAACTCTTTTGACTGTCTCCTTAGAAAACCAACATTTAAACTTATCGCCTTTCTCATCTAATCGCATAATTTCCAAGTCTGGGATCATAACCGCCCCCATCACTATTCGCTCATCAGAATCAACTGTTGCGAATGTTTGCTTGTCTTCTGCGAAATACATAAAATTTTCTTCGGTGGCAGGTTTGTCGACTAGACTTATTGCGAACACTCCGAAATCGTCCTCTTGTTCATTGATAATAAATTCTACTACTTTCATTTTATAGTGTTCTTTGATTGTTAATATAGGCTTGTGCCTCTTGTGAATCTGTTACTTCTTGACTAATTACATACGCTTGTAATGGTTGTTCTGCTTGGTTATTAATCGAACCTACAACGTCATCTAATCCAGTTGCAGCAGGAATTGAGGCCGCAATATTACCGCCTACTGAATTACCACTTGGAATAGTTCCGTTTGATCCACTACCTACATCGGTGCTGATTATTGTTTTTACATTCGCTAATCCTGTTGCAATAATAGCTGCTGCATTTATGAAACCAATTGGCGTACCTGCTCCTGCTGCTAGTGCTTTCGTTGCTCCTAAGTATGTAGATATTGTAGCTTCACCAATTGCAAGAGCTTTGTTATCTCCTGCAAGTTTACCTAATGCACCCGCTAAGTTTCCAACCGCAGATAATGTTGCATTATTGGTGTCTTTAGTTGCTTGTACTTTTGCAACCTCTAAAGCCTTTTCTTTATCGGCTTGCGTTTTCTGTATTCCAATAATCTTATCGCTAAAGAATGCTTTTACATCCGCCTTAGCTTGTTCACTTGCTCCTAATCTTTTAAGTTCATCAAGTTGCTTTTGCTTCTCTCTTTCTACCGCTTGAAGTTCGCTCTCATCTCTTGCAAGTTTGAACTTGTTAGTAATACCATCAATGGCATTCTCACGATCTTCGGCTTGCTTTTCTAACCTTTCAGATTCTATTAAGTCATCCGATTCCTTTTTTGCTATTGCTGCTTCTTCTCTGTTTCTTCTACCTTCTGAAATTGAATTCAACTTAGTATTGAATGCCCTCGCTAAATCTACTCTTGAAGCATCTGCATTAGCTATCTGTACTTGTAAATCTGCTTCGGCTTGTAAATCGTCTGCACTTGAATCGCCTAAAGCATTCAATTCTTGTAAGGTTGCTAACTTATCTTTAAGCAAAGACATCTCAGCTTCGGCATTCTCATTAAGTAAGTTCTGAGCCTCTTCTGCTGCATCAATTCTAACTTGCTCTTTATTGGTAACATCATCAACAACCGCATCCAATCGCTTAACGGCAAGTAAATTCTCAGCCCTTGCAACCGCCATGTCTCTTTCTGCATCTGCTAAGTCTTGAAGCTTTTCTGTTAACTCAAACGCTTTACCAGTTTCCTTTGCTATCTCTTCACCTATTCCACTAACCGAATCATTAATCGCTGCTATACCTTCTGAAAAGTCACCTTTAAAAAATGAAATAACACCTTTACCAAAGCCTATAATCCTATCCGTTAATACATCAACAGTAGCTCCAAGTCCTGCCATGATAGCATCTAGCTTTTCGCTTCCCTCTTTTGATTTTGAAAAGTAAGTGATTAAAGTTCCAAAGGCAATTACCAAAACACCAATCCCTGTGCTTATAATTGCACCCTTTAAAGTTTTGAATGACTTAACCGCAGTACCTACACCACCTTTTAACTTGGTAAAGGACTTTTTAAGCTTATCAGTCTGGTCAGCAAATAAACCCTGTTCCTCTTTTGCTTCTTTTGTTTTACCTTTTAACTTGTCAATGTCTGCAATAGCTTTATCAACCTTTGCTACTAAATCTAATACTACTTCTTCTGCCATAACTCTTTCAGTTGTTTATAAGCTTGTTTGATTGTCTTCGGATATTCGTACTTGCCAAATGCAATTTCATTCTGTTTATTAGGCTTTATTTTGCCTTGACAAATACCTTTAATAACTTCATTTATCATTTCCAATAGCATTTATTATTTATGTATGTAAGACCTTGAGATTCGCAACATTTAGCCGTTACGGAAACGCTTGAGCCTCCTGTATCAACCCATGAAGTAGAGCCATCATCATTATAAGAGTCTGGCGTTATTGAGCAAACATCTGTATTAGGAGCATCAACAATCTTTAGAAGCTCTACCTTTGTAGAATTACCTACCCCCATTGCATGACTGTCAATCTTGTTAATTAAATAGTAAGAATCTTTAACGAATATCTTATCGTTAAATTTGAAAGTTGAAATATCTAAAGCGTCTAAATAGAAATAAGCACTCAAAATCCTAGCACTTTTATTATAGATATTATTTAGTGAATCACTCCAAAAATCATTATACACATCGTTACCAGTTTGAGTCTGCACAAGGTCAGATTGATACTTAACTATTCCACTTTTAAATCGTATATCGCGATCCGTAGATACAACCATATAACCTGCCATTGAATAGTGATGGCAAAAAGGATAAGCCGTTCTAGTTGAATAAGTATTAGCAGGTTCATTCATCAACTTGAAGTATGAAGATGTTGGTAAGTTTTTAAGCCCTGAGTAATAGAATAGTTTTGGTTTAGTTGTGACCGCTTCTGTAACTCCGTTATTGTACTTGAAATGCTTAGTAATAAACATTCTATTGTTAGGTATCTTGTCAGGCACAAAGCTTGAAAAGATAGTTGGTACTTTAAGTTCTCCACTTCCGAAATCTCCGTAGAAGGGGAAAGTATATGAATTGTAGATTACACCTTTTTGATCCAACCACTCAACACCTGTCTTATCCTTATCAGCTAAGTCAGTTAAATTAATGCTATCCTTTCTAAATCTGCTAGTAGGTTCTATTAATATGCTCTTAGAAGTATCTAATTTATCAGTCCAATCTTTAGAAGTTCCTGCATCTCTATAATCTTGTATTGATTCTATATTCAATTGATTAGTAATAGTCTTATCACTTTCAACGATTAGATTATAACGTGAGAATATAGACTTGATAAAATCAACTTGCTTATCTTTTGAAAGCAGACTATTCCCTGAACCTAAATCTACTGTTCCACCCTCAACCGCAGGAGGCACAGATACAAGTTGTACGAAGGAATCATATACAACTGAATTAATCGTTGCCGAAGGTTTTATTATTTTAGTTCCAAAAGAAGAGTTATACCCAAATACTCTGAATGTTATAACATCATTTGTAGCTAAAGTTAATTGTTGTACTATACCTGTAAATACATCAGTAGAAACAGAATTAGAACCAAAAGAAACTAAAATTTGATCAATGAATGCAACGCCATTAATATAAAATAATCCTACAACATTACCAGTGCTTGCAGTTGTTGTATCTACTACTAACTGAGCCTGAAATTCATAATCACCACCGATAGGTATTGTATAAGATTTAGCCGATGTGCTAAAATTGCCGTTCACATCATAGAACCCATCCCTAGAAGATTCATCGTTAAAGCTAATTGTCATTCCCTCAGTAACAGTTTGGTCTGCATTCACACCAACCTTAAAGCCATCTGTATTATCCGTTACTGCACCATCAACATCACCGCCTAAAGTCATATATTGGCTAGTAAAGAATGTGCTATTTAAGAATGTAGAACTAATTGTATATCCTGCATCTTCAAAAATCACATCAAGTAAAGCTTTAAGCTTAATCGAAGGCTTCAAATCTCTTGGTTTAATAGCACCTGCATCTGTATTTAAAGTGTCACCATGATAGACTGAGCCATAATCAACAATCGGATATAATATCTCGTTTCCATCTGCTTGTGTTCCTATGTAATCGGTAACACCCGACCAACTATTTAGAATATTAGCTTGTGTCAATAGGTGATTATACCTAGACAAATCTAAATCATTAAGTTTTGAATCACCTAATTCAGTAGCCAAGTTTGCAATATCACCAAAACAAATGACTGTATAGTTCTCCTTTAGGTTATCCACTTTCAGAAGCTGCAAATATCCCTCAAATTGTAGGTTTGAATCTACATAAATAGAACAAGAGGCTTTCACATCTGCACGAAATGAACCATCAACATTCACTTCATAGAAATGTGCGAAGAAATCATTGTTGGTCTTGCTATAAGGTAGCGTTATATTGTGAGTATAATTACTTTTTTGACTTGTTATGTCTTGAATTTCCTTACTGGAATAGGTTGCCTTAATACTTAAAGGACCTAAATCTAAGTAAGTAGGATCTGAACCTGACTGACTGTATGCAATTACTTGAACCATTATACAATAGACTTTAAAGCGTGTGAATATTCATAGGTAAATGAGTATTGAACTAATTTATCTTTTAAGTTTGTTTTAATATCAAACGTTGTATTTTTGATGTTGATTGGATAAGATTTGCCTCCTTCGATAATCTGTACTTCGTTACTCATTAGCAAACTCTTAAAGTGATCGTTCCATGCTTCATCAATATAACGAGTGTTAATCGTTGTTAACTTAGCCCCCTCAATTTTATCAACTTTACCACGTTCAAAAGTATCAATTGTAAACGTTGCTGCATTCCATGAACCCGCTACATTCTCTCGCTGAGTCTTACGCTTGTAAGATTCCTTGTCTGAACTTGCACCATCGAAATAGTAGTAAGACCAAACACCTTCTTTATTCTTCCATGCAATATTTTTACCTGCATACTTTGAAGCGTTACCATTCGCATCGCTCACCATCTCGAATAGATAAGGTTTAGATAGTTTTTCGTATTCAATAACATTACCTACACCAGTACCTGTACCTGAACCTGTCGCATAGAACTTAGTATCAATATCTTCACCACCACCGATAGCACTCCAATTACTATTTCCTACAGATGTTACTAATACATAATCACCTGCTTTTATATCCGTTATTGCAGTTGATGTAGCCGTTATTTCAGTTGTACTAATATACTGAATAGTATAATATTTTATTGATGCAGATGGTTGATAGCCTCCGTAAATTGCATACTTCATGTTTAGTACATTAGCACCACCACTACCCAAGTATATCAAGAACTCATCTTCTGTATTAGAAGAGCTTGGTGATTCCGAACCTATTACCGCTGCATTCTGTACGGATATAACCCCAACATGATTATCCGAAGCTCCAAATGTTGCAGGTTTATCTTCGTAGAACTTATAGAGTATTCGACCATTCTCAGTATTAAAGTATGTATCTTTTTCATTGAACATAGCTAAAGTCTGGTAATCTGTCGCACTCGTTAATTGTGCAACCTTGCCGCCTAAGTCATTTGGGTTTGTTGTTTCCGTTGGTCTGCCTGTTAAGAATCTAGCAGGTGTTGATGCTGAATCAAAATCAAACCGTGACAAATTGAACACCTTTTGATCCTCCCAACTATTTGCATAATTAATAACCGCTTTGGTTATGTCAGATGCACTAGAAGAACTAATAGTAATAGCACCACCGCTTGAAGTCGCATACTCTTCGTAGAACTTAAATAATACTGTTCTAAGGTCACCACTATTCTTAGAAGCAATAAAGTCATTATATGTAGTTCCAGTTGGATTAGGTATGTTTTGCGGCATCAAGTGAACGGAATCATATTGAGTACCAATAATAGTATTATCGTGCTTGTGAGTTATGTTAATATAGTTCTTTACTATCTTTTCAAAAGATAAATGTGCTGAGTTGTTTAAATTCTTCGGCTGCTTTATTCGTGCAACTACAACACCGCCTATTGTAATATCGACTACAAATTTAAAGTTGTATGTGCTAGCAGTATTGCTCGTTAATGTTAATGTCCAATAGTTAGGACTTGTTACAGTTGTTGCCATTATAGTTTATTTATTTCGTCTATAGTTTGCTTCATGAATCTTTCCACGTCTAATGCAAAGGTCTTTTTAATAGTTCTAGGTAGTTTCTTAAAGCTCAATTTAAAAGCATCTGAAAAAAAGTTTGTAGGTTCATATCCAAATCGGTGGATCTTCCTTGTAACTGCAAAAGCAATACCCTCTTGCTGCTTTGCCTTATTTTTCCAAGCCGTAAACTTTCCTTTTGAATCTCTAGGTCGTAGCCCTTTCTTCTTTACCCATTCTAAAATCTTAGGGTATAACTCTCCAGATCCACCTCCTTGTGATTTACCTCTACCCTCATCAAGTACAATTCCATATTCTTCCATTAAGAATTTAAGACTTATAGAGCGATTAGAAGTTATAGATTTATAGTCAATAGACTTCCATAGCTTCCCAGAAACATACCTCTTTTGATTGGTTAGATTGAATCTAGCTTTTCTTACTACTTCATTCCCAAACTTATTAAGAGCTTTGTCCGTTGCGGTGTAGTTTATCTTAGCCATTAGATTGGGCTATTCAATGCGTTGTTATGTGAGGGAACTGTTACCGATATTGTAGCCTTCCAACCGCTTAACAAGTTCTCGAATCTATCTGTAAAAGGTTCGCAGGTTAAGCTTTCAGAAACTACAAAATCTCTTGATGTCATCGGTGAAGTAGATTTAGCAATACCATTCTTAAACTCTCTATAAACATCTGATACTATCAAGAAGGTATCATTTAGCACATCTGTTTCATTTGATCCATCTGCCGCCACCAAATCCATCACAAGCAAATCAAAGGTAAATACGAAATCTCTATTGTTAATCGTTGCAGGTTGCTCAACTAGATGAGCTTTCGCAAAGTCCATTTCATTACTTAAATCTACCGAGAATATATCGCCAAACGTAAACGAGTTAAGCTGCTTGTGTGCTTCACATACCGCCTTAAATTGATTTACAACTGCTTTAAATGTTTTCATTTCTTTACTCGTTCTTGATCTTGTTTATAACTCATGAAAGTGAATGCTTGCTCAATACTTAACTGCCCTGCTTCCTCAATCTTTAATACATCCTCATTGCATAAGCTCATTAGGATTGAATACCAACCCCACTTTTTACCGAATGATTGCTGCTTTTGGTTTCCTGATCCTCCGGTAAAGAGGTTAGTAAATCTGTCAAGTAGTCGTTTCCGATACTCCAAAAAAAAAGGATAGCAGAATTAACTACATTAGCTTTTAACTTCTTCTTAAATAGTCTAGAGCGTTCTTCTAAATCAGCATCGTAAACCTCAACGCTATACTTTCCGTTCGCTTCTTTGTCGATAGGTCGGTATAATATAGACATAATCAAGTGCAAGTTCTCGTTCAGGTCTTGACATAATGTATCCAAGTCTCCGAATTCAGCCGTACTAATATCGGATAGGTTAGGTATGAATCCATACTTAACACCATCTATCTTAACGAACTGGTGCAATCCTTCACTTGCTTTCGATAGGCTTAACAGTTTACCATATACATCGTTTAAGTCTCCTAGCTTAACCTTATCAATGGTAGTTCTATCAATTGATGTAAGTAGTTCAATCGTTTGCTTCTGTCGCTCTAAATCGTTGAGAGGTGTAACCTCTAACTTGGTTAGTGCTTGCAGTTGCCCTAATGTAATATCGCTTAAGTCTGTTGGTATAATTAACTTCATATACTATTAAATATAAATATCTTTGTTTTGTACCAAATTATTAGGCATAAAAAAAGCCCTCCGTATTGGAGAGCTTAGTGGGGGGGATATAATTAGTGTCTAACCTTTCACTCTATCTACTTTAATATGTTCTATATTTAAGGCTTCGGCTAATTCGTATTTGTCTAATTTTGAAGAGTACAATTTAGAGAATCCTTCACCCGTAGTTTCATTTTTATTTTCCACTCTATAAACCATATCTTCAACACTGCTTAAAAAATCATACAAATCATATCTGTTTTTAGTGTTTCTAAATTTTATAGTTTCGTTTAATGTTAATTCTCTATAAGTTGTCATATCGTTTGTCGTTTTGTTCCCTACAAAGATAGATCAATTTTCGGTACTACCAAATCTAATTCTGTTTATTTTACTTTGTCATAAGAAATAAACATTCCTTTTGTTCTTTTGTATGTAAAGTTTTCATCTTCAAAAGTAATAGTTCCTTTTGTTTTAATCATTTCTGTATAAGCTTCATCCATAGTTTGGAAGTCTTGTTGGAATTTGTTGCCGTTGTAAGTGTAAGTTAAAGAATACATATTAAATAAATTTAAAGGTTATTGCTTCATTGCAACACTACAAAGATAGATAACATTTCGGTACTACAAAATATAATTGTGTTTATTTATGACTTAATTAAATTACCTAACATTGTACCGACCAATCTTCGGCTTCACTTCATAAAACATTCTCATTGCTAATGCATCTGAGTAATCAGGACTACGACCTATTACCGCTTTTACTACATCCTTAGGAACTATCTTTAGCTTTCCGTCCTTATCTATATCTTTGGATCGTACTTGTTCTAGTTCTTCTGTAATTAGTTTGCGTTTGTCAGCATCAATTACACTTATGCCAATCTGACCCTTATTAATTAAATCAGCTAACTTGTAATAGCATTGTGTTTTTAAGTTCTGGTAATTCTCCTTTTTGATTGGTGAAGCATTATTTATAAATCCTTTACATCTGAGTACATCCTGAAGCCCACCACCTACACCATCGCTATCAACAATGATATTACTTAGCTTAACTTGGTGGTTCTTTTGCAGCTCTCTAATATACTCAGCAAGTTCTGTAATAGTATTCTTGTCAAAGGTCTTAATCATTACCACCTGCAAGCCTTCGAACAACATCACAACGGATTTATCCTCCCCCATTCGTGCAACATCACAACTAATATACTTTTCTCCTTCTGTTCCCTTGTTGGTGAATAGGTTTAGTATTGAATCGTAATCAATTAATGAATCTGAATCAGCATCGTATTCCCAGTTACCAAATAGTAAACGTTGCTTTGAAACTTCATCTAATTTACTTAGTTGCTTTTCGTAGTGCTTTGAGATAAATTGATTGTCAGTTACCAATGAAGGAACAAACTTTCGATAGTCTTTTAAGGTCCCGAGTTGAGCAGGCTTATAGTATTCAGTATACACCCAATTCTTAGCAGGATTACAAGTCATTAGAAGCTTTGGAATAATTGCAAAGTCATCTAGTTTATATCTGATTCTAGACTGTACTACATTAATAGCTTTGTGCGTTACTTGATTTGCTTCATCAATGAACGCTCCTGTAATTTCCAAAGATCCTAAACTATCGAAGTTCCTATCAGATGGATATAAGAACAAATCCTTTAGTATAATCTCAGAACCATTAGTAAATGAAACAATATTACTCGATCCGTTAAAAGTATAATGTTCTCCAGATTTCAAACCCCATGCACCGCAAACTTCAAAGAACGTGTTTAAGGTAGTCTTCTTTAAAGCATCTAACTTAGAACGCCCCATTAGATAACGTGTCTTAGGATACCTTAAACACATAGTCACAAGCCATGCAGAACCTACCCAAGACTTACCACCACCTGCAGCCCCACCAAATAAAACTTCGTTGGTATGGTCATCGAATAGGAAACGCAAACACTCCTTTTGTTTGCTTGTAAAGTTTGGATTAATTTCCAAGATCTATATGTATTTTAATCGCTTCGTCATTGCTTGTAATATCTAACTTATCTCCATACCCTCTACCCTTTCCTTTATTCTTTAAAAGAAACTGAGTACTTGAATGGTTACCCTCTTTTATTTGCTTCATTAAGCTACTCTCTGCGAAGTCTAAAGCTAAGTTGTCTAAGTCTTTAACCTTACCTGCAAAGACCTCATCTGACTTTAACCAAGAGTAATAAGTAGTCCTCGTTATGTCTGCTATCTTTAAAGCACCTGTAACAATTCCTAGAGTTTTCTCTAACGCATTGAGCATCTGAATTTTAGCTAGTTTTGTTCTGTTTTGTTCTTTATTTTCACTCATTTGTTCCTTAAATTACTTCACTTGTTCCTTAGATACCATACTTATCCATATAGTTTAAATGTATTTCTACAAGCATTTCTTTGTATTGCTTCTTATCTCCATACCTAATATGGCAAGGTCTGCAAACTGCTTGCAAATTACCGATGTAATCCTTTACTTTAGAACCTCCCATACCACGAGCTTCGATGTGGTGTATGTCTTGTGCAGGGCTTGAGCAGACTTCGCAAGGGATATAATCCAACTCATCAAAGTTGAAGAACTCTAAGTATATTTTAGTATGCTTTCTCATTACGGATTATGTCTTATATAATTTTCAACGATAATCGAGATGCAAACGAGAGATGCAAATATTATTATTGGTATGTGCATAGTTAGTTGTTTAGATCTTCTTCTCTTACTAATTGTAAGATGCAAAATAAAGCGTCTATTTCTTCATCTAATATAGGCAATAATTTTAAACGTTCAGCTACCTTATAAGCTAATTCTAGTTTTTCTCTTTTTTTCATAGTTAAAGTTTTTTAGTTCGTTTTAGGTATGTATTGAAAACTAACAGTAATTCTATTACTACTAGTGCTTCCTTTTTTATTTTTGTTTTGTATTTTACCACTACCACTACTCGTACGCCCTACTCTAGTTATAACCCAATTTTTACTATATTTTCTTGAATGTATAAACGCAGGGTTTGAGCTTGTAGAAATAAATCCTTTTCCATTTTCTTTTAATATTTCGCCTACACAATTACTTAATCTACTACCTAACCCTATTCCTTGATAATCAGGCAAAACTACGGTTCTATGTCCCTTCCAAAAGTTTTTCTTTATTGGGTGAGGAAACGGTAATACTGCACAAATACCAAATATTTCATCATTACAAGTTCCTACAAAAACTCTTGCAGCTTTATTGAATGAATGATTTAGATAGTGATACTTACTAAACATTGACCAATGTTCTGATTTGCTTTTAGTTTCGTAAATTTCGAATTTAAGTTTTGGTCTATTTTTTTTTTGCTCTCCGTAGTTATGGAAAGTCATTTTATCAGTATTAAAAACCCAATCAGGCATAAGCCAATCTTCTACATCGTGGTGGCAAGTAACTGCAATAAATTTTTTGTCTGATTTCCTTATAGCTTTTTGCATAGCTAGAGAACCTATTTTAGCAACATTACGATCAACCACAGATGTAAATTCATCAAATAGAAACATGTCGTTATCTGATAATATAGCCCTCGCTAAATCGCATCGCATTTTTTCTCCATTAGATAATACTAAATAAGGTTTTAACCAACTAGGAGGTGAGCTAAACCCTACTGAATTAAACGCTTTACAAATACTAGACATGCTTTTATCTTTCGGCATATCATCTAATACACTATCTTCTTTATAGGAGTAATTTTCAATAATCACATCAGAAAACAACTGTTTAGCAATAGTAGTTTTTCCTGTGCCTGATTTCCCCACTATTAAACCTATTTTCCATTTATCATCTATATCTATATTTCCTTTAAAGTGTTCTTTAACACAATTAGACTGAAGATCATAGGTTCCTATAACGCTATTTACCCTAAATGTTTCTTTAGGTGTGTGTTCTTTTACAATGTCAAAACTCGGCATAAGTATCCCTTTTCTATTAGTTCGCTATATAATTTTTCCTGCTCTTCTTCGGTGTTTAAAGTTATTTCTAATTTAAACTGCATTTCTAAAGAATCAGATAAATCATCAATACTTCCCTCTTCGTCTTGAGACATACCAAACTCATAGTCTTCAAAACCCCATTCTTTAAGCATATCCATATCAAAGTAATTTGACAAAGTATCCATGTCAAATTCACCTGTATTTTTATTCAATCTTACATTTAACTCCATTTCCTGAGCTTCGTCTAGTTCAACCTCCACAGTTGGAATGCTATCGTTTCCCAAGTCAGCCCATACCTTACATCGTTGATGCCCTCCAATGATAATATCCTTACGCATAGGGTTTGCATTTACTACAACAGGCTCAACACATCCAAAGGTCTTCAAACTTTTCTTTAGTTGTTTATATTGCTTGTCCGTTAGTTGTCTTGGATTGTATTCAGCTGGTTTAAGATCCAGTATCTTTCTTTCTTTAATCTTCATAACTTTGTAATACTTCTCTTAGTTCCTTAATCGTTTGAGCTACACAAGAACCACATTTTGAGGCTTGTTTATTCATTCCGAAGATTTCGTTGTATAGTTTGGTGACTCCGATGTTATCGTTGTGCGTAATCTTATCTGTACCTATTTGATTTAGTAATCGTTTCAATATAGATAGTTGATCTTTGGTAAGGTCGTTTTCCCTTTCCCAATTACCTACCGGACATCTAGTAAATGCAATCTTTGCTTTGATCTTCATAAAGCAACCGCACTTTTTACATTGGCTTAAAGACTTACGAAAATGAGGGCAGGCGTTGCATAGACTTATCCTCTCATTGTAAGTTCTATCACTTGTTTTTAACTTCATCCCTTATACTAGTTCTAACAGATTTTATAGTCTTAAAGATAGAAGTTGGTGATATGTTCATTGCTTTAGCTAAACCTCTTACAGTTCCTTTACCATCGTAATATATGCTGAATATAATTTGATCGTAAAAGTGGTGCTTACTTAATGCCTTCGCTATATTAGCAAGCCTATATTCTTTTATCTCTTGGCTATCATCAACAACATCTTCTAAGTTTGCAATGATTGCATTCTCATCTATCAGCTTCGGATGATGCTTACGTTGAAATAGTGAAGTAGTAGAACGATATTGATTCATCATTACCCTAGCAAGCCAAAACATAAGATGCCCGTTATCAACAATAGACTTTAATTTAACCTCATCATACTCCAGAAGAATAATATAAATCTCTTGTGTAAGATCCTGAGCATCTATGTCATTGCCTTTAGTAATTTTAAAAGCTAAATCATAAATCTCTTTATAACGTCGAGCTAAATCTTCTTTTAATATTCCCATACCTTGTGAGCATAACTCTATGCCCGACCTTTATATTGTGATGAATAGCCAAGTACCTTCTAATAACGTGTACTTTCTTTCCTTTTTTAACACCTTGTAATATTACTCTGTTAATTAAACCCTTCATAGTAGTTGCTTTAATTTGTAGTTATAAAAAAAGGGGTGAAGGTTTCAAGCTCCACCCCTTACAAAACAACTACGTTTGAATATGTTGCTAATATAGGTAATTATTTTCTTATTAAAGCTATCTCGCTTTTTATTTTCTCTAAATATATTGACAAATCCATTGCCTCTTCTTGTGCATGAGTTAACCACTCGTCAATTGATAGGTCTGTACGCTCCATTGTAGTGCCGTATTTGTTTTTCCCCATCTTAGCACGTTCTAATATCTTAGCACATACCTTCTCTTCTATACTACGATCCACAAGCTTCGCAATCTTCGTTGTCAATCGAGCAAGCCTCTGGTTGTTCCTTCTCTTCTAAATCATCTAGCCATGATTCAAACATTGCTTCGGCTACTTCTGTAGGTTTCTTCTTTTCGTCTTTCATCTTAATTTCTTAATAGTTTATGTATTTCTTCGTAAGCCCAATTGTAACACTCTTGTGGTGTAGCGAATTGTTTAGAAGATTCTGTAACCCAATTACCTGTCTTCTTTCCTCTTTTATAGATTCCACAAATCCAACCAGAACCTGCGTTGGCTAAAGGACTTACTTGAATCCACCAACCTATCTCTAGGTAGTAGTCAATGACTCGTTCATTCATCTCTTAGTCTATTGTTTTAGTTTATATTCCGTATTCCGATATGCGATATTGTCTCTATTATCTCCTATATTTGAGACAAGAATTTATCTCTATCCTAGTGATACCTAGTCCATAGTTGGGAAGGAATCCCGCCCTCCCCAACGCTGATCTTTAAACCCCTATGGTTTAAGTTGATTTAGTAACACTCACGCAGTTACCTCTCGTAGATTTGCCTATCGTGTTAAAATTAAACCTTTTCAGATTTCGATAGGACTTTTATGCAGCGTTCGAGTAGCTTACTCACTAAATACTTTGTCCGTTGAGCTTACCCTTACTACGTTCATATACTAAGGCTTTTTGTGCTTTCTTTGGCTCTATTCCATCATAACCAAACATTAACTCAAACGATGTTTGCTTATTTATAGGTGGCATTATTCTTATCTTGTTTCTCATTTTGCTAATTTAAAGTATTTTTTTGAATTGAACTAATTAAATATTATAAACAATAAAATATGATTGATAGTGCAACCCATAATAACGCTACACCACCAAAGCAGTAAATTAATGTTTGCATAAAATCTTTTCTTGGATCACTCATATTTTTCAGTTTATAACAATGTTTAAAATTCATTAAAACGAAATTTTACACTTGCCATTGAAATAATTATCAATCTTTTCTTTTGCATCATCAAAGCCTGTGCAGAACTCTGCTTTATAACCTCGCAATCTAAGGTTCTCTATCCATTCAGTCTGACTGTATCGTTTACCACCTACACCATAATCCTTTTTATAGTCACCATTCTTCTTAAAGGGTGAACTACCCAAAGCTTTTAATTCGATAGCTAAACCATTATAACCACCTCTAGGTTCGTATATGAATAGGTCTGGAAAACCCTTTTTATATCCAGTCCTCTTAGCTTTTAATTTTTGTGAGTCGTACTTCTGGTATTGCCCACCGAGAGAGGCACAATACAAAGCATTGTAGTTTAGCTTTAAGTAAGTAACAACAGCTGATTGTAGTTTGTCTTCGTCTGCTTTCATGATATTCTTAATTGTGATTGATGTTGTTTTAATCTCTTTTGACTAGCTTCAAAGTACTCTTTATCCAATTCACAAGCAGTTAAGTCATACCCTAAATTGTGACAAGCTAAAGCTATTGATCCAGAACCTAAATGAGTATCTAGTATTTTGTCTCCTTCCTTTGCGTAGTTCATTAATAACCACTCGTAAAGTTTAACGGGTTTTTGTGTTGGGTGAAATCTTTGCTCTTGACCTTGACTTCTTAAAGAAAATATTTGTGCAACTTTATCAAATGAAGCCCAAGCGTACTCTGCCATAGCAAAACTAATTCCTTGAGGTTGCTTTTTATCCCAAACTATAAAACATTTGTTTTTTGGCAAATCAAAGTAATTACCTCCAAATATAATTTGTTCTTTACTTATTCTAAAAAGTTCCTCGAAATACTCATCTGTTGGTATTTCCATATCCCAATTACCATTATTGTTTTGATACTTTTTAAATCTTCCTCCGCTATTTACCACGCTTTTACCTAATCCATAAGGGGGATCTACAATAGCCAAATCAAAGTGATTATCTTTATACCTATCCATTAGCTTCATGTTGCATTCGTTTGTTATCTTCATGTCTTTTCGTTTAATATTTCAATCGCTTGTTCTCTTAGGTTTACCTTACCTTCTTTTAATTCTGCGTATAGTTCGTTTATTAAATGCTCTCTGCAAGCATTATCAATCTTATACTTTAACGTTGTAGAAGATCCGTTCTCGTGCTTGATAGAACCTCTTACTTTTCGCCTTAAAGTAGCTGCATCTTCTGGAGTTATATTTATAAATCCGTTCTTCTCGAACCATTCATATTGCATTTTAACACCATACAATTTAAAAGGATTTCCGAACCTGCTTTGAGGTTCTTTAAAGTTAAGCCATTCCTCGTACTTAGTTACAACCACGTTCAATACATATTCTTTATGATCCGCAGACCTATCTGTATTCGATGAGTTATATTCAATCTGAATAGCTTGCTTTTCTTGAAACAACTTATTGATTTTAAGTCCATTCTTTTTCTTACGAACGTTCAGCCATATAAACCAAGTCTTTGGATTTACTGCGTATTGGTCTCCGGTACGAACACCAACCTTAAAAGCACTATCTACATCTTCATAAGTCATTGTACTAAATGATTCTATTAAGTCATT
>WASW01003889.1_pt1 | contig 16253 bp, 15 predicted proteins | sample 5698521 | NCBI WGS metagenome assembly WASW01 (sample SAMN11175560, study PRJNA528189) | sponge metagenome | isolation source: marine sponge | host: Leucetta | place: Antarctica: Western Antarctic Peninsula, King George Island | collected 2013-01
AAAACATACGCATCAAGCACATCAAACCTGCAAAATTTGCCCACACAACCCCCGGCAATCAGCTACCTGGGCAGTTACCAATAATATCGCTAAAAAGACCAACAGCACATCCCATTTAAGATCACCTACCGGGCCACACATGGCGATGCACCCGGCAGGACGTGCCTTACTCTCCGCTTAAACTAGGAATATGGTCATATAATGACAATGTACAAGACCTGTGTTCACTGATTTTCGGAATATTTTATTTGTAATAATTTTAAAACCCGCATTGGTTTAATCCAGTATTGATTTACAATCAAAATGCTCGTACTAATAGTGTTCAAATCCAGCATTAAATGTGTATGAGAAATGAATTATAAATTTTCTATCCAAAAACATGCAGGCGGATGGGCCGTCGTTTTCTCCGGCACGACAGAAGTTGTCAGTGTAAAAAACTACCCTCAAGTGTGCCCAACATTGACATACGCAATGTTCGTCATGAAAACGCTTGAAACATCTAATCAGGTTGCTCCGCCTAAATCGTTGGAACGCAGGGTATCCAACGTTTCCCAGTGATGGTGAATTCGCCCGCTCCGTCCACGATTATTATTGCTGTGGTTGTGTTCTTCATCACTGCTTCACTGCAATACCCTTGATAGGATAATGACAATCCAATTGTAAATTGGCCCCATATAAGGGACCGCGCTTAAGGAAATTGGGAGGTTATGATTATGGTTTTAAGTGAACGCCGAGAATATCAAACGAACATGCCAGCGCTGAACGCAGGCAAAAATTCAGGAACGTCTAGCGCCCATAAATCTGGCCGCCGGTATCGTGATTTGATTATAGAGATGGTGGCGAAATCCAACCTCACCATCGAGACCGATTCCGCCGATTATTTGTCGGGCAAAGCCATCGCCCGTTCTCTCTTCAGTGTTTATGCTTTTGCGGATATAGCGGGTTACGACATCGGTCAAATTTTTGATGACATCGAACAGGGCAACGCCTCAGAGCAAACCTATGAGAGGTACCGTCAGCTTGAATGCGCAGCCTTTCGAACGCCCAACTCCCGGTGGGTCAAAAAAAAACATGCTGCACTGACGCGTCATTAATAGGACGCTGATTTAGCTGGTTTTTGCACGATATAATCAGCTATTAATCCTTAATTGTGCAATTTCAACTACATTTCTTCTCGCCTAACGCTCCTGAAACACCTAATAAAAATGGTGAAGTAGCGCTATAACGATCACAAAAATACGCGTATTAGAACAATCGTTCCTGCCTAGAAAATATGGACAATCGTGCAATTGCAGCGTAAATGCACTCGGGAGTCTCTTAAACTCTCGCGTACAACACTAACGAAAACCAAAAAAACGATAAACGAGTTCCCAATGACCACAATCCGCAATGCAACCGACGGTGATGTGATGGCCATTGCCGAGCTTTGGCATTCGGCCTGGCACGATGGACATTTTGGGCTGGTGCCGGAAGAACTTGGACAACACAGGACGTTGGCGACATTTGTTCCGCGCGCGGCGAAGCGCGTTCCCCATACAGTCGTTGCGATGTCTGATGATAACCGGCTTCTTGGATTTGTAACCATCTGCGGGCAGGAACTGGAGCAGATTTTTGTTGATGGTGCCGCCAGGGGAACAGGTGTCGCAACGCTGCTGATGAGGGCAGCAGAGACCCGACTTTCAAAGGGTGGTGCCCGGGAAGCGTTTCTCGTTGTCGTTGAAGGCAATGACCGCGCTATTCAGTTTTATGAACGCGAGGGCTGGGAACGCGAAGGCCTTATTAACTACCGTGCAGAGATCAATGGCGGCACCCTTGCCATGCCGTGCCTGCGTTATAATAAACGCCTGATGTAACGTGACGTCACGAAATTAATCATGGCCGTTGTTGTGCAGATAAGAGACTAGATTATCAGGTGGCGATTTCGCTTGAGGTTGACCCATAACTGACATTCTGGGAGCTGTGATTGATTTATAGGGGCAATCCAGATTTGAGAAGTCCATCACGGTGATGATCATGATCACGATCCAATTGGTAGTGTTGTAGTTCCATATGTGACTTGACCGAAAATTCAGGTTCTTGGTTTAACACGGATTCAGTATACTCAGCCGCTTCGGTACTTTGCCCCAAATAGGTGAAACAACTTGCCAGGAAGGCGTGATGATTGGTGTCTGCTGTTTCAGCCCTTCTGAACGACTCTATTGCTTCTTGGTAACGCCGAGATACGAAATATGCCCTGCCCAGGTGACTTTGGAACCGTTTCGGATAGAAAGGATTGAGCTGCATCGCCTTTTTGATCCACGCGATACCCTCTTCAGGTTGTCCCATCCACGTTAACAGTTCTCCTTGTTGAACGACGACAAGATCATAGTTTGGATTGAGATTGAGTGCCTTTTCCTGATGCAGCCGGGATTGATCAAGATCATCACGCGCAATGCTAACGGCAGCAAGTACGCGGTGAACGTCTGTATCACTTTCGTCTATCGAGATGGCCCGGTCCAGTTCGTCAAGAACTTCGCGGAACACAGCATCCGGATCATCTACCCATTCATACACCCGCGCCTGCATAAGAACACAAGCGCGCCAGGCACGTGCATGGACATATCCAGGGTCTATCTTAATTGCACGGTCGAGAATTTTAAGAGCCTTGGCGTTATCATCAAAGTTGGAGCGATGGTGAAGAACCTTACCCGTGAGAACACATTCATAAGCCTTCATATTATTGGTCGGTGTGCGTCTTGAGTGGTCACGCGTATTAGCTTCCACCCTGCCTGGTAAAGTTGCGGTGATTGCCGCCGTAATTTCGTCCTGAATGGCAAACACATCTTCCAGATCACGATCATACTTGTCGGCCCAAACATGACGGTCTCTAACACCATCAATTAACTGGACGGTAACCCGCACACGATTACCTGCCTTGCGAACGCTGCCTTCAACCACGTACTGCACGTTGAGCTCCCTGGCGACATCGGTCGCTTTTACGGCCTTTCCCTTATATGTGAAGGTTGAATTGCGAGAAATTACGAATAAATTTCCGAACTTGGACAATTGCGTGAGGATGTCTTCTGTTAACCCATCGGCAAAAAAATCCTGATCGGGATCCGTGCTCATATTATCGAAGGGTAAAACTGCGATTGAAGGAATTTCTGTTGGCGATGGTGTGTGGGCGGAACCTTCAACTGCGGTCGTCGCAGCGGCGTTGTTTTCATCGCCCGGATAGGCGCACTTGATGCGGTAAACATGAACTGGCTTGGCAATATTTTTGACCTGATGATCCCCCATATCCTCGAACGGGCAAGCGACAATATTATGTACCTGATCATAGACGAGCGCAGTGACGCAAATTCCGGGCGCATCGGCAATACTTTCAAGTCTGGCCGCAATATTAACGCCATCGCCGTGTATGTCATCTTCGTCAACGGTGATTTCACCGAGATTGATGCCCATACGGAACTTCAAGCGGCGGTTTTCGGGGGTTTTTTTTATTAAATTCGGCAAAGGAAGTTTGCATCTCGACAGCGCATTTAACGGCTTCGGTTGCAGTGGAAAACTCCGCCAGAAAGCCGTCACCGGTGTGCTTTACGATACGCCCAGAGAATTCGGCGATTGTAGGTTTAATGATATCGGCGCGCGCCGATTGCCAATCCTTAACCGTAGAAAGTTCATCCTCATTCATCAATCTTGAAAACCCGGCAATGTCTGCTGCGAGGATTGCGGCTAGTCTCCGCTGGTTTGGAGGATGATCCATATTAATGATAAGCCCGTCCCGATAAAATAAGTGTAAATAGAGTATGGCCCGCCAATAACGCCATGCCAACACGCAACCAGATTCACATGTCCGGTTGTGGTTAAAAAGGGTCAAAATTGATGGTCAAGACGTCGACCGATATGTGACGCAACGCGGTCATCATAATACTATATACGACTTGTATTTGACGTATGGAGTGGGTTCTTTTGTATATATACTTTCTTCTTTAATCGTAGAGATAGTCAATTACTACGATTTTTCGCCTGTTCAACCCGCGTCCGTACTGGGTCGCTGTTCTCACTGACAAAAGGTGCCAACTCGCGCTGCAGTTTGCGCTGGAAGGCGCGGGCGAAGTCGTCGTAGTCGTCTGCAATCTCAAGAAATGCACCGGGTCCGCGGATAACGTCGGTCCGATAGTATGAAACAAGGTCGTAAGAATAGGCGGCGGCGTAGGTGAGGATCGGCAGGCCGTTGATGACAACGCCGAGCGCTTCGGCGGATTGGCCTGACTGTGTTGGCGGCACGCCTGTATTGCTGCGCCCATCGCCTGATACATCGATCTTCGTCTGCCGGCCGTGATAGGTATTTTCCGTGATTTGGCGTACGCCAAAATTTATAGCGTTGCCGAGGCCGGTAAAGTGGCGTTTGGGGTCGCGTTCGACCTGTTCCACTGCATCGGCAAATGAAAGGATGCTGGCCTGGTCGGTCAGCAGATGCCAGGGAACGGCATACTGCTGATTTACTGCCGAGCTCCATTGGAACAGCGTCACGGCAACGCCGTTGTGCTGCTTGATAATATCTACAATTATGGGAGACCGAAACGCGCTAACGATTCCGTTCATGAGCAGTGCATATTCAGCCCCATCAATGCTCATAGACGTATCGACGGCAATAACCAGCTCAATCGATACCGGCGTTTTGGCCTCCGCCGTACTGGTCCTTTGGGCCATTAGCGGCGCACACAGCCAAAGCGCGGCGATCAGGGCGGCATGCGCCAGGAGGCGGCAGGATGTCAGCACATATGTTCACCGACTGCGTGTTCCGGGTCTTCGGTAAATAGATGTTTGAGCGTTTTCCAGTCGATTGGCGGCACAGGCGTAACCTGCTGGGGTGCCGGAATTGCGGGTGGTTCCGGGGGTGCAGCGGGGTCCGCTCTGGAAACGTTCGTCCCGATAACAAACGCGAGGCTAAAGCTCAAAAAAATGGAGGGTGCATGGCGGTATCGTATCATTGCCAAAGTATACACAAAACGATCGCCGTGCCGGAAATCACGTTACTGTGTGCGCGCCAAATTCAGTTATGCCGTGGGTTGTTCCCTGCTAGCGCTTAACATGCCACCCGGTTTTAAAAATCCACCAGATCGCTGCCGAACAGCCGAAAAGGAACAGCAGGATCATCGTGAGGCTGGTCATCACACTGACGTCGGCGATCTCGTAAAAGCTCCAGCGGAAACCGCTGATCAGATAGAGAACCGGATTAAACAGCGTTACGTTCTGCCAGAATTCCGGCAGCATGTTGATGGAATAGAAACTACCACCCAGGAATACCAGTGGCGTAATCACCAACAGCGGGATGATCTGCAATTGTTCGAAACTGCCAGCCCAGATGCCGATAATAAAACCGAACATTGAAAAGGTGATTGAGGTGAGGACCAGAAACAGGATCATCATGAAGGGATGGGCAATCTGCAGATCGACAAAAAAGTGCGCCGTCGCCAGGATAATCAGGCCAAGGAACAGTGATTTACTGGCCGCCGCACCGACATATCCAAGGACAATTTCAAATGACGATATCGGTGCCGACAGGGTTTCGTAAATCGTACCCATGAACTTCGGCATATAGATGCCGAACGAGGCGTTCGACAGGCTTTGCGTGAGCAAGGTCAACATGACCAGACCGGGGACAATAAACGCGCCATACGATATGCCGTCGATTTGCGAAATACGCGAGCCGATCGCCGCGCCGAAGACAATAAAATACAGCGATGTTGATATGACCGGCGAGATGATGCTCTGGCCGAGCGTCCGCCACATACGGGCCATTTCAAATTTGTATATGGATTTTACGGCATAATAATTCATGACGTTTCCCTGACCAAGGTGACAAAGATATCTTCTAGCGAACTTTGATCCGTATTCAAGTCTCGGAATTTGATTTTGGCATCATGGAGAGTTTGCAGGAGCGATGTGATACCCGTGCGTTCGCCGCGGGTATCATAAGAGTATATCAGTTTCAGACCGTCGTCACTTTGGGTGAGGTTATAGGGTGCAAGGTCATCCGGGATGCTGGATAACGGCTCCACTAAATCGAGGCTCAGCTGTTTTTTACCCAGTTTCTGCATCAGAACCGATTTTTCTTCAACAAGGATAATTTCGCCGTTGTTGATGACCCCTACCCGGTCGGCAATTTCTTCGGCTTCTTCGATGTAATGGGTGGTCAGGATGATGGTAACGCCGGACTGACGAAGGTTATGAACCATCGCCCACATGTCTTTGCGCAGCTCAACATCAACGCCGGCGGTGGGCTCATCGAGAAACAGAATTTTGGGTTCGTGTGATAACGCCTTGGCGATCAAAATCCGACGTTTCATACCGCCGGATAATTCAACGATTTTGTTATCCTTTTTATCCCATAAGGAGAGATCCTTGAGGATTTTTTCAATATGGGCCGGGTTGGCCTTTTGCCGAACAGACCGCGGCTGTGCGATACCGTCGCCCAGACCGTTTCAAACGCATCAGTTGTCAATTCCTGAGGGACAAGACCGATTTGTTCGCGGGTTTTGCGGTAATCTTTGATGATATCGTACCCGTCAACAGTAACGCTGCCCATTGATGGGTTAACAATGCCGCAAATGATGCTGATCAGAGTGGTTTTCCCGGCCCCGTTTGGGCCGAGTAGCGCGATGATTTCGCCCCGTTTGATATCCAGATTGATGCTTTTCAGCGCCTGAAACCCACCTTCGTAGGTCTTCGATAAGTTCTTGATGGAAATTAGTGCATCCATGGGTCGAGATCGGCTCCAGCCAATTTTAAATCAATTCCAAGTCTGTCGGCTTTTTGAGCCCTAAAGTCAATTGACTTGTTCTAATCCGTGAGCTCAATTTTGCTCATGTGAGAATGCGCGCGAGGTGTTGTAACCGGTACTGTTGCCACCTAATGTCTCGGTTATGTCTTCTCAACCAAACCATCGCCCAGGATCACTTCGCACCTTATTTTCAAGCACCTCCGAAGACCGCCCGGGTTTGGCCGCCTTAATGATGGTTTGTGCACTGTTTATGCTGTCGTTTCAGGACTCGTTGGTGAAATCGATTAGTGCGGATGTCTCGCTCTGGCAGTTCCAGTTTTTGCGCTCTACGTTTAATATGATCATGCTCGTTGGTCTCAGCCTGTTTGTCTGGGGAACAAAAGATCTGCGGCCCAAAAACATCAAGGCTGTTATCTTGCGCAGTTTGTTTCTGGGGGCCGGAATGACTTTATTTTTTGGCGGTATTCCCTTTCTCAGCCTGTCCAATGTTGCAGCGGGGTTATATGTATTTCCGCTGTTTGTTGCGGTGATGTCTGGCCTGGTTTTGGAGGAACGTGTTGGCCCGAGACGTATTGTCGCGATTATGTGTGGATTTACCGGAACGGTGCTGATTTTGAAACCCGGCACGGATGCATTTGAGCTGGTTGGGCTGATGCCAATTGGGGCGGCGTTCTTCTATGCCTTGACGATTATGACAACGCGTAAACTTTGCCGCAATGAGTCGCCCGTGACCCTGACATTTGGCGTTACCATCGTGTTTATCATTTTGGGAATATTTGGCATGACGTTTTTGTCTAGCGCGACGTTCCCGGATCTAGCGTCGTCATGGCCCTATCTGTTTTCCGGGTGGAACAGCATAGGGTTTGAGATATTCGGCATCATCGCTGTCTGCTCGCTGTTTAATATGTTCTCGAACATCGGCCTCGCAAAAGCCTATCAGAATGCCGAATCAAGTTGGTTGGCGCCGTTCGATTATTCCTATCTGATTTTCGCGACCTTCTGGGGCGCCGTAATATGGAACGATTTACCGGACAAATGGTCGTTTCTAGGGATGTTTCTGATTGCCGGGGCCGGCATTTTCGTCGCCTGGCGCGAACGGCAGGAAAATAAACGTTTAGCCCCATAATTACGACAAATTAGGCGCCGACCCATTCGCCTTTTATTCAGGACTCTATTCTCTAATATGGCGCGGTGATAACCCGTCCTGAGGAGCCAAACAATTTTTGCATTTGATCCAATGTTTTATGCCGTCGCTATCCCGGCGGTGATCATTACCGGCATCTCAAAAAGCGGGCTCGGCGGCGGGCTTGGGCAATTATCGGTGCCGCTAATGGCAATGTTCATATCGCCGATGGCGGCAGCGGCGATCATGTTGCCGATCCTCTGCCTGATTGATCTGATTAACCTCTGGGGGTACCGCAAGGACTGGAACAAGGGCGACGTTGCCCTCTTGTTGCCCGGTGCGATCATCGGTGTTGGCATCGGCACAATGACGTTTAATTACGTCGACGAGAACATGGTGCGATTGTTGCTCGGTGTCGTCACGATTATTTTTGCGATCACATTTTTTATTCAGAACACGCCGGGTCGCGCCGGTTACAAACCGGGAAAATTGATCGGTATTTTGTGCGGTACGGTTTCCGGCTTTACCAGTTTTGTTGCCCATGCGGGCGGCGCGCCGATCAAGTTTTTCCTGCTGCCGCAGAAACTGACCAAAAAAGTGTTTGTCGGAACCCACGTGTTTTTCTTTTTCGCCATCAACCAGATTAAAATCTGGCCCTATCTCTGGCTCGGGCAGTTCTCAACCGAAAACCTCTCGACCAGCCTCGTCCTCGCCCCGGCCATCCCGGTTGGTGTGCTGCTTGGCTGGTGGTTGATCAAAATCGTTCCGGTCGAGCCATTTTACCGGTTCATCAACGTCATGCTGTTCGTTGCTGGCGGCAAACTGATCTGGGACGGACTGAGCCGGGGTGGGTATTTTTAACACAGTTTTGAGCGTCCGCTTTAATAATTGATAATACCTCTGGCCCTTGATGCCGGAGCTTGGATGGAAAGAAATCAGCATGCGCATATTGGACGTTCGCCGCCATACCATGAGGGAAAAACCGGGCGCACATTTATCCGAGGACGGCATTAAACTGGCCGAATTTATCGGCAATATATCTGATTCATACGATCTGGTGGTAACCAGTACCATTCCGCGGGCGATCGAAACGGCGATCGCTATGGGGTATGAGGTTCATCAAACCATTGATGCCCTCGGGCACCTTCCCGGTGTTGTCTTTACTGAAATCGCCTGGCCAAAACCGTTTTCTCATGTCGGCGAAACGATGACTAAGGGGTCCTGCAGTGAGACGTTTGCACAGGAACAAGCAAAACTATGGCAGCGTGTCGCTGAACGCCTCCCGAATTCGCAGCGCGGGCTGATTGTTACCCATGGCGGGTTTGTCGAGTTAGGGGCGATTGCAAGCGACCCGGGGGCGGACTACGCGGCTTGGGGAGGCGCAATTGGTTACTGCGAAGGTGTGCGGCTTATCTATGATGAGAATAGCGTTAAAGTTGAAATTTTACGCGTACCCGATGCGTATCGCATGATGTCGAACTGACTATTGTATACCCCCTACTTTGGCGGTGCTTCATCAAACTGCGGCACATCCCCGCCGATATCATCCCAGGATGCTTTTGAGCCGACGTAAATGCGCTCATCCAAAGATAGGTCGAGGTCTTCGTTGATCGTGCCGAGGGTTATTCCGGCGATCTTACCGTCGTGCTCTGCACATATTTTAGATCCGCAGGTTGAGCAGAAATATACGCCCCAGTTCTCATGAGCCGGATAATAACTGAGGTTTTTTTCCCCTGCCGTCCATGAAAAATCCTCATGTTCAATGAACCCCATAACCGCCCCGGCGCCGCCAAAGGCTTTGCGGCATTTGGAGCAATGACAGGACCGGGTGCGGTTAAACGTGCCGCGGTATTCATAGGTGACGGCGCGGCAGAGGCATTCTCCGGTGACGGTCATGTCAATTTCTCCCTCTAATTTCGCGCCCGGTTAAAGGCTTCAGCCATGGCCGATAGGCTGGTATCCTGTTTAGGTTTTGGTGGCTGTTGTTTATTCTGGGGTTTGGGCTTCTGGACGTTATTTTTCGCCGGATTTTTGGCATTGGCCTTTGGGCTGATATTAGAACTTGTATTAGCCTTGGGCCGGGCGTGTTGTTCGCCCATTTTCATGGTCAGGGAAATACGTTTGCGCGGCAGGTCCACTTCCTGAACCTTGACCTTGACCACATCGCCGGGTTTAACAACTTCGCGCGGATCTTTGATGAATGTATCGGAAATTTGGGAAATATGAACAAGCCCGTCCTGATGCACACCAACGTCAACAAAAGCGCCAAAATTGGCGACGTTGGTGATCACCCCTTCTAGGATCATGCCGGGCTGAAGATCGGACATTTTTTCAACGCCATCTTTAAACGCTGCGGTCTTAAACTCGGGTCTCGGGTCTCGGCCGGGTTTTTTAAGCTCTACAATGATGTCTTTGACCGTAACCTCACCAAAGGTTTCGTCGCAAAAATCAGTCGGGGCGATATCCCGTAACGTGTTCGCATCACCAATCAACTCTCGAATGTCCTTTTTGGTAGCGCTCAGGATACGTTCGACCATTGGGTAGGCTTCCGGGTGAACACTCAATTGATCAAGCGGGTTGTCACCGCCTGTAACCCGCAGAAATCCGGCGCATTGCTCAAATGTTTTATCACCGAGCATGGGCACCTTTTTAAGGCCTGCGCGCGATGAAAAGGCACCATTGTTATCGCGGTACTCAACAATGTTGCGGGCCAGCGAGTCGCCAACGCCGGATACCCGGGCGAGCAACGGCGATGAGGCCATATTAAGATCGACCCCAACCGCGTTCACACAATCCTCGACAACTGCATCAAGCGCCCGGTCGAGACGAAATTCGGACAAATCATGCTGATATTGACCAACACCAATGGCTTTGGGTTCAATCTTCACCAGTTCGGCCAGCGGGTCCTGCAGGCGGCGCCCGATAGAGGCCGCGCCGCGCAGGGAGACGTCAACATCCGGAAATTCCTTCGACGCGTATTCAGAAGCCGAATAAACTGATGCCCCGGCTTCGGAAACCATGATTTTAGTCAGCTTGAGATCGCTGTGTTTACTGATCAGTTCGGCGGCAAGTTTATCGGTTTCCCGAGACGCGGTGCCGTTGCCGATGGAAATAAGTTCGGCTTTATGTTTGGCAGCCAGCGCAGCGACCGTAGCAATAGACTGATCCCATTGCCGCTGCGGCTCGTGCGGGTAAATCACCGCCGTATCTACCAGTTTGCCGGTGCCATCAACAACGGCGACTTTAACGCCTGACCGATACCCGGGATCAAGCGCGATCGTGGCGCGGGCCCCGGCGGGCGCGGCAAGCAGCAAATCACGAAGGTTCTCGGCAAATACGCGAACCCCCTCCTCTTCCGCCATATCCCAGAGGCGGCTCATCAGTTCAAGCTCGACATGCATGGAGATTTTGACCCGCCAGGCCCATCCGGCAACGCCAAGCAGCCAGGTATCCGCTGCCCGGCCCTGATCGGAAATACCGAAATGCTGGGAAATGCGACTTTCGCAGGGATGGGGGCGCGGCGGCGTATCGGGGTCACCAACAACCAGAGAAACCCGCAGAAATTCTTCCTTACGACCGCGAAATACGGCTAATGCACGGTGAGAAGGAACCTTGGTAACCGGTTCGGAATATTCAAAATAATCCTTAAATTTTCCCCCGGCTGTTTCCTTTCCCTCAACCACGCGCGATACCAATTGGGCGTTGTCCCAGATGTATTCGCGGAGCGATCCAACCAATTCGGCGTCTTCGGCAAATTGCTCAACCAATATTTGTTTGGCCCCATCAAGGGCAGCAACGGGATCACTGATTTTGGTATCATCCTCTGCGTCCGGACGCAGGTACTTCAGCGCTTCCGCCTCTGGATCAAGGGACGGGTCTGCTAATAACGCATCGGCCAATGGCTGCAGCCCGGCTTCCCGCGCAATCATCGCCTTGGTCCGGCGTTTGGGTTTATAGGGAAGATACAGATCTTCAAGCCGGGCTTTGCTGTCTGCCCCTTGTAAATCAAGCAGCAATACGTCGGTCATCTTGCCCTGCTCTTCGATGCTGGACACAATAGCCGCGCGGCGGTCCTCCATCTCTCGTATATAACGCAGGCGTTCTTCCAGGGTGCGGAGCTGTATGTCATCCAGGCCGCCGGTCGCCTCTTTGCGGTACCGCGCGATAAACGGAACCGTAGCGCCGCCATCAAGCATTTCAACGGTGGCTATAACCTGGGAGTCTTCAACGCTAAGCTCAGCGGCGATGCGGGCAGAAATAGATTTCATTAATGGCCTCAAAAATTAAGTATGAACGCCATTAATAGCGGCCAAATTCCCTTTTCCGCAACCACCTTCTCGCCCGCCTTCAAGAGAGCCGAGTTGTTTGTGATTTAAAGGTGAAAAAAAGTCCGGTCCAGGGCGAATCAGTAATGTCAAAGTACCGGCCTAAGGAACCGCCCGTGGCTTTTGGCTCAAATTTGTCATCAACAGCGTGGTGAAGTCACTGGCAAGCGTTGTCATTTCGTCGCGGCTCGACCCTGAACGGGCGCGTAGCGCCAGAGCTTGAGTGATCGACAGGATCATTCTCGCTATTGATTGCGGTTCAAACTGTCTGGAAACCTGTCCCTCATCCTGCGCCGCTTGCAGCCGTCTGGCAATGACCGCCTCAGATCTCGTAACCATTTGGCAGACTTTATTGCGAACCTGTTCGTCTCGTTCCCCGACCTCCGTCGCGACACATGCAATCAAGCAACCGGCCGGTTGGTCATTCGACGTGAAACTGCCAATTACCGCATCATAAAAGGCTTCGATCGCTCTGCATATATTTGGTTCCGTCAGCAGAGGGGCAATCTGTTGCTTGCCGACCGTTGCAGCGTAGCGGTCCATCGCTTCTATGAACAAATCGTGTTTGTTACCGAATGTCGAATAAAGGCTCGGACGGTTTATGGCCATCGCGTCCGTAAGGGCATCCAGTGAGGCACCTTCATATCCGTACGTCAAAAACGTCCTGACCGCGCTGTCGAGCACTTGATCACGATCAAATTTCCTGGGCCGGCCACGCCGGCGAGGCGCATCATTCATATTTTTATACTAATCGATACAAAATAATTGACAACAAACTAATTTCGGTTTTTATTGTACTGATTAGTACATATTATAAATTGTCGCTCAAATCTAGTCGTATATTAAAAAGGAACAGATGTATGAGAACCATTGTCGATAGAATTTACCAAATTGGCCTGCTTGGAATATTGACCCTAATCATTACTTTTCCCGTTGATGCAGAAGCCAAAGGTAAGAAGTTTGAGCTTACGAAAGTGGCAGATGGCGTATACAGCTTCAGGGCGTTCATACACCGCAATATGATTGTAGTAACCGATAATGGCGTGATCATTTCCGACCCGCTGAACCCCTTGGCCGCGAAAATGATGATGGGTGAAATCAAGAAATTAACCGACAAACCGGTGAAATACGTCATCTACAGCCACAATCATTGGGACCATATTTCCGGCGCAGAGGTATTCAAGGCGCAGGGTGCAAAGATCGTACAGCATAAGCTGGCAGCGACGGCAACGCGGCCCAACCCAAACGTGGTGCCAGCAGATACACTTTGGTCCGGTGCCCGATACGATATCACGCTTGGGAACCAGATCGTTGAGCTTCATTATATCGGCGAGAGTCACGGCAGCGGCATGACCGTTATGCGTCTGCCCGAGCAAAAAATTCTCCACACAGTCGATGTGGTCACGCCCAAACGGATCGCCTTCACCTTCATGCCCGATCTAACACCGTTCAAACTGATCGAGGCCCTGGCGGACGTTGAAAAACTCGATTTTGAGCGGGTAATTCCTGGGCATGGCCCTGCCGAAGCACCCCGTTCGGCTGTCACGCAGGCTCGGGAATACATGCGTGATTTGAGTGCGGCGGTCACGAATGCGGCGAAGGTCACCAAAAACCCGTTTGCCTTGACGAAAATCACCGATCTTGTAAAGAAGGAACTCAAGCCAAAATATGGCAAATGGGGTCAGTTCGACGCTTGGATGGGCATGAATGTAATGCGAATCACCATGGAACAACGTATCGGTTGGTAGCTGGGTATCAAGGTTGATTACTGGGCACCGCAAAGAGTTTGTCTTGGGGCGTTTTGAAAAGATACAAAAATTATTGATCGGTGACCGCGAGGCCATAAATAAACGGGCGGCATGAAGGCGGTCTAATGCACGGATGAAATAGGAACCGGTGAGGAGATCACCCGCAACGACAGTCAGTTCGTCCCCAATATTCGTTCCATCCGCTTGATTCCATCAAGCAGGTTCTGGGTCGTTTTAATCCGTGCGGCGTTTCTGTAGTCGGCCAATGCCTTGGTCACGTTACGGCGCTTTTCATAGAGGCGGCCCCGCCACGCCAGGAGATCCGAGTTGCCCCTTTGGCGTTCGAGTAAGGCGTTTAGGTCGATGAGCGCTTCGCGGTTTTTCCCGAGCGCTTCAAACGCGTAGGCCCGAATTTTTCGTGCAGCAAGCGCCCGGTAATCGTTTTCAAGCACTGATGTGGCACGGTCAATGGCGTTTTGATGCTGGCCAGAGAAACCATACACTCTGGCCAAAATCTCGATAATGCGCGGGTTGGCCGGGGCCAGCGTATCGCCCTGTTCCAGATCGGCAAGTGAGGCGGCGATTGCGTTGTCCGTACGCGGGCTATAGTCAAACCGCGTTTGTGCCCGGAGGAACAGGACATACCCCTTCAGTTTACCGTCCGGCAAGGCAGAGATGGCTGAGGTCAAATCGTTTAATGCGGCGGTGATATTATCCGTTGCCAAATGAGCTTTTGCACGGATTTGGAAAGCGCGTATACGTTCCGCAAGGCCTGTATTTTGCCGCCCGATGACGACATCGCAAGCCCGTAGAGTATTGATCAGGTCGGTGCTCGAATCGTTGCAGAGACGCGAAATTCTATCCGCTTCTACGCTACTTGGCGCGAACAGGATAAGGCCAATCCCAAAAATGGGTAATAAAAGCCGCCAGACCTGATTAAACCACATCATCACATATGAATAACCCGCCCGTAGGCATCAAGCACGCTTTCGTGCATCATTTCCGACAATGTCGGGTGCGGGAAGACCGTGTGCATCAGCTCTTCCTCGGTGGTCTCAAGGCCCATGGCCACAACGTACCCCTGAATAAGTTCGGTTACTTCGTGGCCGACCATGTGGGCACCCAGCAATTGCCCGGTTTTTTTGTCGAACACGGTTTTGATCAGGCCTTCCTGTTCACCCAGCGCAATCGCTTTGCCGTTGCCCATGAACGGGAAACGGCCAACGTTAATATTATAGCCCTGCTCCTTGGCTTTGGCTTCAGTTAGTCCAACGCTGGCGACCTGCGGGTGGCAGTAGGTGCAGCCGGGGATTTGGACCTTGTCCATGGGGTGGCTGTTGAGGCCGGCGATTTTCTCGATGCAAATCACGCCTTCATGTTCGGCTTTGTGGGCCAGCATCGGTGGTCCGGCAACATCACCGATGGCATAAACGCCGGGCTCTGCCGTGCGGCCAAAGTCATCGATGACAATACAGCCCCGGTCGGTTTTCGCTTTGGTGGTCTCAAGCCCGATATTCTCGATATTGCCAACCACGCCGACGGCGGAAATAACCCTATCGGCGGTGATTTTCGAGGTTTTGCCTTTTGCATCTTCAATTGTGCAGGTCACCGAATTGGCGGCCTTGTCGAGTTTGGTGACCTTGGTTGAGGTCATGATCTTGAGGCCGTGTTTTTCCATCTGTTTGCGGGCGATTTTGGAAATTTCGACATCTTCGACCGGCATGATCTGCTCCATCACTTCAACCACGGTGACATCCGCGCCCATGGTTTGATAAAAACTGGCAAATTCAATGCCGATGGCGCCAGAGCCAACAACCAGCAGTGATTTTGGCATAATGTCCGGTTTGAGGGCTTCAAAATATGTCCACACCAGTTTGCCGTCGGGCTCAAGGCCCGGCAACGCGCGCGGACGGGCACCGGTGGCGACGATAATGTGTTTGGCGGTCAGGCTGGGCAGTGTTTTACCGTCTTTGGTGACGTCAACTTTGCCGGGACCGTTCAGTTTGGCTTCGCCATCAACCACGGTCACTTTGTTCTTCTTAAGCAAATGCCCAACGCCGCCGTTCAGCTGTTTCGATACCCCGCGCGACCGTTCAATGACTTTGTTGATATCAAACGAGATACCGTCAGCCGACAGACCGTAGTCCCCCGCGTGTTTCATGTAGTTATAAATTTCGGCAGAGCGCAAAAGCGCCTTGGTCGGAATACAGCCCCAGTTAAGACAGATGCCGCCGAGGTGCTGTTTCTCGACAACGCAGGTTTTAAGACCCAGTTGCGCGGCGCGGATT
>WASW01080636.1_pt1 | contig 16209 bp, 22 predicted proteins | sample 5698521 | NCBI WGS metagenome assembly WASW01 (sample SAMN11175560, study PRJNA528189) | sponge metagenome | isolation source: marine sponge | host: Leucetta | place: Antarctica: Western Antarctic Peninsula, King George Island | collected 2013-01
AGAACTGGAGGAGAAAGAAGCGCGCATCTACTATCTGCCCGCCACTGAAATGGCCAATGAGTTGGCTAAAACGGACTTGGCTACCAATATGGCCATGTGCGGTGCTATTTCTGGAATCTTTGGTCTCCCCGACCCTGCGTCACTAGCGGCATCTGTTAAAGACCGGTTTGTCGGCAAAGGCATCGTGGTATCTGGAGGTACAGCGGCTTTGGACAGTGCCATTGAGAAAAAATTTGCTAAAAAACAGAAACTGCTCGAAGCTAACCAGAGAGTTTTGGATGGTGCAATTCAATACGCCATTGATCAAGGTTGGTCGGAAGCGGAAAAACCTGCTAAAGCCACTGCGTAACGTTTAAAAACTGGAGAAAAAATGTACTACATTGCTGAAGTTGATAAAGACATTTGCGCTGCTAAAAACTGCCATCTCTGCACGCAATACTGTCCCGAGTCAAACTGTATCAATTACAGTGAAGAAGATAAATCGGCTTATGTATCCGTTGATCGGTGTAAAGCCTGTGAAATCTGTGTTTATATTTGCACCGATATTGCCAAGAATGATGCCATTAAAATGAAATGGATTGAAGAGCTTGACGAAGGCTTTGTAATTAAAAAATCCGGAATAGTTTTACGATAATTTATCTGAGTATCAAAAAAGGTATTTGGGCTTAACCGCTCAAATACCTTTTTTTTGTACAATCCCAGATTGTGCAATCCCAAAAACAAATTTAAAAAGAAAGTAGTCAAATGGAAAAAACTTTTGCAATTCTCAAACCCGATGCTGTCGAACGAAATTTAATCGGAAAAATTTTAGAACGAATTGAGTCTAACGGATTCAAAATTGCCGCAATGAAAAAAGCTCAACTAACACCATCACAAGCTAAGGGGTTTTATTATGTTCATAAAGAAAGACCTTTTTTCGGCAGTCTGACCGAGTCCATGTGTTCTGGGCCTGTTGTCTTGCTGATTCTTGAAAAAGACAACGCTATCCCTGCATGGCGCGATTTAATGGGGGCAACAAACCCTGAAGATGCGGCGGCAGGCACCATCCGCAAAGATTTCGCAGTAAATATTGAAAAGAACTCAACGCATGGCTCTGACTCTGTAGAAAATGCGGCATTTGAAATATCCTATTTCTTTAGCCAAACAGAAATTCTTTCGTGATTTCTGTTTCTGCTAAATTAGTCGTTAGTTTTAAAAACCTTTGAGCAAACTGTTTCATCATAAATAGTTATGAGACCTTTTTTCGCAATCCTGATTCTTTTGGGGCTTTCCAGCACAGTTCTGGCAGATTCCGATTACGACTATCAGCTTTATAAAAATCATGAAAATTTTGGCATAGTGGTTTTCCCAAAAGAAAATATTTTTAAAGACCTCGACAACTATCTGAAATCTATCTCGTTTGAAGTTGCAGAATCAGGGAAGGCCGTGATGCGGCATGGATCAAAAGAAGAAAATGCCACTTATATGATGCCGATGGAAGTCCAGAAAAAGCATTCCATTGAAAAGTTTATAGTTATCCAAATTCTAGGCGACAATAGCATGCTGGTCGGTATTTATGATCCCCAATGGGGACTCACCCTGCCTTCCACGATATATCAATTGGAAGCGGTCAAAAAGAACATTTTAAAAACACTGAATGTATTCAGGGGCAATAACCGCCAACGCCAAACCCGGCGGTTCCCGTCCAAAAATACTCCAAAAAATGCTAATTTTTCCGCATCTGAATATAATATAATATACAGATAAACGTATGAATTGGAGGCACTATCATGCCCATTTATGAATACCAATGTGAAAAGTGCAAAGAAGTTGTTGAGATATTGCAAAAAGTGAACGATGACTCTGCGACTGAATGTGAAAAATGCGGTGGCAAACTTGACAAACTCTTTAACCAGATGAATTTTCATTTATATGGCCCAGGGTTTTATTCAACGGATAACAAACGCAAGTACCTTAAATAAAAAATCAGCCTATGATTTATATTACCCGTCGCCTTGAATTCTGTGCCAGCCACCGCCTTTATAATCCCGATTTTTCTGATGCCAAAAATGAAGCAACATTTGGACTTTGCAATAACCCAAATGGACACGGACACAACTATGTTCTAGAGGTCACCGTAAGAGGTGAAGTCGATCCGCAAACCGGGATGGTACTGGATTTGAAAGCTCTCAAAAAACTAATCAATGAAGAAATAGTGAATAAGGTGGATCATAAAAATCTGAATGTCGATGTGGATTTTCTCAAAGGGGTCATACCTACAGCAGAAAATATAGCAATTCATTTTTGGAATATCATCGAGCCCAAAATTAAAAGCGGCACGTTGCACGAAGTAAAGCTTTTCGAATCTGAACGCAATTTTGTTGTTTATCATGGAGCCTCTGTTGAAAGACCTCATTAAAAAAATTTTACAGGAAATCGGTGAAGACCCGTCTCGCGAAGGACTCCAAAACACTCCTGAGAGAGTAGAAAAATCTCTCAAGTTTTTGACCAGTGGCTATTCGGTAAATATTGAAGAGCTGGTAAATGGTGCTTTATTCCACGAAGACTACGATGAAATGGTTATCGTCAAAGACATTGATCTATTCAGCATGTGCGAACACCATATGTTGCCGTTCATCGGCAAATGCCATGTTGCGTATTTACCCAAGGGAAAGATCATTGGGCTCAGTAAGATTCCTAGAATGGTTGACGCATTCAGCAGAAGACTGCAAGTTCAAGAACGATTGACCAACCAGATCGCCCATAGCCTGCAAACGATACTCAAGCCTATTGGAGTTGGAGTTGTAATCGAAGCTCTGCATTTATGTATGTGTATGCGTGGAGTTGCCAAGCAGAACTCTTATACAACGACCAGTTCCATGCTCGGCTCCTTCAAGCGAGATGCAAGAACACGCGGCGAATTTTTAAGCCTGATACCCCCGCAAGGCACACGCAGGTGATTTGATTTCAAACCCTATTTTAAAGAGTATTATTTGAGTCCCACAACCAAAGAAATAGTCCTTGAAAACAATAAAGTCATTCCAGAAATTTTTGGGAGCCAGGATCTCAATCTCAAGCTCATAGAGAAAAAGTTTAACGTCCGCATCACAACCCGGGGAAATCAGATCAAAATAAAAGGCGAACCCGGCCCCCTCGAATCTGTAGAAAACTTGTTTCGCCAGCTTGAAAAATTACATGAAACCGATCAGCCTGTAGAAAATGGAGATGTTAAATTTGCCATCCGACTGATGGTAGAAAACCCTCAAGCAGATTTAAAAACTATTTTTTCGGAACGCATTGCCGTTTCACCGAAAAGAGGTTTCATCACTCCCAAAGGGCCTTCCCAGTATCAATTCATTCAAGCCGTCAAAGCCGATGATATAATTCTCTCAATAGGTCCAGCAGGAACCGGCAAAACATTTCTTGCCGTTGCAATGGCTGTCGAAGGGTTATTAAAACGCCGTTTCAAAAAAATTGTACTGGTACGTCCCGCAGTCGAAGCAGGCGAAAAGCTGGGGTTTCTACCAGGAGATATTGCAGAAAAAATCCATCCCTATTTAATGCCACTTTATGATGCTTTGAATCATATGATGGAAGAAAATCAGGTTCGACACCTCATTGATGACGGTGCCATAGAAATTGCCCCGCTGGCATATATGCGAGGCAGAACCTTGAGCGATGCGTTTATCATTCTTGATGAAGCACAGAATGCAACAAAAGAACAGATGAAAATGTTCTTAACCCGGTTGGGGTTTCGATCAAAAATGATTGTAACCGGCGATATCACACAAATTGATCTTCTTAAAAAAAGTGATTCTGGCTTAGTGCATGTCCAAAGATTATTACAGAAGGTCGATGGAATACAATTCATTTATTTTACAGAAAAAGATGTTGTTCGCCACGAGCTGGTAAAGAAAATCATTAAAGCCTACGACCCGTCTAACTCTGAAACTTCTGAAGAGTGAGCCATTTTAGAAAGACTATAGTTTAATGGGTGTTTTACTGAGAAACGATCATCCTCAGATTAATATCGACTCCGATGATATTAATAAAAAAATTGGAATGGTGATGAGCAATCTGGATTGCCTGAATCAGGAGGTCAGCATATTATTAACTGCTGATGCTGATATTCGCAAACTCAATCAGCAGTTTCGGAGTATCGACCGAGCAACGGATGTCTTGTCATTCCCGCAGAATGCGGAGGAAGACCCACCCATCCCTGGAGAAATAATTTTGGGCGATATTGTGGTTTCTCTGGATACCGCCAAAGCCCAGGCAAAAGAACACGATTTAACTTTTGAGGAAGAAATAATCCTGCTACTGATTCATGGTATCTTGCATCTACTGGGATATGATCACGAAATATCTGAACAGGAGGAAGAAAAGATGCGCAGTAAAACTCGGGAATTATTCAATCTGGTTTTCCCTGGAAAAGAACTTGCGGCCTCCTGCAACTATTAACCATTCCATCACATGAAACAACTTTGGGCACCTTGGAGAATGGAATACATCAAAAGCGAAAAGTCCGATGAATGTATTTTTTGCGTCCTGCCCTCTTCCCAAGACGATGAAAAAAATCACATCCTGTTCAGGGGAAAATATTCATTCGTAATAATGAATATTTTTCCTTATAACTGCGCTCATCTCATGGTTTCACCCTATCGACACATTGGCTGCATCACCAAACAAAATGATTCTGAAAAATTTGAAGTCAACCAATTGACTCATGAGTGCATCAAAATTTTAAAGACCGTCAGTGAACCAGATGGTTTCAATATTGGTTATAACATTGGCAAAGCAGCGGGAGCAGGTTACGATGAACACATTCATTGCCACATTGTTCCGCGCTGGTCAGGAGACACCAATTTTATGCCTGTGCTCGGCGAGGTTAAAGTTCATCCCGAGCATCTACGGTCCACCTACGAAAAACTACAACCCCATTTTAAAAACCTGAATTTGTAATTCTAAGGCAGTATTTATAAATGGCTAAATCCAGATAAAATTACTAGTGATTACATTAATATTAATTAGGGGATTATGTACTTGTTGCCTAAACCCCTGGTTACATTTTCAGATTCCATGCCTTTGATAGTTCGGCTTTACTCTGAGCTTTCAAAGGTTTTTTCAGTAAATCTTTAGGCGGTTTATATCTCATAACATTTTCAACTATTTTGGCTAGGCTTTTTTCGGTTTGCTTTTTCATTTTGGACTCCAATTCCCAAATTTCTTTATAGCGTTTCCATACACAACAATATTTACATCGAAAGCTGATACCTTTTTCTCTGTTATGAAGGCATAGAGCATTTTCATAACTTTCGGTTTAATCATATTAAATCGAACTTCCTGATAATGCTGGTTACTATCGTTTCGCATTTCCAGTTCACCGATATTATGTTCATCATATTTGAATAGAACCTTTTGATCTGCAAACTGACCCTCTGCCAATCTCTTAGAATTTTGAACTGTGAAATTATCCCCCAGACATTTAACAACGTCCTTGTTAAAAAACACATGGTATTTACCATCATCCAAAACAGTTAGATAATCAACTTCCCCCGCATTGAATAATGATTTTGCAAGGAAAGCTCTTAATAATGCTTTGCGCTGGAACCTGTCTTTTAATTCTCTCATAGGCGTTTGAAGCCTGATTTTAGCGGAGGCTGGGTCTTTCTTGTACTGATTAAAATAAGGCGGAAAAGCATCAATGCAGTGTATCAAAAGCGTTCCTATGCCGTTCAAAGCTTGAAACCCATCATCATCTATAAAGCGGTTCCTTCCATAAAGAAATATTTGCCATTTTTTCTGGCCAGATTTGAGGGAGTGTGCATCCCCAGACGGGTCAATAACATCCTTTTTGGCTTTAGGGTCATTTTGGTAATCCTCCATTCCCAGTAAAAACGCAAAATATGACGCATCATCATGGCCTGCCTGGCGAACTTTAGTCGCATTTTCAGACGATAGACCTCGTTTAACCATGTGGAAGCTTCCATATCAATAATTCATGCGATTGTTTGATATGACTCCCATCGTTATCATTAATTCGATTTTTGCCAATTCTTATATCCCCTTGCCCGAAAGTATATTGCCACTTAGGATTAGCCATTTTGCAACCCCTATACCATTTCCGTATTGTAGGGCAATCATTGTATGAGAGGATAAACCCGCTCTTATGAGCTAGTAATAGGTCTCTAAGCAATTCATGACTGAACCCATTGTGATGTATTGGGAAATTCCTATGTGGATACATACCAATAAACATTTTGCTGTCTTCACCTAAAAGATATGGCGGGTCGCAATAGAGAAAATCCTTGGGATATTGCTCAATGGTTTTCTCAAAAGATTGACAGGCAACCTCAAGAAGAGGCACATCAAAAGACGCTACCTTATCAAGAATTTTTACATACCTATCCTCTTGTAATTGTACGCTTGATTGAGACCCTAGAAAATGTGGGCCATAAGACATATTATGATTGAAGTAATAACAGGTCGCTAAGTCCATTGTGCTTAAACGGATTTTATTTTCCCAGTGGGATTTAAGAACATTGCCAATATTTTTATATTCCTTTTGCGTTGGTAAAAGTCTTTGTAGTCGCTTAGCAAGCACTCTTGGTCTATTGATTTGTATATTCCAATAATTAGTGAGAATATCGAATATATCGAAGGATAAAACAGGGATTTGTAATTCTTTAGCACAGGCAATTTCAACAGCCCCGCCCCCCAAAAAAGGCGATACAAGCCGTTTAATATTATCAGGCATTAATTCAACAATCATGCCCACAGCCAAACCCTTCCCCCCCGCATATCTTAAAGGTGAACCAGTGTATCGCCTATATTGATTTTTTCCTGATCGGGTTTTCAGGCCCTCAAGAAATTCATCCTTTGGAGAACGTACGAAGAGGAAATTTAAATAGTGTTTATTCAAGCTATCAATTCCTTATAGGTTAATCGTTTTCCAGTTGCATTTTTAACTACACTTTTAATCCTGTCAATTGTGTCAATCCGAACATTCCCCTGATTCAATCGAAATGTAAACTCATTCACATACCGATCCAAATGTTTCTTACTAAAATGGTGAAAAATACCATGATAACCCCGCTTCAGCACTGCCCAAACACTCTCAATGCCATTTGTATGAGCCATATCATTAGCATACACTTTAGCTGAATGGTTTACTTTGAGTTTGTTAAACCCCTTAATAGGCTCATAAAACTTGGCTTCATCGGTGGAAATAGTAGCACCTTTTTCGATATTTGGTACTATATATTTTTGCATATTCTTTGAATTTACCTTGTCCATGACTTTAGCCTTAACAACACCATCCCTTGAACGCATACCTACTATTGCTGTCTTTGTTTTGGTGCTTCAACCTTGATTATGCTTGGTCTTTTTGTTGGGATGTTTGTTTTTTTAAGTCCGCCAATATAAGTTTCGTCAATTTCAACAATTCCTGATATTTTTGAACCCTTAGCATTGCAGGCCTCCCTCATTGATACTATATGCCTAAAACGTCAAGCTTTATTTGAAGAATTTAGGCAACAAGTATGTAATTCCCATAATTTAAATCGTTCTACTAGAAACTTTGAGACAATGGATGAAGCATTGATTCGCAAATCTAATGATAGAAATGTAGGGAAAATTAAAAAATGAATCCAATTACAAAAATGAAGAGTTACATGGGCTAGCAACTTTTTGGTATAAAAATGGTACCAAAACGAAACAATTATTTTATAAAAATGGAAGAAAAGAAGGTCAACATACAGGTTGGATGGATGATGGTATAAAATCATGGGGAACTCAGTATAAAAATAATGAAAAAAATGGAGTGGCAATTGATTATAATTACGAAGGAAAACTACACACTAAAACTCAATATAAAAATGGTAAAAAAGACGGGATAGAAATTGTTTATTCCGACACGAGTAATTATAAATGTAGAGAAACCAATTGGAAAAATGGGAAAAAAAGAAGGAGTTGAAACCATATGGTTTCTAGGTGAAGAAGAGGGAAAAAATTACTATGAAGATGGAGTACTAGAAGATATTCCAAATTCTTCTGAAGAAAATACTAGTAGTGGTGGATTATTTGGCAATACATTTTCTAATTCTTTGTGCAGATAATAATACAAAATAATAAAAAATAAATTTTAATAAAAAGGAACTATATTATGAGTAGTATAGCAGAAGAAGTCATACTCCATGTTGGAGAAAAAGAATATAGTTTAAAGTTAGATGTGAACTCCATTTGCCTGATTGAAGAAAAATTGGATATAGGGGTTTTTAATATTATACCAAAATTATGTACTAATTTTTTATTTTCAAGAGCTTTCCTATGGGGAGCCTTACAGTATTGGAATAGTAATATTACTCTTATTCAAGCAGGGGCTTTAATTAAAAAAGTAGGGTTAAAAAAAATAACTCCTTTACTTTTTAAATTAATCAAAAAAAATTCTTTAGATGAAATTAATAATAAAAATTTTGAATTTTTATCATCTGAACAATTAAAAAATATAAAAAATTTTGATTTCCACAAACTACTAGAGATGGCCCTTGCTAGTGGGCTTTCTCAGAAAGAATTTGAAGAAATGACTCCTAAAGAGGTGCAGCTTCATATTAAATTTTTCAATTCTTTATAGTAAGTAAAGTCTAATAAATGCACCTATAGCTCAATTGATAGAGCGACTTATCTTATGATAATCAATCGAATGGTCGTATCTGCAAAAAGTCAATGCGTCAAGCAGGAAGAAACTCCTATGATGCAGCAATATCACGGGATCAAAAAAGACCATCCCGACTCCATCCTGTTTTTTCGGATGGGTGACTTCTATGAAATGTTTAACGAGGATGCGAAAATAGCTTCCCAAATCCTGCAAATAACGCTCACCTCGAGAAATAAAAACCAGTCCAATCCGGTTCTCATGTGCGGCATTCCGCATCATTCATCCAATCTCTATATTACAAAACTTTTAAAAGCCGGAAAAAAAGTAGCCATTTGTGAGCAAACTGAAGATCCCAAATTAGCCAAAGGCCTGGTCAAGCGGGAAGTGGTTCGAATCATAACTCCCGGAACTATTTTGGATGATCATATGCTCGATCCAAAATCCGATCAGCTTATCGTCTCCATTTTTATCTCCAAGAATGAAATTGGGCTGGCGGCTCTGGATGTATCCACCGGAACTTTTAAGGTAACTCAGTTCAATGACGATAATACAGGCTCACCTCTGGCGGATGAATTACTAAAGCTGGCCCCCAAAGAAATTCTTATCCCGGAAACTTTAATGGATCAACCCAAGCCCTGGCTACCTGCAGGGGATCCGTTTCTGCATAGCTGGGAAGACTGGACTTACTCCCACAGTGAAGCCGTTAGAAACCTCTTGAGCCATTTCAAAACCCAGTCTCTGGAAGGGTTTGGGTGCGAAAATATGAATCATGGCATCTCGGCTGCGGGGGCGTTGATCCACTACCTTCATGAAACACAAAAATCAGCCTTGGAACATATAAATTCCATCAGCCCTTTTTATACTTATGATTATATGGCATTGGATCAATCCACAGTAACCAGTCTGGAACTGATTCAGTCCAGCGAAGGAACACGAAAAAACTCTTTGCTAAACCTTCTGGATGAATCCTGCACACCGATGGGTGCCCGACGGATTCGCGAATGGATCATTAAACCTCTTATCGACTCCGAAAAAATAAAAGCGCGTCTGGAAATCGTATCTATATTTAAATCCCTACCCTTAAACAGACAGGAAACGCGCGATCAATTAAAAAAGATATTTGATTTGGAAAGACTGTTGGGGAAGATCACACTTTCCGTTTGCAATGCAAGAGATTTAGTCTCTCTCAAAAACTCTATAGCGACTTTCCCATATCTTTATAAGGCTTTGGAGAAATGTGAGCCTCATCGACTTTCCACCTATCTGGAAAGTTGGGACAATCTGGTGAATTTATACGACCTGATCGAAAAAAATATTATTGACGATCCCCCTCTGGGTCTTAAGGAAGGAAATTTAATCAAGCAAGGTTGCAATGCCGAACTCGACCGACTCAAAGATATCTCCCGAAAAGGAAAAAGCTGGATCGCTTCTCTGGAGACTGAGGAAAAAGAAAAAACAGGGATTCCCGTCTTAAAAATAGGATTCAATAAAATCTACGGATATTATATCGAGGTCACCAAAAAACATGCGGATCGCGTCCCTAAAGAATACATTCGCAAACAATCTCTGGTAAATGCAGAAAGATTTATCTCTCCCAAACTAAAAGAATATGAAGAGGAAGTAACGCAGGCAGAAGAGAAAATAGTGGAACTGGAACAAAACCTGTTTGAAGAAGTTCGCCATAAAGTTTCATCTGCTGGACAGCAAATTCAAAAAATGGCACGGATTATAAGTGAAGTCGATGCCTTGGTCTCCTTCGCAGAAATCGCGCACCGAAATAATTATTGTCATCCTGAAATCCTTGAAGACCCTGTTCTCGATATTAAAAATGGCCGACATCCATTGATCGAACAGATCGATCCTGGCAACCGGTTCATCCCCAATGACACCTGTTTGGATACTCACGATCAGCAAATTATGATCATTACGGGACCCAATATGGCAGGCAAATCCACCTACCTCAGGCAAGTCGCCTTGATCTGCCTGATGGCACAAATGGGCAGTTTTGTTCCTGCTGAACAAGTCCGTATGGGAATCACCGATCGCATCTACTCGCGTGTGGGCGCACAGGATCATTTGTTAAAAGGTCAATCGACTTTTATGGTCGAAATGAATGAAACGGCGAATATCCTCAACAATGCCACTTCACAGAGCTTGATTATTCTCGATGAAATTGGCAGAGGCACAAGCACCTTTGATGGCATTAGCATTGCTTGGTCGATTGTGGAATATCTGCATGGAACAGAACAAGAAGGAGGGCCTAAAACATTGTTCGCAACGCATTACCATGAATTGACAGATTTATCTCGAGTTCTCCCAGGTGTCAAAAATTTTAATATCCAGGTAAAAGAATGGAATGATGAAATAATTTTTCTCAGGAAAATCATTTCTGGTGGAGCAGATAAAAGCTATGGTATTCAGGTGGCTCGACTGGCCGGATTGCCCAAACAAGTTCTGGACCGAGCCCATGAGGTTCTTTCCAACCTGGAGCAAAGTGAATTTGATGAAGTTGGGATTCCAAAAATTTCAAAATCTGATAAAAAGGACAGTGCCTCTTCATCTGGGCAATTAGGATTATTTTCTGAACCTGAAAATCCATTGATACAGAAAATACGCCAAATGGACCCTAACGAGATGTCTCCTAAACAGGCGCTGGATACTCTTTTCGAACTATCTAAATTTATGAAGGAAAACCATAAATGAAAATTTTGGTAACAGGAGGCGCCGGTTTCATAGGTTCGCATATTGTGAACGCTTATATTGATGCTGGGCATGATGTTACTATCATCGATGACCTGTCATCCGGGGAAATGAAGTTGGTGAATCCCAAGGCCACATTTTATCATCTGAATATCCATTCACCCGAAGTGAAGACTATTCTCGAAAAAGAAAAAATTACAGTCATCAATCACCACGCGGCTCAAATTTCCGTTTCAGCATCAATCTCGAATCCTCTATTTGACGCTAACTCCAATATTGTGGGTACTTTACAACTCCTACAAAATGCTGTATCTTCTAATATTGAAAAATTTATATTCGCTTCAACGGGAGGAGCAATGTATGGAGAGCAAAAAATCTTTCCTGCGAACGAAGAGCATCCATGCCAACCTTTGAGTCCCTATGCGATATCAAAATTGTGTGCGGAGAATTACATTGATTATTTTGGTACGCAACATGGCCTGAACACGACCGTACTACGTTATAGCAACGTATACGGGCCGCACCAGAATCCACATGGAGAAGCAGGTGTGGTGGCAATTTTTTGCGAACGTTTACTGAAGGGCCAACAGCCCATTATTAATGGCGATGGGGAACAAACACGAGACTTTGTATATGTTCAGGACATTGTTCAAGCTAATATAATTGCGTTAAATCCGCAATGTGCTGGAATGTTTAATGTAGGTACGGGAAAAGAAACCAGCGTTAATTTTTTAACCCGATGTCTTGTGAAAGCTTCAGCAATAGCCACTTCGATTGAATATGGCCCCGCTAAAAAAGGCGAACAGAGAAGAAGTGCAATTGACAGCGGGAAACTGCTAAAAGGATTTGGCTGGAAACCTGATATTTCCATGGAGGAAGGACTTCTTGAAACATTTAATTATTTCCAAAATCAAACGACTTAATCCTGCTTTCATTCTAGGTTTTTTTCTGTTTGTTGCGGCTCCCAGCACTTCTGCATTTGCAGACTCTCCGAATATTGTAAATATTGGTGTCGCCACAAAAGGAAATTATGTGGTGATGAACGCCCGCCTGATTGATGGGTTTACGGAAAAAATTTCAGAAGCCATTGAAAGTGGTGTGCCGATGGGGTTTACCTTCAAAATTGAACTACGGAAAGAGAATACTGTCTGGGTCGATAGTTTAGTAAGTTCAAACACCATAAGGCATAAGGTTCAATTTGATTCCCTGAAAAAAGCATATCGGTTTTCAGAGATAGGCAAAAATGTCCGCAGAAAAGTAATCACTCATAAAATGTCACGATACCAAAAGCTTATGTTGACATTGAAGGACATCCCCATTGCCCCTATCTATCGCTTGAACCCTGATGAAAAATACTATGTGCGTGTCAAGGCAGACTTGGAAACAGACCGCTTTTGGTTTCCCTTTAATTACATTTTCTTTTTTGTCCCCTTCAGTGACTTCAAAACTTCCTGGGCACAAACCTCTCCCTTATCGATCGACCCTGACTTAGAGCTTTCAAAACAAGCCACTGACAAGAAGTCGAGAACAAGAGAAGGAAAGGTATCCAAAGATGTCATCCGATCGTTTAACAAATAGCCCCCCACCCTACACACCTCCAGAAGAAGAACAGTTAAAGCAGAAACGCAAGCACACCACCTATACCATTTTTGGTGTGATAATAGCTTTAATTGCTTCGACACTTGTCGAAAATTACTTTCTGGAAGCCGAGGCAAACGCATCCATAGCAAACAATATTCTCGTTCTTGCTGTATTCAATATCATTATAATCCTGCTATTTGTCCTGATCATCCTGATCACACGGAATCTGATAAAAGTATATAACGAACGAAAAAGTAAAATAATTGGTTCGAAGTTCCAGACCAAATTGGTAATTGCTTTTTTAATTCTAGCCTTGGTTCCCTCGATTCTATTATTTATGGTCGCCAGTAAACTGTTCACGTTCAGTATCGGAAACTGGTTCAACTTAAGAACCGAACAAACCCTGCAATACTCAATGGATATTGCACGGGATTATTACTCGGAATTAGAAGGCCGTGCCCTTTCAAAAACAAAAAATCTTGAGCATTTCATAAAAAGCGAAAAACTTTACCTGAAAATAAATCGCAAACGCTTGCGCACTCTAATTCAAGACAAAGTTGCAGAATATGATCTGGCAGGAATAATTATTTATGACAATAACTTAAAAAAAATAGTCTCAAAAATTGATTCCACCCTCCTTTTTCCCACCACTGAACTTAATTATGAGAACTTGATTCAAAAGAGCATAGACGGCGAAGGCGTAACAGAAATTCAAATGACTCAGGGTAGAAACCTTATGGTTGTAGTCGTCCCCCTTACTGAAATTGTGAACAAGGAAATTGCTATTTGGGGTTATATCCTGACTTTAAATCCGGCTCATAAAAGTTCATTGAGCAAAATAGAAATTATTAAGACCACTTATCAGAATTACAAACAGCAAAGTTTCCTAAAACTACCGGTAAGCGCAAATTACTACATAACATTTTTACTAATAACATTATTGATATTATTTTCAGCGATCTGGCTTGGGTTCTATATGGCAAGAGGGATCACCGTTCCAATTCAACAGCTCGCCGAAGGCACTCGACGCATTGCTGAAGGCGACTTGAATTTTAAAATCGGTATACGGGCAACAGATGAAATTGGACTGCTCGTTGATTCCTTCAACACCATGACAGAAGAACTGAATGAAAGCCGGGTCAATACCCAGCAGGCCAATGCAAACCTCAAGCAAACAAATATCGAATTAGACCGCAGAAGAAATTATATCGAAACCATTCTGGATAGTATCGGAGCAGGAGTAATTTCCATCGATAAAAAGGGTCGAATAACAACTTTCAATAAGGCTGCAGAAAGAATTCTACATTTGAGCAGCGAGGATGTATTCGGCTCCAACTATAAAGATGCCTTTGACTTCTCTTATCACGAATCCATCCGAAAATTGACTCACAAGATGAATTCCAAAAATCGAATTTCGATTGAAGAACAAATGGAGCTTCGTGTTGAAGATACCAACATCACTCTACTCATCAATATTCAGGTGCTCGCCGGAGTATCAAAAAAATATAGAGGAATGGTGATTGTTTTTGAAGACCTGACGCAATTGATCAAAACCCAGAAAGTTGCAGCATGGAAGGAAGTGGCTCAAGGAATCGCACATGAAATAAAAAACCCACTCACTCCTATCCAATTAAACACGCAGCGGCTGAAAAAGAAGTACTACGAAAACCGTGAAGATTTTGCTCGTGTTTTTGATGAGAGTATAAATATTATCTCGCAGGAAGTCGAAGGCATGAAAGATCTCTTAAATGAGTTTCTCAAGTTTTCCAGAATGCCAACACCCGACCCGAAACCCGCTTCTCTTCATAAAATAATTGATGATATCCTTATTTCTTACTCAGAGCATGACAAGAACATTCAAATCAAGAAGAGTCTTGATCCCAATTTAGCGCAGTTGATAATTGATCCTGAACAGATACGGCGAGTACTTATCAACCTTTTCGAAAACGCTACAGATGCAATTGATGAAGGCGGATCAATTCAAATCACCACCCGGATTCTTGACGAAAAAAAATGGGTTCGCATAGAGTTTTCCGACAACGGAGCAGGCATTTCATCCGCTGATCGAGAAAAGCTTTTCCTACCCCATTTCACCACCAAGAAGAGAGGTACAGGACTTGGACTCGCCATTGTTAATAGAATTATCATTGACCATAATGGAACCATTAAAGTTGAGGATAATTATCCCAAAGGCACCACATTTATTATCGACCTTCCCTATTCGCAAATCACCCTGGAGACCCATAAAACTTTGCCAAAGTCTTTTTCAGACATACCCTGAAACAGAGCAATTCCTTTCATTCAATTGCAAAGTATTTTACAATGCCAAATCAAACACAATTTTGAGCTGCGATATGAAACAAAAATTTGATATTGAATTAGAAGAAGAAATATTTCAAAAATTACATACGCTTTGCAAGGGCGATGATGAAGCAATAAAGGAATATATTATTCAAGCCATAAAGCGCCATGTTTCCCAAGACGGTTCCTCCGATTCATCCGACGACAAAGAAAGCCTTGAAGATTATTTAAATAAGGGGCAATCGGGTAGCCGGAATTATGGTGTTAAGGGGCAAGGATGGTGAGCCTGCATCCATCTTTTCAGTATTCTGAATTCCCAATTTATAAACGATCGATTTTTTGAGAACTAACTATGGCTGATAGATTTATTGACAACGATAACGGAACTATTACCGATAATGAATTGAATTTGATTTGGAGAAAAACGGATTCGTTCCAGGACACACAGAAATGGATGAATTGGTTTAAGGGCCATGATTATGTAGAAATCGCCAACCTCGAAAGACTGGCAGGGTTTGAGAACTGGCGCTACCCTAAGCAGGATGAGGCATGGTCTCTTTTCGATCTTAAATATAAAAATACCGATAAATATGGTGATGAAATTTATCTACATTCTATATTTGAACCGGGCAGTGCAGGCACTACCTGGACGAATGAAGAAAAAGATTCTTCAGCCCTTGTTGTTCAATATGAAGATGGAATGAAGGTATGGCCTTCAAAATATGCCCATTTGAATATGGCTTATCGAATGGTCCGGGAATTGGATTAAGGTCAATTCAAACTTTGGAATTCTGGACGTAGGGGATAAATAATTTTTATTTTAGCCTTCTTAAAGCCGTCATAGTTGAACCCTGCAGGGATTACGAATCGTATCTTGGCGGTTTTAGATTTTAGCCTGTTAAACTCTACAGGGTGTACTCGCTCTGCCCCCAGCTCTAGGGTAAGTGGTTTTCCAACGGGCAAATTTAAGGTTCCTACTGCGGTTTTTCCGA
>WASW01046003.1_pt1 | contig 16171 bp, 12 predicted proteins | sample 5698521 | NCBI WGS metagenome assembly WASW01 (sample SAMN11175560, study PRJNA528189) | sponge metagenome | isolation source: marine sponge | host: Leucetta | place: Antarctica: Western Antarctic Peninsula, King George Island | collected 2013-01
AATGTTGCCGCCAAACCGGACAAAGAAAAGCCTGGAAAAAGAAAAATCGCTGCAAAAAAATTCTTTGTGACGGATCCGGGATAAAAGCAAAAAGCACTAGGGGCAAAGGCATTAAAAAAGCATACCGCCAGCTTAAAAGGTCAATGGTGATACCACCGACAAGAGGGCCAAAGCTGGGTGCCATCGTCACGCCGAGGCCATACACACCGACGGCGAACCCGCGTTTGTTTTTAGGAAACACAGCGACCATCGTCGCTAAGACCAGCGGCTGGATGATGCCCGCAGAAAACCCCTGCATCATACGACCAATGATCAGGACATCGATGTTGGGGCTGAAGGTGCAGACAAAAGCACCGGCAATGAAGATCAATAATGTCATCGTATAGGCCGCGCGTTGACCCATTGCGCGCACGACCCACGAATTGAGTAACTGACTTGCAACCATGGTCGCTAGGAAGGCCGTCGCTGCCCATTGTGCAACATCTTGGCCAATGCCATACGCGCCCATAATACTAGGCACGGCGACATTGACGATAGTCGCTGACAAGATCATAGCGACCGCGCCGGTCAGGCCCGCGATGGTGACTAACCATCGATAACTGGGTCCAAACTGGTCAAATTTAGCCTGAATGGCTGGATCGTCGTATGTTTCAGCCAAGGCCTGGGTTACTCTTCTATCGCGATCTTCACTTCGACCATCATGCCCGGGCGCAGACGTGCGTCAGGATTATCAATGGCGATGCGGACCGGCAGGCGCTGCGTGATCTTGGTGAAGTTGCCGCTGGGGTTTGGCGTCGGCAAAAGTGCAAACTGACTTGTTGCCGCCGAGCCAATATTTTGCACTGTCCCGATGAATGCCTCGTCGGGATAGGCATCAACGTGGATATCCACCGTCTGTCCGACGCTTAATTTGCGAACCACAGTTTCCTTCACATTGGCTTCGACCCAGACGCCAGCAGGATTGTGTGCGAGCATTAAACGTTGACCGGGTGTTACGTATTCACCGACATTGACGAATGTCTTATCGACCACCCCGTTAATTGGACTTTTAATTTCACGGTCTGCAACGTCGAGGCGCTGACGCTCAATACGCGCGCGTGTTTCAGATTCACGTTGCTCGAGCACGACGACGTCTGCGGCAAGAACACCAAGGCGGGCGCGATCGGCCTCAGCTTCTGCAATTCTTGATTTTGCAGCCTGAAGGTCAGCGAGGGCAATCTGATATTCCCGGTCAATTTGCTGATGTTTGGATTCTGCCTGATCCAACTGGCGGCGCGATGTGACTTTGTCATCATATAGCTTTTTTGCGCGGTCAAGCTCTCGTTCGGCCAGTTCTCGCTGAGGGCGTAGCGATGAAACAACAACCTTGGCAGCGGCGACACGTGATTGCTCGGATAGTAGCCTGCTCTCGATCTGGCTTGCGACCAAAATGCGTTCGGCTGCAAGTCGAGAACGTTCCGCGTTTAAACCAGCGGCCTGCGCTTCTAACTCACTCACAAGGATTCGTGATTCCCGGTTGTCGACTTGAATCAGGACGGTGCCATCACTGATTATTGCGCCTTCAACGGCCGGCATTTTGGTCACCCATCCGGCGACGCGAGAAGAAACTGTAATGAGGTCAGCATGAATTCGTGCGTCTTCTTCGGAGACAAAGGCAACGCGCTCATGGACTTCAAGGCTAAGAAAATAGATGCCTACGGCAATGGCGACGATCGCGATAATGAACGTGGGGCGGATGCGATAGGCTCGCCCCGGCTTTTTCGAAGTCACAGCTTCATCGCCCTTTTCGTCAGGTGTGACGCGGTCGTTAGCTTTGCTTTCGTCAGGCATATTTTAAAGTCCTAAGTGCCGATAAATGACCGCGATCGGGTCGGGCAGTGCAGTCAAGTTTGCATCCAAACATTGAATTTGAAAAGACCTGCTCCATAGATATTGGGATTAAGAACAGCATTTCCTAGCTTTTTGTGATGCCTTGACCTGCCAGTTACTGGAAGGATTATATAATGATACTGACTTTAAGAGGAGCACCCTATGGCGATGAACGGTGAGCAGGTACAAGACGCGTCACTGAACTTTGGTGTCGGTGGGATGAGTTGTGCTGGATGCGCATCGCGAGTGGAGAAAGTGTTCAAAAGCGTTGAGGGCGTGACGGATGCACGTGTTGATTTTGCGACCGAACGGGCGTATGTAAATGTCGCCATTGACCGCGCGGATGACATTGCCATGGCGACCGAAGGGGCCGGCTTTGTCCCCGAAATAACTGCCATTGATCTGGATGTAACCGGGATGACTTGCAGTGGATGTGCGGGCACGGTTGAGAAAGCTTTAACCAATGTGCCGGGGGTCGTTTCCGCAACGGTCAATCTGGCGCTTGAGCAGGTTCGCGTAACTTGGCTTGGCACATCATTTTCTGTGGACGCATTGGTGCATGCGGCTGATGCCGCGGGCTATCAGGCAACGCCACGCGCAACGCAGGCGGACATCAGGCGTGAACAAGCGCGATTGAAATCTGAAGCTGACGTAGATCGGCTCAAATCTGAAACAAGAATGCTCGCCATTGGGGCGACTCTGACAGCGCCGTTATTACTGATGATGGTTTTGCCGCCGCTGGGTGTCGCCTACCACGTGCCGGCGTGGATGCAGGTCTTGTTGTGTGGACCGGTTCAGTTCTGGATTGGTGCACGATTTTACGTAGGCGCATATAAGGCACTTAAAGCTAAAAGCGCCAATATGGATGTGTTGGTGGCGCTCGGCACATCTGCGGCCTTTGCCCTCAGTGTCTGGGTCATTTTCCGAGATGGCTTCGAAACGACAGCCCCTTTGTATTTCGAAGCATCCGCTATCATTATTACTTTGATCGTGGCTGGGAAGTTGATCGAAACACGCGCCAAGCGTGGAACCACTCAAGCGATCCGCACGTTGATGGCGCTGCGTCCAGAGCGTGCACGTGTGCGTCGAAACGACATCATTTTAGAGATCGCGATTGAAGAGGTCACACTGGACGACATTGTGATTGTGCGCCCAGGTGAGCGCATTCCCGTTGATGGTGCTATCATCGAAGGTCGCTCCGACATTGATGAGCAATTGATCACGGGTGAGAGCATGCCCGTTGCGAAAGCTTGCGGTGATGCCGTTGTTGGTGGGGCTGTTAATGGCGCTGGTGAGTTGCACATTCAAGTGTCGCGCGTTGGTGAAGATACGACGTTGGCGAAAATTGTCCGACTGGTTGAAAATGCACAAAGCGGAAAAGCGCCGATACAGCGGCTTGTCGATAAGGTCAGTGCGGTCTTTGTGCCGATTGTTATATGCATTGCGCTGATTGCATTCGCAGGATGGATTTTTGCAGGTGCTAGCCTTGAGACCGCAGTGATAAATGCTGTTTCTGTCTTGGTCATTGCCTGCCCATGTGCGCTCGGACTGGCGACACCGACGGCCATTGTTGCAGGCACAGGTGCAGCTGCCCGTGCGGGTATCCTGATAAAGGACGTTGGTGTTCTTGAGCGCGCGTATGGCGTTGCTGTCGTCGCGTTCGATAAAACAGGCACGTTGACGCGCGGTGAACCTGTTCTAACCAACGTTATTGCAATCGATGGCTCTGAAGATGAACTAATTAGCATCACATCATCCGTCCAAAGCTCATCCGAGCATCCCTTGGCACGTGCGATATTGAATGCGGCATCTGACAGGAAGCTAGGTTATGTCGCAGCTCAAAATGTGACGGCTCATGTTGGACTCGGTGTTGAGGGGACTGTTGATGGCCAGCGTGTGCTTATTGGAAATCGTCAAATGATGGAGGATGCAGGCATTGAGTTCAGTGAAGCCGCGTCGCTTCTGGGGGGCATGGAAGCCGAAGGCAAAACAGCCGTCATGGTTGCTGTTGCTGGCAAGGTGAGTGGTGTGCTCGGCATTCGAGATGAAATTCGAGAAGAATCATTAAACGCAGTTCACGCCCTCACACAGCAAGGTATTCGAACACTTATGTTGAGTGGAGACTCCATGCCTGTTGCTAAGGCGATCTCGAAAACTCTTGGAATTGATGATGTGCGTGGTGAACTTAAACCTGATCAGAAGGTCGCCGCATTGAAGGACATTCAGAATCACGGGCAATTCGTTGCGATGGTTGGAGATGGGATCAATGATGCGCCAGCTTTGGCACAGGCGGACGTCGGTATTGCCATGGGATCAGGAAGCGATGCTGCAATGGAGAGTGCAGCGATTACGCTGATGCGCCCTGACCCGAGATTAGTGGCTGCTGCTTTTGATATCGCACGGTCGACGTGGAATAGGATCAAGTGGAACTTGTTCTGGGCGTTTGCGTTCAATGTGATTGGCTTGCCGCTTGCCGCCGCTGGATATCTAAGCCCAGCCATTGCAGGTGGTGCGATGGCGCTAAGTTCGATATGCGTGGTTTCAAGCTCGTTATTGTTGCGCGGCTGGACGCCACGGCAGATAGGAGAAGAATCATGAACGTTCGAGACGCCGCTGCGCGCAGCGGGTTACCGGCAAAGACTATTCGATATTATGATGACATTGGTCTTGTGGTGCCGGATCGGCAAGCAAATGGATACCGGGATTACAATGATCAAACGATCCAGAAACTTGCGTTTCTCAAACGCGCGCGGCAACTAGGATTTTCGATTGATGATTGCCGACAATTGCTCTCACTTTATGAAGATAAAGGGCGTGCCAGTGCAGATGTGAGATCGCTCGCTGAGAAACATCTGATTGAAGTCGATAAGCGATTAGAGGAATTGCAGCATCTTCGCGCCACGTTATCGCACTTGGTGCATTCTTGCCGTGGCGATGATCGCCCGGATTGCCCGATACTCGCCGATCTTTCGAAAGACTAATTCTTAATTTGAACGTGCCGCTGAAATCTCATTCAGCATGGTGCCGAAATCACTCAACAAAGTTTTCAAACCAGGTTCGGCGACGGAATCAGCAGCCGTGTTGAAGTCCATCCATGCGCGTCGGCGCTGAGTTTTCTCTGGCCATTCGTCTGCTATATCTGAAACTTCCATCGGGTACACGGCGACTTTAAAACCTTTAACGTCTTTACGGTCCGCTTTCTTATAAGAATATGATCCGATTTTTGTTTCGGCAACCTGCCCTTTAAGACCAGCCTCTTCAAATGCTTCAACCGTCACAGCGTCGCGTGGTGTTTGACCTTCCTCAATATGCCCTTTTGGCAAAATCCAGCGCCCACTGTTGCGCGATGTAATCATCAGTACTTTTGGCGTGCTGCCTTCGAATCGATAGGCCAATGCGGCGGATTGCAAAACTTTGATAGACGGCATTACGGTAGTCTCCGATTGATTTTGCAGTCAAAACACTATGCACGGTGCACGAATCGTCATTCTAACACTATGTATCGTGTATCCGTCTTTTTATTTGGTTAACAATATGACAGTTTTGCTAAGCCTTAGCGGCGCAAATACCCTGCGCGCTGTGCGATCCAGATCAACAAACTAGGCCCAATTGAATGGCTATATTCGGCAAGGACGACCAGAAAAATTCCGATGGATTTAGATCTCGGACTGTCGACAAAGATCTCAAGCGCATTGTCCAACTTGAAAAAGCCACGCAAGAAGTTGGCAGTAGCATTTATAACTTAGGTTTCGGGTTGATCTTCCTTATTGGTGTCTGGATTTTCACCTACATCTATTCTGGTGGCGAGGCCAGCGCCATACTCGTCGCAGCCGCTGTTATTGGCGGCTATATGGCGATGAATATCGGTGCCAATGATGTAGCTAACAATGTTGGTCCCGCTGTTGGATCGAAAGCTCTTACCTTAATGGGGGCGTTGGTTATTGCAGCTATCTTTGAAGCTGCAGGGGCGTTACTCGCAGGTGGCGAGGTTGTTTCGACGATCTCAAAGGGGATCATATCCACAGATTCGATCACAGATGTTAATGTCTTTGTATGGGCCATGATGTCGGCGCTGTTGGCGGCTGCGCTTTGGGTGAACCTGGCGACATATATTGGTGCGCCCGTTTCAACGACACACTCCATTGTCGGTGGTGTGATGGGGGCAGGGATTGCAGCTGCCGGTTTTAGTGCCGTCAATTGGCCTGTGATGAGCGCGATTGCCGCGAGTTGGGTTGTTTCACCATTATTGGGTGGCGTCATTGCGGCGTTATTCTTGACCTTCATCAAATTCGCGATTTTATTTAAAGACGATAAGCTTGCCGCCGCGCGTCGATGGGTGCCCGTGCTGGTTGCCATCCTGGCTGGGACCTTTTCAGCATACTTGATGCTCAAGGGGCTGAAACGTATCTGGAAGCCCGATGTTGCGATGGTTGTGTTGGTTGCTGGCGGGGTGTTCTTTGTTGCTTACATCTGGACACGAAGGCGGGTCGCCCGTGCATCACAGCATATGGAAAACAGGAAAAAGTCTGTCGCAACGCTGTTCACTGTACCGCTGATTTGTTCCGCCGCGATGTTATCTTTTGCGCACGGATCGAACGATGTTGCGAACGCAGTTGGTCCATTGGCCGCGATCGTCAATGCGTTAGGCACGGGTGAAATTGCGGCTAAGGCGACGTTGCCTCTTTGGGTTTTGTTTATTGGTGCCGTGGGGATTTCGGTGGGTTTGGCCTTGTTTGGCCCCAAGATTATCAAACTTGTTGGTGAGAAAATTACCAAACTCAATCAGGTTCGGGCTTTTTGTGTTGCCTTGTCGGCTGCCATTACCGTCATTATCGCATCTGGTTTCGGTTTGCCCGTAAGCTCAACACACATTGCAATTGGCGCTGTTTTTGGTGTCGGGTTTTTACGTGAAGCCATCACCAATCGAAGCTCAAATACCACAATGAATGCAATGCCCGTGAACGCTGAAAGTCTATCAGAAGTCGATGAAGGCAAGCTTTTTAAGAAATGGAAAAAACAGCGCAAAAGAAAGCTGGTCCGACGCCAACATGCATTCTCGATCGCTGCCGCATGGATCATTACGGTGCCCGCGTCAGCACTTTTGTCCGCCACACTTTTCTTTCTTTTGAATTATTTCAACGAGTAAGGCTAATTCAAAATATCGATTCTGGTCTTCCCATTATTCAAGAAGCAGGATTTATCAAATAGGTTTAGGTCCAACGGATTTGGTAATCGGACGTCATCAAGTTCAGGCAGAGGTTTTGCTGAAAGCTCGTATGCTCGGTCGATTTGAGAAATAAATACAATGATGATACCGATTTCGGTGGCGAAAGCTTTAAGCGCTGATACCTGCTTTGATAATGCTGGCTTGGTCCGGTCTTGATCCATAATTTGCAAATAATCGATGACGGCAATTGTGCCGCGTGATGCCGTTGCTAAACGAGCGATAACGTAGTCCGCACTTATTGATTCTGATGTATCTATTTGAACGCTTCGGTCTCGTGTTTTGACATTCCTACTGATTGCCTCAAATCGTTCTAATGCTTCCTTGCCGTTGAATTCGAGGGTAAAGAAAACCCCTGATCGATCAGCTTTCAGTGACTCTGCAATGAGCTCCAATCCCATGATTGTTTTGCCGTGTCCTGGACGTGCGCCCAAAAGAACCAAATCACCCGGATTTAGTTTGGCAAACAACTCAGATGATGGGCGCTCAAGTGTGACCTGAGCGCTCAGCAAGCTCCAACATGAAAAGCCTTCTAGGTGGGCAATCTGATCAAGTGCTTTGTTTAGTGGAATTTTCTGGGCGCGAGACAATTGTTTTGCCTGGCGTTTTAGATGAAAGATCGGCGCAGATAATTTCATAACAGAACCTCCTATATCGAGCGGTTCTTGCAATCCCTCCTTATGCACATTGCTCGAACAGATGGTCCGATAAGAAAACAGCCCTGCATGAAATCTACTTACCCGCTTGGAGGGGGGAGGCATGGGCGACAGCCTTATGATAATCATAATCTGAAAGGGCCCAGAAAACAATATTCCAGGGTGCGTTTCCAATTTTTCCTTGCCGTTTAGTTGCGCATCCGCCAAGACCGGACAATAGGTGATTGATGCTTTTTAACTCGTACATTTTCTTATTTGCGTTTTTACCGCTGTGTCTGGCCGGTTTTGCTGTGCTGACCTCGCGCGGACACGGGCGTGCGGCACTGCTGTGGCTACTTGCGATGTCACTGATCTTCTATGGCTGGTGGAATCCGATCTATCTGCTTTTGCTTTTAGGCTCGGTCGTTGCAAACTTTGTTTTTGGTGGCGCACTCAGTCGTGCCACGAGAGCGGGCATGCCTAATCTTCAAATTTTATTTGTGGGCCTGGCCTTTAATCTTGGCCTTATCATCTGGTTCAAATATCTGGGCTTTTTCGCTGGTATTTTTGATGCGCTTGCTGGGTCAAATATTGGCTTTATTGATGTCGCGCTACCACTTGCGATTTCGTTCTTCACGTTCCAACAAATTGCCTACTTGGTAGATTGCCATCGAGGTCAAGCTGGCGAGGTTGATTTCTTTAAGTACGCGTTGTTTGTGACATTTTTTCCGCAACTGATAGCGGGACCGATCGTGCACCACAGCGAAGTGATGCATCAGTACGAGCGTGCTTTTGGGCAAAAACTGAAAAGCATAAATGTCATTTTAGGATTGACGCTTATTGCTGCTGGTCTGTTTAAGAAAGTCGTCCTTGCGGACCATCTGGCATTGTATGTAAGCCCTGTTTTTGCCGACGCTGAAGCAGGTGGCGTGCTGAGCTTCGCCCAAGCCTGGTCGGGAACACTCGCTTATACCCTGCAAATATATTTCGATTTTTCAGGGTACTCGGATATGGCCGTTGGCTTGGCGCGATTATTTGGTGTGAAGCTCCCCATTAATTTTTTCTCACCATATCGTGCCACCAGTATTATCGATTTCTGGCGTCGTTGGCACATTACACTGAGCCGGTTCCTTCGAGATTATCTTTACTTGCCGCTCGGTGGAAATCGCAAAGGCCCTACGCGCCGATATATGAATTTGATGGTGACGATGCTCCTCGGTGGTCTTTGGCATGGGGCGGGCTGGACGTTCATCGTTTGGGGTGGCTTGCATGGGTTTTACATGGTGGTCAATCATGGGTGGCGGCTTCTTTGCGCGGGTCGTGGCTGGACTGGCACGGGTATCACAATGAGGTGCGCTGGTTGGTTCACAACATTTATTGCTGTGGCGGTTGCATGGGTATTCTTCCGTGCGGATACGTTCGGCGGTGCATTGGTTGTTCTGACAGGATTAAGCGGGTTCAATGATATCTGGCCGATGCTGGGGCTCTCAGAAATGATCATGCTTGATGGGCAGTCAACACGTGGCCGGGCTTGGCGATGGATCGCGGTCGGCATGGTCGTCGCTGTCATGTTGCCAAATATTTATCAATTGATGCGGGCCTATGCACCAGCTTTGAACATTCCAGGCGCGCCCGTGCCCCGACGATATCGCTGGCGGCCAACAGTGCCTTGGGCAGTGGGTGCCGGGGCGCTTGCCTTGATTGCTTTCTTGATGTTGACGCAGGTCAGCGAATTTTTGTATTTCCGGTTCTAAGCGATGATGAAACGCCAATCCCGTCGATACTTATCAGCCTTTCTAAGCGTTGCATTTGGCATCTATGCGTTGCTTGGTGCTTTCAATTTTGTCGTTGATCCATATGGCCTTTTCCCTGGACCCGAAATCACGGGCTTCAACGAGATCAAGGCGGATGTCGATAAGCATGTCCGCATGGTCAAAGCTTTTCAGGTTCGCCAATCTCCACCGTCGGGTCTGATTGTTGGCTCATCCCGAGCGTTACTTGGTTTGCCTACGCAGCACTCTTCGTGGCCTGATGACGCGTCTCCTGTTTATAACTTGAGCTTGTACGGTGGGTATCTTTACGAGGCGATGCGCTACTTTGAACACGCAGTAGAACTCGGCTCCGTTCGCCATACAGTGCTTGCACTGGATTTCTGGATGTTTGATCGAGACTGGGTGACCAGACCTGGTTTTTCTGAAGAGCGGCTTCTGGTTCATTTCGATGGCACCCCGAATGCGCCTGATGATCTTGAGCCACTTCGCACGTTGTTCGCATGGGATACGCTTCGATCCAGTCTTCGTACCATAACACGTCAGGGCCGCGATGATGTACTGGTTCAGCAACCTGACGGATCAAGTGGATGGCGTAGCGAGGCTGGATGGTTGCGGACTAAGAAAAGCCACCTCCAGCAATTTGGCTACATGGAAAGAATGTTTGGTGTCACAGCGTGGGAACCTGCCCCGTCAAAACGATGGGATGTAACTGACCCGGCGGATACGACATCACCGCTACAGATGTTTCGGCGCATGGTTCGTCTCGCCCATGATAAGAAAATCGATCTTCGGATCGCCATATCTCCAAGCCATGCGCGTATATGGGAAGTTCTGTATGCAGGTGGCATGTGGCAAACCTGGGAGGACTGGAAACGCGCCCTCGTCACAATAACGTTAGAAGAGGCTGCGCGGGCAAACGCGTCGCCGTTTCCGGTCTGGGACTTCTCAGGACACAACAGCATTACGAGTGAACCTGTACCAAGAGATGGGGCACCGATGAAATGGTACACGGACGGCTCACATTTCAAACCTGGTGTCGGCGCCATGATGCTGGAGCGGATTTATGCGCCAGAGAATACGGGCGTACCAACCGATTTTGGCATTTTACTGGATTCCGAAAAGATCGATGAGGCTTTGGTCACATTAAAGGCCGCTCGTGAAATTTATGCTAAAACCCACCTCATCGATATTGAGGAGGCATCCCGGTGGGCGAAACCATAGTGGCGGAGCCACAAGCATGCTTTCAAATGTGATCTCGTGAACCTATGTTAATCTGAATAACATGAGGCTAAGCGTTACTGGTCCGTTGGAGACGTCGTGAAACCTGGTTCGGAAAATCAACACGCGCTGCAGCCTGGGCGCAAAATGAAATCTGATGATTGTCGTAAACGATATGCGGCAATTGATTTGGGGACGAACAGCTGCCGTTTGCTGATCGCTGTGCCGGATGATGCAGGTTTTCATGTCATTGATGGATTTTCGAAAGTCGTGCGATTGGGTGACCGGGTCTCAGCAACGGGCCGTTTCCAGCAAAGTGCCATTGACCGAACCGTTGCTGCGCTCGGGCATTGCGCTGAGCGCATGGCGAACTATGGGCCTGTTGTTGTCCGCGCCGTTGCGACGCAAGCTTGCCGGCAAGCTCAAGACGTTGATGTATTTCTTGATCGAACCAAACGCGAGACCGGTATTGAGCTCGAGGTCATTGATCCATCTGAAGAAGCCGCCCTCACGGTTGCCGGATGTGGTGACTTGTTACGCAAAGGTTATGCGCACGCGTTGGTATTCGATATTGGCGGCGGCTCGACAGAAATCATGTGGATCGCGACACCCCGGGGTGAACCGGCTCGCATGATCGATATGATTTCGCTGCCGTTTGGCGTGGTATCTTTAAGGGATGAATTCGGTGCGGAATCGTTACCAAGCGAAACCTTCGATGAGCTTTTGAAGCGTGTTGATCAGCATTTGCAGCCGTTTGACCAAAGAAACGGGATTTCTCAAGCGATCGCTGCGAATGCCGTGCGGATGGTGGGTACTTCTGGTACGGTCACGACATTGGGCGCAATGTACCTCGAATTACCACGCTATAAGCGCAACCGTGTCGACGGGCTTGAGATGCGGTTCGATAGTATCCGCCAGATCGGGGCTCGATTGGCAGGGATGTCGTGTGAGGAAAGAGTTGCTCACCCCTGCCTTGGTCACGGGCGAGGTGATTTGATGTTAATGGGATTAGCTGTTCTCCGCGCGGTGTGTGAACGTTGGCCCGTAGGCAAGCTTGGTGTTGCGGACCGCGGTATTCGCGAAGGTATTCTTGCGGAATTAATGGCGGCGGATGGTCACGATAAATTTGGGCCTAAATTACAACGTGGCATTTTTGAAATATGACGAACAAGACAGGAATAAATTGATGGCACGTGGCGGCGGCAAAAGCGGAAAAAAAGGAACGGGCGACCCAAGTGTGGCAAGCCGCGGCCTGCATACGCGTGTCAAAACTGCGAAGGGGCGACGGCTGTCCTCAACCCGGTGGTTACAACGCCAACTGAACGACCCTTATGTTCAAGAAGCAAAGCGTCTGGGGTATCGGTCCCGTGCGGCATTCAAGCTGATCGAGCTCGACGAGAAATTCAAGTTCCTCAAGAAAGGGCTAAAGATCATTGATCTTGGTGCTGCGCCTGGCGGTTGGACGCAGGTGGCGATGGAACGCCTTGGCCAAAACGGTCATTTGGTGGGGATTGATCTATTGGAAATTGATCCGATCGCCGGTGCTGATTTGATCGAAGGTGATTTTATGGATGATGATGCAACTGACCGTCTTAAGGCTTTAATTAATGGCCCTGCGGACATCGTTCTAAGTGATATGGCGGCGTCGTCGACCGGGCATCCGCATACGGACCATCTGCGCATCATGGGGTTGCTGGAAGTTGCGGCTGAATTCGCTGTAGATGTTCTGGCACCCGGCGGTACATTCGTTGGAAAAGTGCTGCAAGGCGGTGCAGAAAATGACCTGCTCGCACAACTGAAACGTAATTTCAAGACAGTTAAGCATGCAAAACCGAAAGCTAGTCGTAGCGACTCGGCTGAGTTCTATCTGGTCGCGATGGGTTTCAGGGGCGAGAAACAAGCCACTTAGACTCTGACATAACACGATGTTTCTTTAATGATTTGAGCGACTTCCGCGTATCACATTCGATATTGTTCAGGAAGCTTGTGAAAGAGAAAGTCGTGTGTATGATGACGCGCCAACGCCACAACTGAAGACCGGAGGCGTCATGGCACCGCCCAAGATCGAAGAAGCACTTACTTTTGACGACGTGTTATTAATTCCAGCCGCATCTAATGTGCTGCCTGCGAATACCGATACGCGAACCCGTTTGACCAAGGAAATTGCACTGAATATCCCGCTGATTTCGGCGGCGATGGATACAGTGACGGAGCATCAGCTCGCCATCGCGATGGCGCAGGCTGGGGGCATCGGTGTCTTACACAAGAACATGACGATCGAAGAACAGGCCGCCGAAGTCCGTCGCGTCAAAAAGTTCGAAAGTGGCATGGTCTCTGACCCATTGACCATTCATCCTGATCAGACTTTGGCTGATGCGCTCCGCCTGAAGGCAGAAACTGGATTTTCTGGTATGCCGGTTGTTGAGCGGCAAAGTAACATATTGGTTGGTATTCTGACCAACCGTGACATTCGGTTTGCCAGCAATCCTAATCAGCCTGTCAGTGAGTTGATGACGCAAAATACCTCGGAAATGCCATTGATCACGGTCAAAGAAGGTGTCGATGGCACCGATGCGCGCCGGTTATTGCATCAATATCGTATTGAGAGACTTATTGTCGTTGATGATGATTATCGCTGTGTCGGCCTAATCACTGTCAAAGATATGGAAAAAGAAGAACGATTCCCGAATGCCTGCAAAGACGCGCATGGCCGTCTTCGTGTTGCTGCGGCAACAGGTGTGGGCGATGCGGGACGTGAGCGTGCTGCGGCACTATTGGATGCCGGCTGTGATGTGATTGTTGTTGATACGGCACATGGTCATTCCCAAGGCGTGCTGGGCTCGGTAACAGAGATCAAGAAACTATCGAATTATGCGCAGGTCATTGCGGGTAACATCGCAACACCTGAAGCTGCGAAAGCGCTTATTGATGCAGGCGCAGACTGCGTTAAGGTCGGTATTGGTCCTGGTACAATTTGTACAACGCGTATGGTTGCTGGCGTCGGCATGCCACAGTTCACAGCTGTGTTGGAAACCGCCGAAGAATGCCGCAAGTCAGGCATTCCATGTATCGCAGATGGCGGTATCAAGTATTCTGGTGATATAGCAAAGGCGATTGCGGCAGGTGCAGAGGCTGTCATGATTGGCTCATTATTTGCTGGCACAGATGAAAGCCCAGGCGAAATCCTGTTGTTCCAGGGTCGGTCTTACAAAGCATACCGTGGCATGGGCTCGTTGGGTGCTATGGCACGTGGTTCCGCGGATCGGTATTTTCAGGAAGAAGTCTCGGATAGCCTCAAGCTTGTCCCAGAAGGCGTTGAAGGACGCGTCCCTTACAAGGGATCGATCGGCAATATTATCCATCAACTGACCGGTGGGTTGCGTTCTGCAATGGGATATACAGGATGCGGGACGATCAGTGAATTGCGTGAGAACGCAAGCTTCCGCCGGATCACCAATGCGGGTCTCCGTGAGAGCCATGTTCATGATATTACCATCACCCGCGAGGCACCCAATTACCGTTCTGATGGGTAGGGGTAAGATATGACCCCGGGCGCACGGGTTCAGGCGACGATTGAATTGCTGACGGCGATTGATGCTGATGATCAAGCGCCAGATCAGATAATCGATGGCTATTTTCGTTCAAGACGATATGCAGGCTCAGGTGACCGACGTGATGTTGGTGGCCGGGTTTATGATGTACTGCGCCGTCGCGCCAAGCTTGATTGGTGGGTTGAGCGAACTGGGCTTGGTCTCGGAACCAATTCCAGGTTTCGCGCGATCTCTTTTCTTATTTTAGAAGAGCGAAAATCTCCGGATGACGTTAAAGCGATGTTTACGGGCACGCGCCATTGTCCTGAAATGCTTAGCGATCAAGAAGTTGAAATTGCCGAAGCGCTCTATGGCCGACCGCTTCTCAATCGTGATATGCCGGATCACGTTCGCTTTGAGTATCCGGAATGGATGGATCGATCTTTTCGGGCGCTTTGGGGTGATAAACTTGAACATGAGATGTCTGCACTTAACCAAGTTGCCCCACTGGATCTAAGGGTAAATACGATTAAAGGCACACCTGAAGATGCCCTGGCGCGCCTTCAGGAAGATTATATTACATGTGCGCCGACATCACTGTCGCCATTGGGGATTCGCGTTGAAGGTAAGGTACGCTTAGGCGGCACTCGAGCCTTTAAAGAAGGTCTTGTTGAAGTTCAAGACGAAGGATCACAACTGGTTTCTATGTTGTGTGGTGCCAAACCGGGCATGACTGTTGTGGATTACTGTGCCGGGGCTGGTGGTAAGACCTTGGCGCTTGCGGCTGCAATGGCAGACGAAGGCCGTTTGTCTGGTCGTCTTTTTGCATTGGATATCTCACGCTATCGGATGGATCGTATGACACCTCGCTTAAAGCGTGCAGGCGCTGTTCAGGTGCGTCGACGTGCGATTGCCGCGGTCGATGAGCCGTGGGTTGATGAACATAAAGGTCTAGCTGACCGGGTTCTAATTGATGTGCCATGTACCGGGACTGGGAGCTGGCGGCGTAATCCAGATGCACGATGGCGTTTCACGCCTGAGCGTCTTGCTGAAATACGTGAGAACCAACAACGTATTATGTTAAGCGCCGCCGAATTGGTGAAGCCGCATGGTCGCTTGATTTACGTGACGTGTTCATTGCTGCAAGAAGAGAACGAGCAGCAACTCGCATGGTTTGTTGAAAAGATGCCAGAGTTTCAGCCGATCCCGATAGACGAGGTCTGGTCGGAAACAGTTGGCGGTCCACCGCCCCCATCAGGGCCGTGCCTCAGATTGTCACCTGCATCGACAGGTACAGATGGATTTTTCTGTGCTGTGCTTGAGCGTCAACGCTAACGCCTAACGAAGGCGCTCATGGCGCTCAAACTCATTTTCTAGTTCTTCAAAACGGCGTCTGGCTTCGATGTCCTCGGCCATATCCACGAGTGCTGGCGTGTCGCAATGCAGGCACACACGGTCTCGTGTCGATTTAGCATCCCGGCTCCAGTCACCACCTTCATCAGCTAACTTTGGGGCTTTAGGATAACGAGATCGCATAAAATAGAAAAACCCTGCGCGTTGCTTGTCGATGGCTTTGCATAAATCGAAAGCGCGGCGGACGACAACGACCCCTGGTTCTTCAGTTTCCTCGTCTTCGAACATGGACGCTGGAAACTTCGGTTGATCATCGTCGTCTTTATCCATCCGCTCAGCGACGGCGGCGAGTGCTTCGGCAGCCTGTCCCATCTGATCTGCATACGCATCAAGATTGGCACCATCCACATTACTTGATGATGGGTTTTCTTGAGATGCAGGTAAGGGTGAGAGCACGGGCTCTTCTTCAACAGGCTCCTGGTGCATTGGCGGTGGTGTCGGTGCTGCAAGCGGCGGCGGAGATGGCTCTACAACGGGTGGTAGCGTTGGCTCTATAGGCGGCGCTGGTAA
>WASW01073251.1_pt1 | contig 16122 bp, 17 predicted proteins | sample 5698521 | NCBI WGS metagenome assembly WASW01 (sample SAMN11175560, study PRJNA528189) | sponge metagenome | isolation source: marine sponge | host: Leucetta | place: Antarctica: Western Antarctic Peninsula, King George Island | collected 2013-01
ACATCTTCTCTCCATCCATAAAATAATTCCATGGATGAGTGGAACAGAAAAACCTTTCAAATTAGTTAGTGCAGAACACTAGGCTCCTTCGCGTTGCTCGTTGCGTGTGCTGGAGCAGAAGATACATCTGAATTACCCTCCAGCGCGCCGACAGTCTCAATTGAGACTGCATCGCCAAAGATAACCAGCGTGCCTCGCCCTGAGGCAGCAACTCCAGACGTAACTGCGCCAGCACCTGAAGCATTGATCGGATTAAAGCCTGTAGAATTAAGTGAAACATTTGGCACCGCGAGTTTAGTGCGCAGAGATCGTGGCGCAGAGATCTGGCAGTATCGTGCCCGTGAGTGCGTATTGTTTTTATTCCTATACACAAAATCGGTGACCGATACATCTGACGGTCTCCGAGTCCGTCACATTGATGTTCGTGGTGGCCAAAACCCTACCGATTGTGTGAAAACAATTGTCAGAGAACGGGGCTCAAGTGGCCAAGGATAGCATTATCCTTAGAGTGTCGTTTTGCCCTTAAAGCGGCAAACATCAGCAACGATGCACTTTGGGCAGTCTGGTTTTCGTGCCTTGCATATGTAACGACCCAATAAAATAAGCCAATGGTGAGCACGTAAAGCAAACTCATCCGGCGTCGCTTTCACCAATTTCTTTTCGACGGCCAGCGTCGTCTTGCCCGGTGCTAAGCCTGTACGATTTGAGACGCGATAAATATGTGTATCAACTGCAATAGTCGGTGCACCAAAGGCCATGTTTCTCACGACGTTGGCGGTTTTGCGCCCAACGCCAGGTAAAGCTTCTAAGGCCACCTGATCATCAGGGACAATACTATCGTGGCGCTCAATCAGAAGTTGGCTTAGGGCCAATACATTCTTTGCCTTAGTGTTAAACAGCCCAATCGTTTTTATGTGATCCTTTATCCCGTCAAGACCAAGCTTGACCATGGCCTCAGGCGTTTTCACTTTCTTGAATAGCGGGCGGGTTGCCTTGTTTACACCAACGTCCGTCGCCTGTGCGGATAGTGCAACCGCTACGAGTAACGTATAAGGGTTAACATAATGAAGCTCGCCAACCGGCTCTGGATTTTCATCGCGCAATCGACTGTAAAATGTAATAACATCAGCTTTTTTCATCTCACCGTTATCCCGCAAATTGCCTGATTACGAAACCCGCTTATTGCTTTTTTCTCAATAATCCTAAATTAAGGGGTATGGGAACCATCGACCACGACTCACAAGAAGCTGATGATGACATTTGCTATTCACGCGTTCTCCGGCCACATCGTAGTTCGAGCGAACGTGCTGTGAAGATCGTCACCGGATTTGTGCTTTGCCTGTTCATTCCAACAGGCATGGTATTTTTATTGGTTGGGGCATGGCCTGTATTCGGATTTATGGGCCTGGAAGTGATCGCACTGATACTTGCGCTTAGCTATAACCATAAAGTTGGCTCTGCATTCGAGGCGATCACGATTACAGACAAAGAATTTAGGCATTCAAAAGTTGATCATTGGGGCAAGCGCAAGCACACGTCTTTTCAACCTCAATGGCTGCAAGTTCGCATAGACGAAACATCACAGCAGCTTATCGCCGGGACACATGGGAAACGCGTCGTCATTGGCAAGTTTTTGACCGATGATGAACGTGAAGAGCTTTGTAATGTCTTGATTGAAGAAATCCGCCGCTTAGGCGACGTACGGTTTAATGGCGCCTAGTCGAAGCCCAATACATTTCTCATAGAATACAAACCCGGTGGCTGACCTTGTGTCCAAAGAGCCGCTCGAATGGCGCCTTTAGCAAACAAACCACGATCCGCTGCTTTATGTGAGATTTCGATCCGCTCGTCATCTGATGCAAAGATAACTGAATGATCACCAACAACCATGCCGCCTCGAAGTGTCGCAAAACCGATATTACCGACAGTGCGCTCCCCGGTTTGGCCGTCGCGAACACGATCCGACACCTGGTCTAAATCAACACCACGCCCGGCCGCAGCCGCTTCACCCAACGCCAAAGCTGTGCCTGATGGCGCATCTACTTTGTGGCGATGGTGCATTTCGAGAATTTCGATATCAAACTCCGACCCGAGCATTTCTGCAGCTTGCGCGGTCAGCCCAAACAACACGTTGACGCCGACGGAGTAGTTTGCAGCTTGTACAATTGCCGCTGAACCTGCGGCTTTCTCTATAAGCGCCTGTTGTTCAGGCGTAAGGCCGGTGGTTCCAGGGATTAAAGCCGTGCCCGTCTCCGCTGCGAGCGCGGCATGCGCGACAGTTGCAACTGGAACTGTAAAATCGACAACGGCGTCTGATGCCTCAAACAAAGCCCGCGCATCACTGATGATTTTCAGACCTGATCCGGGCAAGCCTGCGAGTAACGCCGGGTCTTCACCAATTGCATCTGAATGCACCGCTTCGGTACCGCCCGCAAGCTCCGCGCCAGGCGTCGCATGAACGGCCTGGACCAACATCCGGCCCATGCGACCTGCGCATCCAACAATACCAATTTTCATGCGAAAGCTCCTTAACGTGATCTCTCCGCACTATAGGCAATTCAACCTATGTGTCACGTCCAGCTCGAGAGAGCGTCAACCTCACCAAAAAGATTAATCCCGCAAGTCTTCCCAAAGCTCTTTGACTTTATCAAGGAAGCCTGTGCTTTCCGGGCTGTGCTTTTTTGACGTCTTGTCATCACCCGCAAATTCTTTAAGCAAATCTTTCTGCTTTTTCGATAAGTTGACCGGCGTTTCGACAAAAATTTGCACAAACATATCGCCCCGGCTTTCAGAGCGCATGACTTTCATGCCTTTACCGCGCAAGCGCAATTGATGGCCTGTCGGTGTCCCTTCTGGGATAGTGACACGAAGCAACTTGCCTTCAACAGTCGGTACTTCTATTTGCCCACCAAGCGTTGCTGTGGCCATAGGTACTGGCACACGAACGTGAATATCGGCGCTATCACGGCGGAAGAACCGATGCGGCCTTATCCCTAAGAATATATACAGATCACCAGGTGGTGCACCGCGAAGACCGGCTTCTCCTTCACCGGAAAGACGGATCCGCGTGCCATCTTCAACGCCTGCCGGAATATTAACAGCCAGGGTTTTTTCTTTCTGGCGTCGACCAATGCCGTTACACGTGCGACATGGATCAGCAATCGTTTCACCTGTGCCCTGGCATGTTGGGCACGTGCGTTCGACAGTAAAGAACCCAGATTGAGAACGAACTCGACCCGCGCCACCGCAACTGCCACATGAAACCGGCGCTGCGCCATCTTTACCGCCGCTACCAGAACAATCGTCACAGACCACAGACGTTGGGACGCGAATATCGGTCTTTAAACCATTAAACGCATCTTCCAGCGTAATTTCCATATTGTACCGAAGGTCAGATCCTCGGCCCACATTGGCGCGCTGACCACCGCGGCCACCACCGCCGCCGCCCATAAAATCGCCAAACATTTCTTCAAATATATCAGCGAAGCCGCCTGTGCCGCCACCGCCGCCGCCAAATCCACCGCCACCACCTTCAAAAGCAGCATGGCCAAAGCGGTCATAGGCTGCACGCTTTTCCGGGTCTTTTAAAACTTCATATGCTTCGCTGAGCTCTTTAAACTTCTGTTCAGCTGCCGCATCGTCAGGATTCCGATCCGGATGAAACTCCATAGCAAGTTTTCGATATGACTTCTTTAATTCAGCCGCATCGGCATCCTTGGAAACACCGAGACTCTCATAATAATCTTGCTTTGCCATGTGATCAAAACCCCCGCAGAAAAACGGCAACGGGTGCGATCAGGTTATTAACCCAACGCAACCCGCACCAACAAATTGGTATTAGCCGTTCTTCTTGTCTTGATCTGGATCGACCTCTTCAAAGTCGGCATCAACGACAGTGTCGTCATCCTTCTTCTGGTCATCCCCAGCATCAGCATTCGCGCCCGCATCTCCGCCACCGGCAGCCTCTGCTTCGGCTTGCTGCGCCTTGTACATTGCTTCGCCCAATTTCATGGAAACTTGCGTTAAGGCTTCAGTTTTTGCCGTAATCGCCTCAAGGTCATCACCTTCCATCGCTTCACGAAGTTCGGTGATCGCCGTTTGAATGGCTGTACGGTCCGCTTCTTCAACCTGGTCACCATATTCGGTCAGGCTTTTTTCAGCAGAATGCGCCATGCTATCAGCGTTGTTTCTAGCATCAACAAGGTCGCGACGCTTTTTATCTTCGTCGGCATTCGCTTCAGCCTCTTGAACCATTTTCTCGATGTCATCGTCCGAGAGGCCACCAGACGCCTGGATACGTACTTGTTGCTCTTTCCCAGTCGCTTTGTCTTTCGCCGAAACATTCACAATGCCGTTTGCGTCAATATCGAATGTGACTTCGATCTGAGGCATGCCGCGTGGACTTGGCGGGATACCTACCAAATCAAATTGACCGAGAATCTTGTTGTCCGCAGCCATTTCACGTTCGCCTTGGAACACACGAATGGTCACAGCAGACTGATTATCTTCGGCTGTTGAAAATGACTGGCTTTTACGCGTTGGAATTGTTGTATTGCGGTCAATCAGGCGCGTAAACACACCGCCCAACGTCTCGATGCCCAAAGAAAGAGGCGTGACATCAAGCAACAACACGTCTTTAACGTCACCTTTCAAGACACCGCCCTGGATCGCCGCACCCAATGCAACGACCTCATCAGGGTTAACGCCTTTGTGAGGCTCACGACCAAAGAAGTTTTTCACCGTCTCGATGACCTTAGGCATCCGGGACATACCGCCGACCAAGATAACCTCATCAATTTCACCGGCACTAATGCCTGCGTCCTTCAACGCACTTTTGCATGGTGCAATTGTACGCTCGACGAGATCTTCAACCAAAGTCTCAAACTTTGCGCGTGAGATTTTGATGTTCAGGTGCTTCGGTCCAGATTGATCAGCCGTGATAAACGGCAGGTTCACTTCCGTTTGCGCTGTAGATGACAGCTCAATCTTTGCCTTTTCTGCGGCTTCCTTCAGACGCTGCAGGGCTAATTTGTCATCACGCAGATCAATGGTGTTTTCTTTTTTGAATTCGTCCGCCAAATAATCGACGACGCGGTTGTCAAAATCTTCACCGCCAAGGAATGTATCGCCGTTGGTCGATTTAACTTCGAAAACGCCATCACCGATCTCCAGGATCGACACATCGAACGTACCGCCACCTAAGTCATAGACAACGATCGTTCCACTTTCTTTCTTCTCGAGGCCGTAAGCAAGAGCAGCAGCGGTTGGCTCGTTGATAATCCGCAGCACTTCGAGGCCGGCAATTTTACCTGCATCCTTTGTCGCTTGGCGCTGTGAGTCGTTAAAGTAAGCAGGAACTGTAATCACAGCCTGCTCAACTTTTTCGCCAAGATAGCTCTCGGCGGTCTCTTTCATCTTTTGCAAGATAAACGCTGAAATCTGTGACGGAGAATACTTTTCATCGCCAGCCTGGACCCACGCATCACCATTGTCGCCCTTGATAATATTGTAAGGGACAACTTTTTTATCTTTCTCGGTGATGGGATCGTCATAGCGGCGACCGATCAAACGTTTAATCGCAAATAATGTTTTCTCAGGGTTCGTAACGGCCTGACGCTTTGCGGACTGGCCAACCAGACGTTCGCCAGAATCTGAGAACGCCACCATTGATGGTGTTGTACGTGCGCCTTCAGCATTCTCGATGATCTTGGCGTCCTTGCCATCCATCACAGCAACACAGGAGTTGGTCGTTCCTAAATCGATGCCAATAACTTTACTCATAATAACCTCATTCTCTGCGGCGGTCATTTCCGGCCTATAAAAGCGCCTGAATGTGACCCCTTTGGTTTAAGACCTGACGGTCTTCATTAGTTCAACAAAATCCAAAATTCTAAGATTGTCGAATTTCAAGGGATATAAGCCCAGATTTCCGGGCCTGCAACGGGTTTTCCATAATTTTTTAGGGGTATTGGAAAGTCTTAGAGTTCTTCGTCCAAATTCGTGCCCGATGGTTTACCATTATCTTCATAGGCATTACCACCGCTGGTCGCTGTATTCTCAGCATCCGCATCGTCAATTGTTTGTGGAGAAGGCGCAGGTACTGCTCCTGGTTTTTCACCGCCCTTAGTTACGCCAACCTTTGCTGGGCGCAACGATTGGTCATGCAATGTATAACCAGGTTCCATAACCTGGCCCACAGAACCTGCAGGTTTAGATGGGTCATCAAATTCAAACATTGCTTCATGCAGTTGCGGATCAAAACGCTCACCCAATGGATCAACTTTCTTAATGCCATTCCTGGAAAATGCGTTTTGCATCTCGCGTGCAGTCATCTCGACGCCTTCTAGAAGCACTTTAACTGTCTCATTACCGTCGACCTTGTCTTTATCAACGGCCCCCAAGGCACGGCTCAAATTATCTGCAACAACCACCATTTCACGGGCAAAATTTGCTATCGATCTCTTGGTTGCGTTTTCAACATCTCGTGAAGCACGACGGCGCACATTTTCTGCTTCAGCAAGCGCGCGCAAAAGCCGGTCCTGAGCTTCGGCCAATTCGGCTTCCAGATCACGTTCAGGCTCATCGGCTGCCGGCTCATCACCAGCAGACGCATCTTCTTCTAACATCGCGTTTGCCGCAGCTTCAACGTGTTCAACAGATATTTCTTCTGCCCCATTAATAGCATCATTCACGGCCGAAGCTTCAACAGCTTCTGACGCGACGGCTTCATCCTGTGGTTTTTCTTCGCTTTGCATTATCTTTCCATCGTTCTCAGCGGAACCTGTCCCCAATCATCTTGGCCGTATAGTCGACCATGGGAATAATTCGCGCATAATTCATTCGTGACGGCCCGATCACACCAATCGCACCGACAATATTATTAGCTTCATTGTGGTAAGGCCCAACGATCATCGAACAGCCAGCAACATTGAATAGTTTGTTATCGGCACCAATGAAGATTTGGACTCCATCCGCCCCATCCGCAAGGGTTAGTAGCTTCAACATCTCATTTTTTGTCTCTAAAGCTTCAAAAAGTGTCCGAATTCGCTCTAAATCGGTCAAAGCAGTGACATCTTCAAGCAATTTAGCTTGCCCGCGCACAATAAGCGTCCCCAATGCGTCGTTTGCATTATCTGTTCCGGACCATGTTGCGAGACCACTTTCAACAACCTTCTGCGTCAATGTATCCAATTGGACTTGATGGCTTTCGAGTTCATTAACAATCTCGTCATGGGCTTCTTGGAGGGTTCGACCTACCAATCTGGCGCTGAGATAGTTTGTCGCTTGTACTAACGCCGAGGGTGGTAACGTGACCGGAACATGAATAAGGCGATTCTCAACCACACCGTTTTCCATGACCAGAACAACAAGCCCACGACCCGGGCTTAAACTTACAAATTCAATATGCTTTAGCGGGCTGTCCGTCTTTGGCGCAAAAACAAGGCTGGCGAAACCAGTGAGACCAGAAAGCGTTGTTATCGCGTCTTCGAGTACCTGATCAACACTTTGAGACGACCCTGCGCATTGCGCTTCAATTAGCTTACGTTCATCGTCCGCAAGATTGCCTACTTCCAAGATGCCGTCCACAAACAGTCTGAGGCCTGCCTCTGTCGGCATACGACCCGCCGAAGTGTGTGGCGAAAATAACAAACCAGCGTCCTCAAGGTCTGCCATCACATTGCGCACAGTGGCAGGCGACAATGATTGCGCCATCTGCCTCGAAAGCGTGCGAGACCCAACGGGTTCGCCCGTATCGCAATACGCCTCAACAATCAGGCGGAAAACCTCTCGTGATCTTTCGTTAAGCTCAGATATCATTTTTTCTACTCAATAGGTGCTCGCGTTATGTAGTTTCGATGGCATTCGCCGTCAACGCAATGCAGGGATATTGCTCACGGCTTTACGCAGACCTATCAAATCGTTAGCTTTGCGTTCGTTTTTACATTCAGCGGAGTATCTTCATGCGCCCATCCGGCCGCCAACTCGATCAAATGCGTAACGTTGTTCTTGAAATGGACGTTGCAAAGCACGCCGAAGGGTCATGCCTGGCAAAATTTGGAGATACGCATGTTTTGTGTACCGCCAGTGTTGAACAACGCGTCCCGCCCTGGATGCGCGACAGCGGCAAAGGCTGGGTGACTGCCGAGTACGGGATGCTACCTCGCTCTACACATACCCGCTCTAACCGTGAAGCCGCCCGTGGCAAACAATCGGGCCGTACCCAGGAAATTCAACGTCTTATCGGAAGATCGCTCCGCGCCGTCACTGACTTAAAAGGCATGGGCGAAATACAAATCAAGCTTGATTGTGACGTCATTCAAGCGGACGGCGGCACCCGAACAGCCAGTATCACGGGCGCTTATGCAGCACTTTACCGCGCTTTTGAAAAATGTATTCAGCTGGGCATTATTAAAGAAATCCCGCTGATCGATAGTGTTGCCGCAATTTCTTGCGGGCTATATCAGGGCAATGCGGTGCTTGATCTTGACTACGACGAAGACTCCAATGCAGAAGCCGACGCCAACTTCGTGCTCACGGGCAAGGGTGGTATTGTCGAAATTCAGGGGACCGCCGAAGCTGATCCTTTTTCAGAGCAGGCATTTCTGGATTTGTTGAGCTTAGCCAAAAAAGGCGTTAGCAAACTCACGGTAGCACAAAATACCGTGCTGGGGCTTTAAGGGTCTCTTGATGGCCCGGCTGTTCGAACATGACCGTCTGGTTATTGCAAGCCACAATCCAGGTAAGGTTAGCGAGATCGCCGATCTTATGCTGCCCTTCGGTGTAGAAGTCATTTCAGCCGCTGCCCTAAACTTAGATGAGCCGGAAGAAACCGGTGATACGTTCGCCGATAACGCACTTTTAAAGGCGCACGCAGCGGCAAAGGCAGCAAACCTTCCTGCCCTTGCCGACGATTCTGGCCTGGTCGTAAATGCACTTGCCGGTGCCCCGGGCGTTTACTCCGCACGATGGGCCGGGACTGAAAAAGATTTTATGATCGCGATGGAGAAAGTCGAAGAACTCCTTCGCGGAAGTGAGGACAGGTCCTCAATGTTTGTTTGCGCATTAGCCTTGGCATGGCCTGATGGCCACGCTGATGTCTTCGAGGGATTTGTCGAAGGCGAAATTACCTGGCCACCTCGCGGCGACAAAGGTTTTGGGTACGACCCTATATTTACAGTCGACGGCGAAGACATAACATTCGCCGAGATGGCGCCGGCCAGAAAGCACACTATGTCGCACCGTGCTAACGCATTTCAAAAACTAGTATCTGCATGCTTTGGTGAACCAAACGCGTGAGTGATATAGACCCGGGTTTTGGGGTTTATGTACATTGGCCGTTCTGTGACGCGATCTGCCCATACTGTGATTTTAATGTTCATCTGAACACCTCCATTGATGAGGGCGCATGGCGTGATGCGCTCATCAATGAGCTTGCGCACTACGGTGCCGAAACCCATGGACGCACCGTTACCAGTCTTTACTTTGGCGGCGGAACACCATCATTAATGCAGCCTGAGACGATCGCTACACTTGTTGATGCACTTCAAAATCATTGGTCAGTCTCTGAAAACCTAGAGATCACACTTGAGGTAAACCCGACGTCGGGGGAGCGCGCCAGACTGCGCGATTTCCAGCTCGCGGGCGTCAATCGCGTGTCCGTTGGTATTCAATCACTCGACGATAACGCGCTGAGATTCCTCGGACGAACACATAAAGGCGTCGACGCACGACGCACTCTGGAAACAGCTTCCAGCATCTTCTCTCGAACGACCTTTGACTTAATCTATGCGCTTCCTGAGCAAAGCCTTAACGAATGGGCGCAGGCACTATCGGACGCCCTGGCATTCGCACAGGGACATGTCTCGCTCTATCAATTAACGATCGAGTCCGGCACACCATTTTCGAAACAAGGCCAGCAGCCTGCAGATGAGAACGTTGCTGCAGATATGTTTGAAGCAACGCAGGACATACTGGCGAATGCAGGATTGCCCGCTTACGAGATTTCCAATCACGCACAACCCGGAGACGAAAGCCGGCACAACCTGACCTGCTGGCGCGGCGGTGACTACTTGGGGATCGGTCCAGGTGCGCACGGGCGATTAACGCTCGAAGGTGCGGTTTTTGGCACACATCAAATTCACAATCCAAAACGCTGGTTAGAAATGGCGCAAACGAATGGACATGGGACAGCGAAACGGCGCCTCATTTCATCGAATGACCGTGCACGAGAACTGGTCATGATGGGGCTTCGGTTAAAAGACGGGGTAGATCGGGATAGATTTAAACGCGTATCAGCCCAGGAACTCGAAACGGTGTTAGATGCAAAGGCGCTGAAGCAACTTATTGATGGCGGCCTCATACAGTCCAGTGACAAAGCTCTAAAAGCCACCGCTGAGGGTCAACAACGTCTCAACGCTGTCCTCGCAAAATTACTTAATTAATTCTTGGCTGAAAGCTCTCAGGTGCAGGGTCAAGAACCCGGCTTGCCCGGCGTGTGACTTCGAGCACAGCCAAACCACGCTCTGTCACACCGCTCGGCATTAATCTAAAAATACCATCCCGGCCCCAATAGCCGTTGGGCGACGCTAATGTGATGCGCGTGAAATCAGGACCGGCCTCGCCTTGGCCCAAAACGGCAGCCAATGCTGTCGCGTCATAGGCGAGCGTTGCCAATCTCGGTGGCTGATCCCCATACGTCGCAGCATATTCATTTAGAAAATCATGTCGTGCGCTTGGATCCGGCGCTGCATACCAAGCACCAACAAGAGCCGGCTCGTTTCCAAGGCCCGGCGCATCCCACTGACCTGTACCGAGCACTTGAACAACAGCAGGATCAACATCAAAAAATGGGAGCAAAGCTGCAATCTGTTGAAGCCGTTTACCACCATCAGCAACAAGAATGGCATCAAACGGTAAATCTCCGACCGTTTGTAGTTTTTCCAAACGCTCAAGGGTTTTCTTGGATAGCTCGTCGTCCAGCTTGGTCAGCTCAGCAATCTGGCGTTCAAGTTCACGTTTGCGGGAGTCAAAATTCGAAATCTCACGAACAACATTTGTATAATCCTCAGCTCCTGGGTCGTAGAGCCGGGCGCGCGTAATCTCTATCCCTACATTCGCGGCAACTTGCTGCATCGTCTCAAGAACTGCGGCACCATATGTGTTATCTGGCGCCATGAGACCAAATCTCGTTAATCCTCTGGCAGCGGCGTATCTTAGAACACGTTCGGTCTGAGCGGATGGCAAGAACCCCATAACATAGACACCATCTCCAGCCACCGTTCGGTCGCTTGAAAAACCAATGACCGGGACGTTGGCCGCACGAGCAACAAGCCCAACGGCTTGAACCGAAGCAGACAACAAAGGCCCAACAATAAGCTGAGCCCCATCACCAATCGCGAGCTGCGCTGCACTTAACGCACCATCCGGCGTGCCTGCAGTATCATGTGGTAGCAATTCAAATCGATCATCACTGAATTGAAACAATGCCAATTGCGCTGCATTCAGCATCGCTTTGCCAAGCTTGGCAGCAGGGCCGGTTAATGGCACGAGTAGTGCAACACGAACTGAGTTAACACTCGCCATCGGCACCGTTGACGTCATAATCTCAGGCGCTACATTTGGGTTAACCGGTCTATTTAGCAGCTCTGCTAAAGACGGTAATGGTTCTCCCGCGCGCGCGCGCGGTGCTGATTGAGATATGACAGGGAGCTTTGGCCCTGGTGGCGTCCGTGGACCAGATACTGGCGGCAAAGTCTGTGATGGCGGAACACCAGACGTACTGGCTTGTGACGATGACGGACCAACAACCATTGGCTTCGCTTGATCACCAGACTGGATTCCGATTTGCTCACAACCAACGAGTAAGGTAAGAGCCATACATGCCAGATAAAAATAGGACGTCCGGGAGAAAATCCCAAAACCAGTCCGATACGCGGAGAAAGAGTGCATTGGCCCCTCGTTCAGTCAATCCTGAGCAATCTAATGGCGACGGTAACCGCTTGCCGGATGCGAGTAAACTACCACGAAATATCGAAGCCGGGCTTTATCTTGTTGCAACACCAATCGGCAATGCGAGCGATATTACCTTGCGCGCTTTGAATACCCTTAAAGTCGCAAATATTATTGCTTGCGAAGATACAAGAGTGACCAAAAAACTTTTGCAAATTCATTCTATCAAACCCGAAAAGCTCATTTCGTATCACGAACATAATGCGGAACAAATCACACCACGCATTATTGAGCATCTAAAATCTGGCGAAATCGTGGCGCTGGTCTCTGATGCCGGCACACCGATGATAAACGACCCAGGGTACCGGATTGCCGAAGCATGCCGCGTTGAGGGCATCGATGTCCACGCCTTGCCCGGCCCATCTGCCGTGACCAATGCGCTTGTACTCGCTGGACTGCCAACAGACCGGTTTATGTATTGTGGATTTCCCCCCGCAAAACAGGGCAAACGGCGCGCATGGCTTGGAAGTATTCTTGCCGTTGATGCGACATTGGTCTTTCTCGAATCCGCACAACGGCTCGCATCATCGTTAGCAGATATGACTGTTGTGTTGGGCCCAAGACCTGCGTGCGTACTACGTGAAATGACGAAAAAATTTGAAGAAGTTCGTCACGGCACTTTGGATGAGTTGGCTACGCATTATCAAGAGGCGGGCCCACCAAAAGGAGAAGTAACATTAGTTATTGGCGCACCTGAAGAAACGCAGGAATTCGATGCCGATGACATAGACACTCGGCTTCGTAGTGCATTGGCAAAAGAAAGCGTCCGGGAAGCCGCATCAAGACTAGCTGTCGAGACGGGATTGCCCCGCCGGGATATCTACAATCGTGCCCTAGCTATTAAAGCTGAAGACGGTTAATGGCGTCCGGGAAGCACCGGGAAGCTAAAAACCGAGGGCAGCGCGGTGAAACTATTGCCGCATGGCTTTTGCGCATCAAAGGATACCGCATCATTGCGCAAGGCATGCGCAACTCGATGGGCGAGATTGATATCATTGCAAAACGTCGCCACATTTTGGCCTTCATCGAAGTTAAAACTCGCGGTACATTAGATGAAGCACTCAACGCGGTCAGCATAACGCAACGACAACGCATTGAGCGCGCGGCGATAAGCTACATTGGTACTCGAAAGGATCTGAGTAAGTTGGATATTCGCTTTGATGTGATTGCTGTGATGCCCAAAAAATGGCCGTGCCATTTACCGGATGCATGGCGACCTTGATTATAAATTTTGCGATTTGAACCCTAACGTATTAAGGCAAGAATGATAAAAGATCGATTATTACTGTTCATCAATATTGAAGGATAATGCGTTCCATGTTTTTGCAAAAATTTCCATTCCGTCACACTGGGTCCAGGACGCGATTGTTTATCGCGATAGCAGGGATCCTCGCTATGACAAATTTGACAGGCTGTGTTGGCATGGTCATTGGCGGCGCTGCGTCAGCAGGGGTTGCTGCTTATCAAGAACGTGGAATCAAAGGTGTTGCCGCTGATACGGCGACTGCGACCAGAGTTCGTGCGAAAATACTGGAGGCAGACGACAAGCTTTTTCGTGATGTTGGTATCGAAGTTTATGAAGGTCGGGTATTGCTTACAGGGCGCGTGGTGAGTGAAGATAAGCGTGCTGAAGCTGTTAAACTTTCCTGGTCGGTCATCGACGTAAAAGATGTCATTAATGAAGTTGCGGTCAGTGAAAACCCTCTTTCCGATCTGGCGAACGATTCTTGGATTACCACACAGCTCAAATCTAAAATGACATTTGATGCAGATATACTTGCGATCAACTATTCTATCGAAACCGTTGGCGCGGTCATTTATTTAATAGGTATCGCTCAAGACAAAGCTGAATTGCAGCGGGTTCTTAATCATGCTCGATCAATCGATTATGTTAAGCGCGTCGTCAATCATGTCCGCATCAAGGATGCCAAGTCATCGTAATGACACGAAAAGAAATTGTTATGGCACTCGCATCCTATGGCGAGACAAAGTCTCCTGATACCAGTATTGCAAATGCAGCAATCCTGATTGGTGCACTTGACCGCCCAACACTTCCCTTGGCGCGTTATCATCGTCATCTGGAAACGCTTTCGAAAAAAGTCGGTGATTTCGCTCGCATCAACGATGGGCCTGTTCCGGTTGCCCTCATGCGAGAGGCCTTACAACAAGTGATAGTGCGGCACCATGGCTATGGTGGTGGCGATTCAGAAGGCACCGACGAAGATTGTTTTGATCTGACGCGCGTCATTGATTCTCGAAACGGTTCGAACGAAGCCTTAGCTATTCTCTTTGCAGAAACGGCACGGCGCATTGAGTGGTCTGCAGAAATCGTTTTAGTCTCGCCTCGTTTATTGGTGCGCCTTGAATCAGAGGGCGAAAGGCTGATCATCGATCCAATCGATGATTGCCGCATTCTGGAGCCCGCAGACATTCGCGCAATCATGAAGGCCTTTGGTGGTAATGAGGTGGAATTAGCCCCCAATAGTTTGCACGCCCTTGACGACAAAGAAGCTTTGCTCAGGCTTATGGCCAGCCGAAAGTCTGTGCTTCTGCGCACAAAGCGCCTCGAGGAAGCAGCCTCGTTATTAGACATCGCGCTCCGCATTGCACCAGAAGAGCCAACGCTTTGGCGGGAATGCGGTCTCTTGAATGCACGACTTGATCGCGTTCAGCTTGCCGTTGATGCCTTAGAGGAATACTTGCGCCTCGGAACCGGTGAAGCATCGCGCTACAATACGACAATCCTCTTGCAAGAACTACGTGGACGCCTCACTTAGACACTAACATTCACGCCCAGTGTGCGAAAATTTTAAGGAACTCACTATGTCTCTCAATGTTGCAATTCAGATGGATCATGTTGGCTCAATTGATATCGACGGGGACAGCACATTCGTCATGGCGCTGGAGGCACAAAAGCGCGGTCATAAACTTTTCCATTACGAACCTGGCAAACTATCTCTTTCGAACGGACGCGTGCTTGCCACGGCAGAGCCTTTGGAAGTGCGCCGCGAACTTGGCAATCATTTTACCCTGGGCGAGGCCCGTACACTTGACCTGCAAAACGATGCTGATGTTGTGCTCATGCGCCAGGACCCACCATTCGACATGTCTTATATAACCGCAACGCATCTGCTGGACCACATTCATCCAGACACGTTGGTTGTGAATGATCCAACCGAAGTACGAAACGCGCCCGAAAAACTTTTTGTGACTGAGTTTGCTGAGTTCATGCCGCCAACACTCATCGCATCTGACCGCAATCAAATCCTTGCGTTCAGAGCCGAGCACAAAGATATCATCATCAAGCCATTGTATGGAAATGGTGGGGCAGGGGTTTTTCATGTTAAGCCTGAAGACGAAAATCTGAACGCCCTGCTTGAGATGTTTGAAGGCCTGTACCGTGAGCCCATCATTGCTCAAGCTTACTTAAAAGATGTCCGCGCTGGCGACAAACGCATCATTCTAATTGATGGTGAAATTTCTGGTGCCACGAACCGTGTACCTATGGAAGGTGAAGCACGGTCGAACATGCATGTTGGTGGTAAAGCTGTGAAGTCTCAATTAACGGACCGGGAACGCGACATTTGCGCGGCACTTGGGCCCGAGCTTAAAAGGCGTGGACTGATCTTTGTCGGTATCGATGTCATTGGCGGCTACATGACTGAGATCAACGTGACCTCGCCAACTGGCTTACAGGAAATCAATCGCTTTGATAATGTTTGCCTGGAAAGCGACCTTTGGGATGCAATTGAGTCAAAGCTCTAATCCAGCCGAGATCAGAGTATTTGTAGACAACAGGTACCGTTCGACCTCAGACTTACCCTCAAAGTAATCTATTGGGGGGTTTGAACGTGACAAAATCCATACAACGTGACCGACTTGGAAATCCATTTGCAGATGGGCTTCCGTATGCGCGTGGAAGTATCTTACCAACCACTGCCGATGACATCATAAAGCTACAAGCTGCATGGGCGCACATTCGCAAGCGTCGCAAAACTTTGGGCGACGATGGTGTCTTTTTGCTCAGTGGACTAGTGTTCTGAATCACCTAAATTACAGGGTATAGGTTTTTGAGTTTGATGCGGGCCTGATGATTTGTAAATTGCCAACTTG
>WASW01033236.1_pt1 | contig 16097 bp, 14 predicted proteins | sample 5698521 | NCBI WGS metagenome assembly WASW01 (sample SAMN11175560, study PRJNA528189) | sponge metagenome | isolation source: marine sponge | host: Leucetta | place: Antarctica: Western Antarctic Peninsula, King George Island | collected 2013-01
AAGCTATGGGGAGTCACCATCAGGAATGTGTCGCGACTGATTTCGTTTTTGACGAAGAAAATAAAATTGTTTCAACCCCCGCCTATATGGTGGGTCAAAGTATTTCTGAAGTGGCGGAAGGAATCGAAAAAACCATCAATAAGCTGGTCAGCATGATTTAAATTTCCCCATCTTACTCAGATTTCGCTATTTCCGTAAATGGAGCGGTTTTTCGCCCCGTTTCCCCCTCTAAAAACCCTCTTTTTCTCTTATAATTAAAGGATTTCCGCCATTTCCCCGTAAAGAAAGATTCACCCTTGTATATAATAATGGATGAAGAGCATCCGTTGAATCCGATGAGTCCCTATGCAGCGGCGAAAGCTGGTGCCGACCGATTGATTTATTCCCATGTTAAAACTTATTATTTGCCAGCGGTGATTGTTCGACCTTTTAACAACTACGGTCCCTGTCAACCATGAAATATTGCCTATGGTTATGAAGCAATAATATTAGTTGATATATGCAAGGTTGTATTAAAAGCCTGCGAAGTTGGAGCCTTGCAACCTAAACAAAGACATATCGCAAAACAATGTGAAATTCTAATTCGTTCTTTAGCAAAAATCGGAATAATAGTCCTTGTAGATGAGGTTACTCTATATCAAGAAATACGAACCAAAAATGCACTTGCTAAAATTCTCAAGGCGTTTATTGATGATGAATTATGACCTTGGTCTAAAAATTTTCCGATAGAATTTTATAGAGAAATATTCAGGCTTAAAAGCTGGTCCTTCCCTGAGCTAGCAAACGGTAACAAACCAAGAACCCCGCAAGTAATCGGTAAATATACTAACAAGATTGTTTACGAACGATTAGCTCCGGGGGTGCTAGAGGGGCTTCAAAAGAGAAATCAAATTATTCCGAACGGGGGCAGAAAAAATAAACACACTCAATGGTTTACACCAGACATTGGACACCCAAAACTTAAAGAGCATTTAGCGGCTGTCACAGCTATAATGCGAATGTCGTCTAACTGGAGGGTATTCAAGAATAATTTACAAAAATCTTTTCCTCTCAAAGGGGATCAAAAAGAGATTGATATTGAAACATAAAAAATGTTACCAAAATAAAGCACGATTTTTTCAGGTTCTTTTTTATTGTTGGGTTTTCCAAGGATGTGTGACAGTTCAGCCTTACCATGATGGTGCAAAGTTTTCTGATGAAGAACTGGATATGCTTTCTTGTGAGCAAATCCAAGTAGAACTCTTAATAACACGTTCTTATATTGATGGAGTTCAGGAAGATTTAGACCCTTTCCAAGGGGGCGGTGGCCCATTCGATTTGTTTGTGATAATTCCTCACATCGCAATAACAGAAATGACACTCCAAGCTTCGGAAGCAAGAAGAGTCAAAGAAACATGGCTAGTCAGGATGTTTCAACTTACAGCAACACGGTCTGAAAAAGGATGCCTTGACGGAAATTCATAAACTGCCGATTGCTAGGAAATTTGGTTTCCAATAAAGTGAGATCAGGTAGAAATAGAAGTAGGAGAATGAGCATGTTTTTTAAAAAACCGGGGAAATGGCTGACTATAGACAAAGATAACTTTTCAGACAAACATCCTTATACAAAAACGGACGCAAAGCGATTGCTAGGGATATTTTTAGAACATTGTGGTTTTGATGAGGAATATATTACTGAAGAGCAACAAAATTTTTCTGAATCCATGAATGAAGAAGTTTATGATCTAAGAGAGAGCTTAGACTTTGAAAAAGAGGATCTAGCGGAATTAAAAACCGAATTATCCGTTTTGAAAAAAACAGGCAAAAACGAATCAGGGCTTATATTAACCGGGGGGAAATTAAAAGAAGCTATTCAAGATATGAAAGAAGAAATAGAAAGCAAAAATATTGATATTGAGGTATTTAAATTAGAGCTAAAAACTTTAAAAGCGGACTGGAAACTTTATTTGATTAGATATATAAATGATGTGGCAGTAGAAAAAAATACATAGCAATTTAAATCTGCCCATTTTCAGGCAGTTCCGTTAAACAATTTCAAGAACTTCTATTCCGGTCAAGGCGGTGGACTTTTGCAATGCGTCTTCCCCTCTAGGTGTGAGTTTGTTTCCCGCAACATTCAAAAACTTCAGACCAGAAAGTGTCTGCGAATTGGCAAGGTGAATTGCACCTTCATCACCAATAGCATTCAAAACTAGTACCAGCCGTTTCAAGCTGGAAAGGTTCTTAGATTCTGAAATTGCCTTGGCACCCGGTGCGTGAATCCAGTTCTCGTTTTCGATGGAAAGGGTTTCCAGTTGCAACAAAGTGGTTGACCGTGCCAGAGCTTCGGCACCTTTGTCTGAAATATTGTTATTGTTCAATCTTAGAAATTTCAATGCAGAACAATTTTCTGAATTTGCCAGCGCAGCAGCTCCCTTATGATTCAGTTTGTTTTCTCCAAGATCAAGGCTCTCCATCCACTTCATATTGCTGGAATCCGCTAGAGCTTGGGCACCCTCGGCACGCAGATCATTGTTGTTCATATCCAGAGTGTGAAGTCTGGTTATGGTTTTGGATTGGGAAAGCGAAATCGCACTGTCTGTTGTCAAACCATTATTATGCATCACCAGTTTTTCAAGATTGGAAAATAAAGGTGATTCCGCCATCGCGTAAACACCCTCATCTCCCACATGATTATTATTAAGGATCAAAGTTTTTAAATTGGGAAATACCATAGAGCGGCAAAGTGCTTCCACGCCTACTTCGGTTAATCCATTGTCAGATAAATTTAATGTGGTCAAAGATTCAAGAGGTGGGACTTTTACCAGAGACTTCAACCCTTCATCGCCGATACCTGTATCCCGAAGATTTAATTCTACGCATTGCCGGCCTAAAGATGAATCGGCAAGGGATTTAAGACCCAATCCTTCGAGGCGATTGTAGGAGAGGTCAAGCCGGCTCAATTTTTTTATTCCCGCAGCCATGGAAAGTACTTTTGCGCCAAGCGATCCTAACTCGTTACTGGAAAGGTCGAGGCTTTCAAGGTGAGTCAAAGACAAAGATTTGGATAGAAAAAATATTGCCTCATCATCGAGATTATTATTGGCAAGAGTAAGCGTTTCAAGGTTGGCAAACGCATCGGAAGCGCAAAGGGGTTGCAAGCCTGCCGAGTTTAGCCCTGTCTGATCCAGGTCGAGATACTTCAGGTTCTTGATTGGGCTAAAACCAGAGATGGCTTTAAAATCTTCCTCTTTCAGTTTACAGCCATTGAGCTTCAAGCTTTCTTTATCGGCACTGATTTTTTCCTGGATCAAGGTTCCTAAATCAGGGTTGGCAGTATTCTTTTCAAAATGCCGAAGATAATCCAGGCTGTCGTCAATGTCTTTTGCTTCCGCCATAATTCTTCCTTGGTAAGAGGACTCGAATTATAACACTATTAACAAGTGTCTATTAGAATTACAAATATAGGTGGGATATTAATTGAAGTGAACGGATACAACTTTGGATACACCTTTTTCTTCCATGGTGATTCCATAGAGGGCGTTGGCGAAGGTCATGGTCTTCTGGTTGTGGGTGATGATAATAAACTGGGTGTTGACAGCCATCTCTTTCAGCATTTCCTGAAATCGGACCACGTTGGCTTCATCAAGCGGGGCATCCACTTCGTCAAGCAAGCAAAAAGGGCTGGGGCGAACCTTAAACACGGCAAACATCAGGGCGATGGCTGTCATCGATTTTTCACCACCTGAAAGAAGCGACAGAGTTTGCAGGCTTTTCCCTATCGGGTTGGCGGTGATTTCTATTCCTGAATCGAGAGGATTAGATTCATCCATTAAGGATAGCTCTGCCTTACCCCCCTGGAACAGACGAGCGAACACTTCTTTGAAATTTTCATTGACCTGCTCAAACGTATCCAGAAACCGTTGCTGGGTTGTGCAATTGATTTTTTCAATCGTTGAATGCAGCAACTCAATGGACTCCGCCAAATCGTCCTGCTGTTCTTTAAGAAAGGTGTAGCGTTCGTTGGTTTTTTCGAATTCGGACAAAGCCGCCAAATTCACTTCGCCCAACCGCACCAGCTTTTCCTTAATATCTTTGACAGACTCTTCGGTCTCGGTCTCGTCAATATTTTCATCATAGGCTGCCGACAACTCTTCACGAGTGGCGTTGAAATCTTCGTAAGCGCGTTCTTCAATATGGGCATTTTGCAATCTCGTTTCGGAACGCTTGATTTCTATCTGCGATAAAGTTTCTGTGATTTCCTGAAGCTTTCGGGACAATTCGCGGATATCCTGATCCATCTGTTTCTGCGCGTCTTCATTTCCCCTCAGGCTTTCTTCCTCTTGCACCGCATTTTCGCTGAGGATATCCTTTTCTCTGGACTGCTTTAATACATTCTCTTCCAAGACAGAAACATCGTTATCGATTTCGACAATTCGGTTCTGGTTGGAGACCCTGTCCGATTCCCTCTTTTCAATTTGTTGCTGTAAATTTTGTTGTTGCAACTCCAATCGCTTGATCTCTGTCAGGGTGTTTTCCCTCCGGCCAATCAAGGAGGTGATCAAAACCTTTAATCCACTGATTTCTCCTGATTTTTCTTCCAGAACCTTTCGACTTTGCTCCAACTCTGCTCGCTGTTGCGCTAACGATTCCTCTTCCACCTGACTGTTTTGTTCCATCTCAAACAATAGTGCCTTCAGAGAAGATTTCTCACCCTCCAGTTCCTGCAGCTCCTGTGACAAAGACATCGTCTCAGCATTCAAAGTCGAAGCACGGCTTTCCAGCCTTTGTACTTCCTGGTGCATTTGTTCGATATCACGAAGACTGTTGTTATTTGCTAATTCTTTCTGATGAACTTCTTCGTCCATTTGCTTGAGACTGGCCTCCAGTTCAATCTGTGCTCTTTTTCCGGACTCAATGGCCAATTGCGACTCTTCTAACTCGGCCTTTAATTTTTTTACACTTTCCGAAAGGTTCTCGATTTCCCTGTTCCTCGCCAGCAACCGTGAAGATTCACTCTTGGCAGAACCACCCGTAACGAATCCATTCGCATCGATCATTTCACCGTTCAAGGTTACAACCGTCCCCTGAAATTCAGGGTTCTGATGAAGGTGCATGGCCACATCCATATCCTGAACCAGAACCACATTGCGCAACAATAACTCTATAACAGGACGATAATCTTCACTGCATTCAATAAAATTCAACGCCTTGCCGACAACGCCCTCTGTCCCATTCAAATGCAGAGGGGGAATGGGTGTAGACTTCGGATTCAAAGGAACAAACAATCCCCGCCCAGACTCATTATTTTTAAGATAACCAATGGCTTCCATAGAATCAGAATAGGAATTGACGATAACACTTTGCAGCTTGTCACCCAATGCAGTTTCTATTGCCGTTTCATATTCTGCGGGAGTTTGCAAGACATCTACAAGTACTTCACGAATCCCAGGAATCCTTGCGCCATTTTGTTGGCTCATGAGAGACTTGATGCCTTCGTTAAACCCTTCGAACTGGGACCGAAGTTTTTCCAACGAACTTAGCAACGAAGATTTATTAAAATAACCTTCTTTTCTTTCGCTGTGGGCATCGACCTGAGCTTGGGCCTGATTCGAACCTTCGAGTACTTTTTGTTTTAAATTTGCCTGTCGTTCTTTAAGCTGTTGCAATTCATCAACGCAAGTCTGATACCCCGATTCCCGTTCTTGAAATATCGACTGGTTGCTGCCGATTTGATTTTGAGTTTCTTCTTTTTCTTTTGCCAGGTTTTGCTTGCGTGCCTCAATGCCCTGGCTTTTTGTTTCAAGTTCGGTGAGTTTGTTTTTTGAACCTGCCGATTGCTGAAACAATTCGAAGACCTTTCTTTCACTCGACTGAACCTGGTCTTGATTTTTTTGAACAGCATCGCGCTTCTGCTCGCTCTGTTCTTTTATTTGCTCCAGAGCAATTTCACGGTCGTTGATTTCCTGAGATGTCTCGCTGAGCTTTTGTCGTTGCTCTACTGTTTGGTGCGATAAACTTTCGACCTCCTCATTCATCCTGGAAATTTCGCCAGCGGCAGACTCAATATCTTCTTTAGCTTCGGCTTGTTGTTCTTTTTTGAAAGCGATCGTTTGTTCGCTATTACTGATTTGCGCGGTCAGTTTGTGGATTTCCTCACGAAGTTCATTCAATCGGTTCAGCGATTCTTCTATTTCAATATTAAGCTGGGCGATCTGATTTTCGAAGGTCGCGTGGCGGGTGCTCCATTCTGTTTTCTTTTGTGTTTGTTCTTCGCGTTCTTTTTCTACCGTCTGTAGTTGCGCCTTGAGCCGGCGGATTTTTACTGCAAAAAGTTTCAAAGACAATTCTTTGATTTCTGCTTTAAAATTTTTGTACCGCTCTGCTTTTGCGGCCTGCCGTTTCAAAGACTCAACCTGCCTGTGCAGTTCCTGAACAATGTCAGCAATGCGTTCCAGATTCTGTCGGGAACTGTCGAGCTTTCTTACTGCATCATTTTTGCGGCTTTTGAATTTAAGGATGCCCGCCGCTTCCTCAATCAAAATCCGTCTCTCTTCCGGTTTTGAGGTGATGATATCCTGAATATGTCCTTGTTCGATAATTGTAAGAACCTTCGGGCTGATTCCGGCATCGAGCAGAAAATCTGTGATATCTTTCAGGCGGCAAGGTATCTGATTGATGTAAAATTCACTTTCACCTGAGCGGTGATAACATCGTGTGACCTTAACTTCTTCGGCCATATTGGGAACCCCCGCAATGCGGATTCCCGCCGCAACATTGGCAAGAGTGATAGAAATTTCGGCACGGTTAACCGGTTTACGGCTGCCACTGCCATTAAAAATAAGATCGGTGATGCGGGTGCTACGCAGAGTTTTTGACCTTTGCTCTCCGATGGCCCAGCGAATGGCATCAGACACATTACTTTTGCCACAACCGTTGGGGCCGACAATTGCTGTGAATCCATTTTTGAATTCCAGATTAGTGGAATCAGCAAAAGATTTAAAACCTTCTAATTCGAGATTTTTCAGGTACATTTAACGCTAAATCCCTGTAAAAATGATGTGTTACAAACTCTAGGCAACTTTAAGGGAGATTATCCCAATCCTCAAGTATTGTAAAGGAAAATCATACAATGTTTGGTATACTAATTTTTTTAGGACACAATATATTGTGGTTTTAAGGATTTTTGTGTAAATCATTGATTTTGCGACACTACCCTGTATTTTGGTGGATATTGGATAAAAATCGTCATCTTATATTCAGGGAATAAATGGAGATTAGTTCAATATGAAGCTCTATTCTTACAATAAATGTGGAACCTGCCGAAAAGCCATCAAATATCTTGAAGCGAAAAATATAGATTTTGAAGTGATTGACATCACTGAAAAACCGCCCAGCAAGAAAATTCTCAAATCTGCGATCAAAGTAAAAGGCCTGCAAAAATTATTTAATACCAGCGGTGTCCAGTATCGGGAATTAAAAATAAAAGATAAACTGAAATCTATGACAGAGTCCGAGGCGATTGACCTGCTTGCCTCTAACGGTCGCCTGATAAAAAGACCCATCGCCGTTGATAGGGATAAAATAACCGTGGGCTTTGATGCGGATGAATACAAACAGGTCTGGGGAAAATAGTCGTTTATCAAGATGGATATTTTTTTAATTACAACTAAATTGAAAAATGAGTTTCCTCTTACTCAACGGGCGATTCAACCCTATCCGCAAAAGGCAGCGGTTCTGGTTATACTTTATCCTAAAAATAACAAGACGCATGTGTTGATGACCAAAAGAGCGTTGCACCTGAAGTCGCATGCAGGGGAAATTAGTTTTCCCGGCGGTGTCTATGAGGAAGATAAAGACAACGATCTTTTGGCAACCGCGCTCAGGGAAACAGACGAAGAAGTCGGAGTAAAGATAGAAACCTCAAAGGTGGTTGCCGAACTGCCCATTGTGAATACACGATTGGGATTCGAGATCACGCCTTTCGTTTGCGTAATATCCGAAACTCTGGAATTTGAGCCTGAAGAAAATGAGGTGGACGAGGTTCTCGAAATTCCATTCACTTCCCTACTAGCTACACAACAACGGGATGCGGGGTTCAGTCCTGAACAGAATATGGTGATGTACTGGTTCAAGCACCATCGAATTTGGGGAGCCTCCGCGAAAATTTTGCTAAAAATTCAGCATTTAAGCGTGTACTGAGTTTTAATATTTAATTTTTCTAGCGGGAGGAAATATCCCTCTGATGATTTATCAGGAGATGGCGGGCCAGAGTTTTTTCGAACCCTCCATTCAAGATCGGTCTGTTATGATGCGTTATCCCGAAAGCATTTTCCATCATTCCTGATATACTAATGACAATTTTTATTAACCACACCACCATTACATTCTTTTGAACACCACTCTTAGTGCCAAAGACAGGCTCATTTTTGCTCTTGATGTGCCAGATAAAAGTGAAGCCCAACGCATGGTAAAACTGCTGCAGGATTCTGTAGGCTGTTTTAAAGTGGGACTGGAGTTATTCGTTCGAGAAGGCCCTGATATTTTAAAATTAATAAAGGATCATTCTTCAGCGGAAATTTTTCTCGATCTAAAACTCCATGATATCCCCGCAACGGTTCGCGGTGCTTTAAGGTCTGCGGCAAAGTTGGGCGTGAAATATGTCACTATCCATTCCACGGAGGGTGAAGCGATACTTGAGACCTCGAAAGAGGTTAAAGGCTCTGGACTCGAAGTGCTGGCGGTCACCATACTGACAAGCATGGGCGAGGAACAACTCCGCGATTTAGGTTCCAATCTTAAAGTTGGCGATGTCGTTTTGGACAGGGCATTGCGAGCCCGACAATCAGGATGTGCCGGAATCATTTGTTCAGGAGAAGAAATCACATCAATAAAACAAAAATGCGGCGATGATTTTAAAGTGGTGGTGCCCGGCATTCGACCAGAATGGAGCCAAATTGTTTCCGACGACCAGAAGCGCATTGCCACACCCGGAAAGGCTATTCAAGCAGGAGCCGATTTGATAGTCGTGGGTCGCCCTATCCGTGATTCCAACGATCCTGAAAAAGTCGCTCGCAAAATTGTTGCAGAAATAGAAGAGAATGTTAAACAATAATGGAATACTTCACCTGAAACAGGAACAAGCGCTTGCTCGTTTTTAATTTCATTTATTTATTAAGTCTGGTTTGCTGGTTGGGAAGCATCGTATTCTTTTCTTTCTTCGTGGCACCGGTGGTGTTCAAGACTTTAGACCGTGAAAAGGCGGGAGAAATAGTCGGCATTATTTTCCCCCGTTACTACAAGCTCGGTTATGTTTGCGGTGCTCTGATTCTGTTTAGCTTTCTGATGATTGGCGAAGTTGGGCTAAAATGGTGTGCTTGGGGCATTATGGTTCTCGGGTCGGGATTAGCAGGCTTGATAATAAATCCGAAAGCAAAAAAATCGGAGTTTCCTAGCAATGGGCAGTTGACATCTAACCTCAATTAAGATATGTTAGTTTCAGACTAATAAAACTTAACACCTTAAAGAGGCTAGACACCATGAATATTATATCAGTTTTCAAGGAATTTCCAACACAAGAAAGTTGTATTAAACATCTTGAGAAAGTGCGTTGGGGGAATGAGCCAACCTGCCCTTATTGTACATCCAAAAATGTAAAATCGGTAGTTAGCGAAGGCCGAAAAAGATATCATTGCAACCCTTGTAATAATTCTTTTCGAGTTACTGTTAGAACTATTTTCCACAATACCCGCCTTCCCCTTCAAAAATGGTTTCTGGCAATTTCGCTAATCTTGAACGCCAAAAAAGGAATCTCTGCTTTACAGCTTTCCCGTGATATTGAAGTCAACAAAAATACCGCATGGCGCATGGCAATGCAGATTCGCAAGGCTATGATCCAATCAGACCACCGTAACCTGCTTACAGGTATTGTTGAAATGGATGAAACCTACATCGGTGGTAAACCTAGAAAGGGTAGCTATAGTAGTGATGACAATCCTAAGCGTGGACGTGGAACGAAAAAAACTCCTGTCATTGGAGTGGTCGAACGTGGAGGCAGGGTTTCTGCAAAGGCCGTTAAGAAGAATAAAATGAAGGGTAAGAACCTTCGAGCTTTTGTCAAAGAAAAAGTCGATACAGAAAACGCTCACCTCATAACAGACGAGTACAAGGGCTATATTGGAATGTCAAAGATTGTCCCTCATAGCAGCGTTATCAAGCACCAAAAATGGTATGTAGATGGCAACACTCACACCAATACAATTGAAAGTTTTTGGGCATTGCTCAAGCGTGGGATGTTTGGTCAATTCCATAGTGTCAGCAAAAAGCATCTTCAAAAATATGTAGATGAATTCTGCTATAGGTACAACCTTCGGGAAGTGGCAAAAGTAGATGCTTTTGATATGACAATCAATCTAGCTTTGGGAGTGTAAACATGACAGAAAAAATTCTAAAAGCGATTGCTGGCACACCTGATAGTCCATTGGTCATTGGTGATATTCAAATTCCTTGTTATGTTTTAGAAGATGAGACTAGAGTGTTGACTCAAAAGGGTTTTTTAATGGCTATAGGAAGGTCTGGTAAACCATCTGGAGGCTCTAAATATGGGTTCGACAAACTACCTTTTTTCCTCGCACCGAACAACCTCAAGCCTTTTATTTCCGATGAGTTAGTGGCTTCGACAACCCCTGTTAGGTTTCAGGCTCCTCATGGTGGCACTCTCTCTTTTGGGTATAAAGCAATTTTATTGCCTCAAGTTTGTTCTGTTTATCTTGAGGCAAAAGCAAAGGGGGTGCTTCTTGCAAATCAAGATCATATCGCTAAAAGATGTCAGGTTCTTTTACTTGGTTTTGCTCATGTTGGAATTATTGCTCTTATTGATGAAGTTACGAGGTATCAAGACATCCGTGCAAAAAACGCACTCGCTAAGATTCTTGAAGACTTTATTGATAAAGAATTACAACCTTGGTCTAAAACTTTTCCATTGGAATTTTACAGGCAAATATTCAGGCTTAAAAGCTGGTCGTTCCCTGAACTGGCAAGCGGTAAAAAACCAAAAACCCCGCAAGTGATCTGGAAATATACTAACGAGGTTGTTTATAAAAGGTTGGCACCGGGAGTGCTTGATGAGCTTCAAAAGCTGAACCCTATTACTCCAAACGGGGGCAGAAAAAACAGACATACTCAATGGTTCACTCCTGACATTGGGCATCCAAAACTTAAAGAGCATTTAGCGGCTGTTATGGCTATAATGAGGATGTCATCCAATTGGAGAATTTTTAAAAACAATTTACAAAAATCTTTTCCTCTCAAAGGAGATCAAAAAGAGATTGATATTGAAACATAAAAAAGGGAAACGATTAACTTACAAAGAATTGGTGAGGTAGTTATGCAGCCTAACGAAAGGGACGTAGAGTACTCCATAGATATTGAGTTGGTTAATTTAGGCTGGATACTTGATCATAAAGACCCCCTCAGGAGTGTTTGGCGGCAAGACCCTAAATCTGCAGAAGAGCGAGAAAAATTAGGGCTGTTGCGACCCGATTACATTTTATATGACGTTTTGCAATCTAATCGTGCAGTAGTCGTGATAGAAGCAAAACGGCCAAATGAAAAGCTGTCCAAGGCCCTGGAGCAAGCAAAGAAATATGCGGATAAGATATCTGCTCCTATAGCCATAGCAACGGATGGCTATAGGATGAAAACGTGGCACCTAAAGCATAAAGCACCTCTATTTATCAATGACGTTGAGGTAGATGAACTCTTCCCCGTTGAATTGGCGTCCCACTATAAGACAGACAACACATATTCGAGCTTCGTCAGAGTCTCAAGGGTAGAGCGGGGGCAGTTAATACAGAAATTCGCGAAAGCTAATAGCATTCTTAAAGACGAAGGTTTGTCTGCTGGGATAGAAAGGTTTTCAGTATTTGCAAACCTCATGTTTTTAAAAATGCAGCTAGAATCGACAGCAAGTATAGCGGGTCATTCTTGGGCTGACCTGGAGGGAAAGCAAGGGAAGTCCCTTGCTGACGCAATAAAAAGCATTTTTAAGGAACTGAGAAGCACACATAGTCAGTTGTTTAGCGAAGTATCTATCAAGGACCCGAAGAGGCTCGAACGGATAATAGAGATATTATCCTCTTTTAATTTGTCGTCTATAAGCGATGACGTTAAGGGCATTGCTTTTGAGCATTTTATCCATTCGTATACTGGGGGACTTAAAAACGATTTAGGGCAGTATTTCACACCACGGCACATCATAAAAATGATTGTTAGTCTTATAAACCCTACGTCGGGAGAAAAGATATATGACCCCTTCTGTGGTACGGGAGGGATGTTGATTGAATGCTTTAGAAGGCTAAAGCAGAGGACTACTACTGATCAAGAATTACTAGATTTGCGGCGTAACTCTGTTTTTGGGTGCGACAACTCAGGCGTTGCGAAGATTGCTATGATGAATATGATAATGTTTGGGGACGGTCATTCAAATATTATCAAAGAGGACTCCTATAGTAGACACGCCCAAACCAAAGGGAAGTACGATGTTGTAATTACAAATATTCCTTTCTCTCAATCTACAGACATCTTCCACAGTTATCCCGTAGTGCCGAGTTCAGATAAAAACGGCGACAGTGTTGGGGTTCAGCATTGTTTGGAGGCTTTAAAACCTTCTAAAAAATCAAGGGCAGCCATTATTGTCCCTATCGGGTTTCTGTATAAGAGTGAGTTGTCCAAGGAACGGGAATATATCGCCAACAACTTCACTGTTGAAAAGATCGTTGAACTATCCCCGAAGTGTTTTAATCCGTATACCGAGACACAGACAGCCGTTTTATTGATCCGGTACGGGAAAAACAAAGAGGCAAACAAAAGATGTCCCTATCATGCGATCACTAATGACGGGTACAGCCAAAATGCCTATAGAATTCCTTTGTTTGGCGACAATGATATAGACGGGATGCTTGATGGGAGCCAAGGCCGTTCAATAAATTTATTTGAAGACTCTTCTTTCGATTTTAAGAGAATCCCTATTGTTTGCAGGAAGAGTGAACGCCCGCTAATTGATTTCGCATACGTCAGAAAGGGGGATAGCATCGCTCCCAACACATCACCGAGATATGTTATTGGCGGGGCCAAACCTATTGCGATGGTTTCTGACTTAGCAAAGTCTCATATAGATTATTTCTTAAATGACAGTACTTTTTCATTGAACGATAAGGCTATTGCAGAGAAAAACTTACATTTATTCCCCGAGAAAACCATTGTTATCCCCACGACAGGAAAGGCTTCTTTGCTAAACCACAGGGCATTAACAGCTAAAAAGTTTTATTTAATTCAACACTTAACAGGTATTTATTCTAGAGGAGCCATGCATCCCTATTGTATTTTGTATTTCTTTTTGAACTACAAAATAGACAATATTGTGTACGATCTGGGCTACCCCTCTGTCCGCAAAGAAATGTTAGAAAAAATACCCTTTCCTAATTATTCAGAAAAAGAGCAAGTGGGTATTATCGCTAAGATATCTGATCTGGTTGGCCTTCAAAAAGAGATCAAAGAAAAACAGAAAGTTATTACGGAGGAACAAGGATGCCCTGACGCGAATCCATGAACTGCCCATAAAAAATAAAAGAACAATTAAAGTCTTTGCCAGAAAATGAAATTTTACCTCTTGAAGCAAAATTTAAAACTCTGCATTCTTTATCTGTGAAATTAAACGCCCTTGTTCTTTTTTCTGGATTGTGGTTGCTCGGATTAACAGCTTCAAGTTTTCAGTTCTAACACAAAATATTCCTCCATGAATATTCTCGGTATCTCCACTTTCTACCATGACTCGACCACCTGCCTTGTGTGCGATGGCGAAATAATCGCCGCCGCTCAGGAAGAAAGGTTCACCCGAAAAAAACACGACCCCGCCTTCCCCCGCAATGCCATTGAGTTTTGTTTGAACAAAGGCGAAATCCAAGTATCCGATCTGGACTATGTCGGCTTTTATGACAAGCCATTTATCGAGTTCGAGAGAATCCTTGAAACTTATTTGGGGATAGCCCCTAAAGGAATAAAACAATAACCGTTGAGCTTCTGGATTATTTTTTTGATTTTGAGAGGGTCTCGCAGCTGTGCCCACCTACGCTAAAACAAAATTTATGTTCATCGCTTTGGCGGTTCTAGCTGTCTACAGCTATGGCTGGAAAGTAACAGAAATCAACATAGGGGAATTGTTTCACGATTTCCATTTAGTAAAACCGCTTGTCAAAGAACTTGCGCATCCCGACTTATTTTCCAGGCAAAAACAAAGCCAGACAACGGAGGCAGAGTTTTTTCTGACGACAGGATCATCTGGCAACAAAACCTCAGGCAATCCCGGTGAAAAGTCTGAACTGGTTTTATCTCAAAGTTCGGGACAAATTGGAGATCGTCTGACAATAGCAGGACTGCACTTAAAACCAAACTCCAAAGGCACACTGTTCTGGGTCAATGAAATCGAACAGGAATTTCCACTCGGAAATTTTACAACCGATGCAACTGGTAATTTTCAAAAAGACGTTACGGTACCCCCAAGTGCTCGCGGAAACCGGCAAACGGTTAGAGCGGTTGTGACTTGGCCCGATGGCCCCTTGCAGGCCAGCGAAACTTTACGCCTGACAGTTGACAAGATGGTAGAAACCTTGTTCCTGGCTTTGATGGCAACCACCTTCGCCATTTTAGTTGCCATTCCGTTAAGCCTGTTGGCTTCAAGGAACCTAATGACGGGAAACTTTCTAGGAACCCTTATTTATTACAGCGTAAGAACAACGCTTAATCTGTTGCGGTCTATCGAACCTTTAGTAATGGCGATTCTGTTTGTGGTTTGGGTGGGCATTGGTCCTTTTGCAGGAGTTCTGGCATTGGGGGTGCATTCTATCGCCGCTTTAGGAAAACTTTTTTCAGAACAAATTGAGAGCATCGATACAGGCCCTGTTGAAGCGATTATCGCAGTCGGCGCGAGACCTGTTCAAGTGGTGGTGTTCGGAGTTTTGCCACAAGTGATTTTGCCTTTTCTGGCACTTGGTTTTTATCGCTGGGACATCAATGTGCGTATGTCAACAATCATCGGTTTCGTAGGTGGAGGCGGGATCGGCTTTCTGCTGCAACAATGGATCAATCTTCTGCAATACAACGAAGCGGGTACAGCATTGCTAGCCATTGCAATAGTTGTCATCACCCTCGATACCCTGAGTGCAAAAATCCGCGAAAAAATCCACTAGGTGTGAAACTCCAATAGGTCTATTCCCGTTTTGCGAAACAAAACTCTCAAGCTTCCAGATAGAAATCCCTCCCCTTTGAGGGACTCAAGCCCAATAGTCTGGGGCCTTGATGGTTAAGGTGAAGGAGATTAAATGATCCCCCCTGAGAAGGGGGGCTGGGGGGTTGCTTCGTCACCCTGAGCTTGTCGAAGGGCTTTGAGGGTATTTCTATCACCCGCTTGCACCAGTCGCAACTCACTCCCGTGGGAGGGAATGGGTCAATTCCCATAAATCTTGCAATTGTAATTGCACCTTTTACTGTAATTTGCTAACGCCCCCCTTCCCCCCTATCAGGGGCGTGGCACGACCGTGATAATGGACCCTGGCCCTCGTACCCCGAATTGGGGTAGAACCGGATTTAATGACTTTCCATTTTTTTGTGGATTATTTTGCTGAATCAGGTTCCCTTTATTTGTTCTGGATTGCCACGCTCCCTTCGGTCGCTCACAATGACGTTCGGAGGGATCATGCAAATATATTGTTTACATGATTGAAAGTGTATCTGAAGATAGGGTTCTGACCTATTGGCCCCACGCCTAGTGGGAATGACGTTCGGAGGGATCATGCAAATATATTGTTTATATGCTTGAAAGTGTATCTGGAGATAGGGTTCTGACCTATTGGCCCCACTCCTAGTGGGAGGGCCGGGGTGATTTACATTAGAGACTCCCATGACCTTGATAAAAATTCCAAAAAGCCAGGAACTGTCGGCAGTGGAAAACATTATTTAGCCCCCCTCATCCCAGCCTTCTCCCTCCGGGGGAGACCTTTGCATAAGTATAGCATTGGGGGGATAAGTTATAATTGATTGAGAGTTATTTATAATGATTTATT
>WASW01001875.1_pt1 | contig 16071 bp, 13 predicted proteins | sample 5698521 | NCBI WGS metagenome assembly WASW01 (sample SAMN11175560, study PRJNA528189) | sponge metagenome | isolation source: marine sponge | host: Leucetta | place: Antarctica: Western Antarctic Peninsula, King George Island | collected 2013-01
CTGTTCAAGTCTGATCTCCCAAAACCAGTCTTGAATCACATTTCCAGCGATTTGGGAATCCCCTGATTGTGAACACCCCCTAGTTTATTCCTAAAACCTTACAGAATCCTGACATCAATTAAGACGCAAACTTCCGCGTACGATTACGTGGTTATCCAAAAACAAGCTAAAAACGTCTATTCAGTCAGCAAAACGGATTTCTGGGCTGGACAAATATTGTCAAAGGGCTTTTCTTTCGCATCACGAAAACATTAAAGCTAAAAGCGTTCACAGGAGCCCCTAGTGGCAGATAAAAATCTAATGCCACCAAAAGTCCACCCTAACTTCCAACGCCAAATAGTCCTCGTATTATTGGCTGTTGCTGGAATTGGAATAGGATATGGTCTTGGGTTTGTGTTCAAAAAAGATGTTCCACCTCCCGTGCCATTAGCAAGTGAGGCCAGTGAAACGACGACGCCCCAGGAACGTCTTTCACCGATCCTCCCGGAATCCAACGGGCAAGGCAATACAGGCATAATTCGTGCTTATGAAGAAGCTTTACCCGATAATATCGTCGAAGCCGATATTCCGCCACTTACGCCGATAAAATCCACAATCCCTCCTGTGCCGTTACCAACTGACAAAGACCAAACACGCGTAAAATCTGCGCTCGAATTGGTTAAAACGGAAAATAGAGAGGTCAGCGAACCAGAGCATCAACAGCAAGCGCTAGCGCCAACAGTTGGTCAAGAAAGCAAAGACGACACCTTTCAATCTTCAAATCCACCCGCACCAATAAGCACATGGCAAATCAATGCGCTGCCATTTAAAATCAACAACCGGCCGAAAATTGCCATTGTAATTGACGATATGGGGGTTGATCGAAAACGCTCGGAACGAGCCGTGGCGCTGCGGCCGCCTCTAACGCTGTCATATCTGACCTATGGCAAAGATCTCGGTACGCAGACAATCAGTGCCAAAAACGCCGGGCATGAGCTCCTGATGCATATACCGATGGAGCCGACCAGTACCACTGTTGATCCCGGACCAAACGTATTGTTAAGCGATATGGACGAAACAGAACTACTGAAAAACCTACGGTGGAATCTCAATCAATTTGATGGATACGTTGGTATTAACAATCATATGGGCAGTCGTTTCACATCAAATTTAGCCGGCATGCAAAATGTGATGGAAGAACTGAAAACACGGGGACTTCTATTTCTGGATTCTGTCACCTCTGGCGCATCTAAGGGATCTCAGGCGGCAAAAGCAGCAGGAATTCCTCATCTGGTTCGCAACGTATTTCTCGACCATATTGACGACCTCGCAACCATCAACAAGCGCTTAAGCGAAACCGAACAGTTGGCATTAAAACAGGGGCACGCAATTGCAATTGGTCATCCCAGAGACCAAACGCTGGCGGCACTCACACCGTGGTTAAAGACAATTGAAGATAAAGGGTTTCAACTTGTACCATTAACCGCACTTCTTGTTTTGGCGCCCAATAAACCTGAAGGTAAACCTGAAACAGCCAATTAGAGCGCTGTGTTAATGAGCAATTATGTCGTCATAAATTAGGTCATTTTACCCGGGAATTGCTGTAGTCTCCATCCGTGGCAAAACGAACGGCTTCTTCCGCTGCACGGACCAGCGCGCGGGCCTTAGTGAGAGATTCCTGATATTCGAATTCCGGGTCGCTATCAGCAACAACTCCGACACCAGATTGAATGTATAGAATTTCGTCTTTAATCACGGCAGTGCGCAAGGCAATACACGTATCCATATCGCCGTCCGCACCAAAATATCCAATACAACCGCCGTAAATACCGCGCCTCTCTGGCTCGAGTTCGTCAATAATTTCCATTGCACGGACCTTCGGTGCACCTGATACGGTGCCAGCGGGAAATCCCGCTAGTAATGCATCTATGGCATCATACTTATCCGTATCGAGTTCACCTTCAACGTTTGATGCGATATGCATCACATGCGAATAATATTCGATAATGAACTGTTCAGTTGGATTGACTGTGCCGATTTTGGCGACCCGCCCGACGTCATTTCGCCCGAGATCAAGCAACATCAAGTGTTCTGCGCGCTCTTTAGGGTCTGTAATCAATTCATGAGCCAATTCAGCATCTTCTTCGGGGGTTTCACCACGTTTGCGGGTACCAGCCAGTGGCCGCAATGTAATTTTTCCGTCCCGTACACGAACCAAAATTTCCGGGCTGGAGCCAACCACTGAAAATTCGCCGAAATCCAGCAAAAACAAGAACGGCGATGGGTTCAGGCGCCGAAGCGAACGATAGAACGATAGTGGTGGAAGTTTAAAAGGCATACGAAAGCGTTGTGAGGGGACGACCTGAAACGCGTCTCCCGCATGGATATAGTCAACGGCTTTGCTGACCATTTCGTGAAACTGTTCTCGGGTAACGTTTGATTGCGGCTCCGCTAATTCCTGCTGCACGTCGACATCACCAGTGCGGCGCGGAACGGCTCTGTCAAAGTCATCAACAACCCGGTGCAGTCGAGCGTTAGCAGCCGCATACGCATCATTGGCATCAACAGTGTCACTTGGCCAGACCGGCGTTACGATCGTTACCGTGTCTTTTAACGAGTCAAACACGGCGATGACTGTCGGGCGTAAGAATATTCCATCTGGAACGCCCAGAACATCCGGATTGCTATCCGGGATATTCTCAGCCAGCCGCACGGTGTCATAGGCCATATACCCAACCAGTCCAGCAGCCATAGGCGGCATATCATCAGGAAGCTCTATTCGACTTTCCAACTGGAGTGCGCGCAGCGAATCAAGGGCACCCGACTTTTCGCCAACAGGGCAGGAAACAAAGTCAAACTTGTCAGCATTGGCGCGGCGATTGATTTCAGCGCGGTTACCGAAACAGCGCCAGATTACGTCGGGGTTGAGGCCAATAAATGAATACCGGCCGCGGATCGCGCCGCCTTCCACTGACTCCAGCAGAAAACTGTTCGGTTGACCACGAACAATCTTAAGCATCGCAGACACTGGCGTATCCAGGTCGGCAACCAGCGTTTTCCAGACAACCTGTGCGGTACCCGCATTATAGGTCGAATGGAAAGTGTCATTACATGGAAGGGTATTCATTTCTATCCGCCGAAAACATGTAGTCGACCATAGATTGATTGATATCAACGCCATGTTCGGTACGAAGAGACACAGTCAATTGCGAGATCAAGTCACCGATCATTTGCTGGCTCAATTCATTATTCAGCGCTGCCTTCTCAGCCACGTCAGCACCAGTGGTCGCCGTGATTACCTGTTTGAGCCGGGCGATTTGATATCCACCTGATGACCGGCCAAGCGCTGCATGTCCGGCTTGAAGATTAAAAACCTTCGCCACCAGATCACCGCCTATTTCAGAAACTTGCCCCTTATCGTCGCGGGTAAAAGGTTTCGTCAGTTTGAACGAGAGTTTGAGCTCGTCCGCAATGGTTTTTATTTCCACCCCGGAGTTAAGGCGCTCGACAGCTTTTTCAGCGATGAGTTTTGTCTTTTCCGACTTCTGGGATGCCTTCCAGGCCGCAATCACATCTGCACGAATATCATTCAAGGGGCGAAGCGCTGGGGCGGTAACCGCATCGACCCGAACGATGAAAAATCCCTCCGAACCAGATTCTGTTAACGCACTTTCTTCGCCGTCCAGGGTAGCAAACGCAGTTTGAATAAAGCTCCCACCTGAGGGCGTGCCAGCAATAGGTTTCCCAGCTTTGTCTGTACCACTGCGGTCCATGGCTTCAATTGTCTGTTTCGATAGTCCCAAACTCTGCGCAGCTTCTCCAATCGTTGACCCGCTCCCCAATGCGTCTTCAAGCCGGTTCGAAAGATCAAATAATCCATCTATGGCACGTTCTTTTGCCAGAACGACTTTAAGTTGGTCATGGACCTCATCGAGCGACTTTATGCCGCCCGCCTGAACATCTGTTGATTTAAAAATGTGCCAACCAAAAGCGCTTTTTATCGGTTCGGTAACAACGTTTTCAGCGACCGAAAAGGCAGCGGCGGCTAAATTTGGCAACATTTCTGATTCCGCGATCAGGCCAAGGTCAATCGTGCCGTCGTCATGGCCTGCAACTTCCTTGGCAACCGTAACAAAGTCCCGGCCTTCACCAAGCTGTTTTTTAGCTTCGTTAACCTTGTCTTCTGTAGCCAAAATCATCTGTAAGACTTGGCGTTTTTCAGTTGTCGTATACTCGTCGGCACGCGCGTCATAACCTTCGGAAATATCGTCTTCAGAAACGTCTATTTCTTTTGCCAGTTCGTCCGCATTTAGGTGAACGAATGTCAGTTTCCTGTATTCCGGTGCCGTAAACTGTTTCGCATTGTCCTTATGATATGCCTCCAGAACCGATTGCGCTGGATCAACACTTTCTGGAACCGATGCATCTTCAACCACAACAATCTCTGCTGTGCGTTTTTCATTGCGGTAGCTAAATACGGCATCTGACATTACCTTCGGCGCATTCACGCCCACCATGATGCTATCCGTGAAGTGTCCAAGTCCAAGGTCCCGTCGACGTTCCCCGACATAACCGCCTTCTGTCAATCCTCTTGCCTGCAACCAGCGGTCAAACGTATCGCGATCAAATGCGCCAGCGAGACCTTTGAAAACTTCGGATCGGCGTATATCTGCACTGATGAGATCGTCACTTATGGCAACGCCCATACTATCTGCACCCTCAATCAGTAACGCTCTTGAAACGAGTTCATTCATCGCGGCATCAATCAAACCGAATTGTTGCGCTTGCTGTATTGTAAACTGATTGCCAAGAACCGACCGAATGCTGTTCATGCGTTGTTGCACGCGGCGTTGCAATTCGTTGGGAGCGATATCCTGTCCACCAACTGTTGCGACAAAATTACCGGAGATTGCTGGGCTTAGCCAATCCTGAATACCCCAGGCGCCAAAACTGACAATAAGCAAGACCAGGAGGCCTTTGATAAAAATTGAACCCGTTTGATTGCGTAGCGAAGTGAGCATGTCAGTTTTATATCCATTGGTCGCAGCGTTAGTGGAAATCGCGCGCATCATAAGAGGGCAGAGAGGGGCTATCAATGCCCGATTCACTAAATCCAGAGTAACATTTCAGTCATGTTGCCGACCCTTTAGGTAATTTTACGGTTCAGCACGGCATAACAATGTGCTAATGCTCGCCACAACTGTACAGAAACATGAACTGGAAAATAGAACATGACCGTATCGCGCCGCCCGATGATCGCCGGAAACTGGAAAATGAATGGACTCAAAGTCGATGCCCGTAAATTGGCATCTGGCCTTGCTCGCCGCATGAAAAAATTGAAGAAACCAGTGTTTGATATGGTTATTTGCCCACAGTTTCCATTAATCGGTTTAGCCGCCGACGCTGTCAAAGGATCTGGCGTCAAGATCGGCGCGCAAGACTGTCACTTCAACACGGCCGGGGCTCATACAGGAGATATCAGCCCTGATCTGTTGAAAAACATGGATTGTAAATACGTCATTGTCGGCCACTCAGAACGACGATCCGACCATGGCGAAAAAGATGCTGACGTCAAAATAAAGGCGGAAGCAGCAATTACGTCAGGTATGGGCGCGATCGTTTGCATCGGTGAAACCTTGAAACAGCGCGACGCAAAACGCACCATGAGTGTTGTCAGAAAACAGCTCCTTGGCTCATTGCCGGAGGGCGCGAACGCCAAAAACACCGTAATTGCGTATGAGCCCGTCTGGGCAATTGGCACGGGCAAGGTGGCAACGCCTGCACAGGCTCAAGAAGTCCACGCAGTAATCCGCCAGGAACTGGGGAAGGTACTTGGCGAAAAAGAAGGCAACAAGGTTCGTATTCTTTACGGCGGCTCAATGAAACCCGGTAATGCCAAGGAATTAATGGCACTGCCCGATGTTGATGGCGGTTTGATTGGCGGCGCATCCCTGAACGTTGTGGATTTCTGGGCAATTGCTGAGGCCACTGAATAAATCGCTACGTATAATTCACATGAAATAGAAACACAAATATTCTGGCGTAACGATGTTTCCAATTACGATTTGTGGTGAATTCGAGATATTATAGCTGTGGCCATGTATACCGGTTCGCCAAATCCGTGAATTTATTATGTGTCGAGCGCGGGTGGTATAGACTATTGTGGATAGAGCCGGATCTATGCGGAGGTAAACAAGAGTGAGATTCAACTTTATCGCAGTTCTTGTTTTTTTGTTAGGAACTTTTGCGCTCCCATTACCTAATTTAGAGGCCGGAGAAAAAAACCTGCGCTTTGCCACAATGCATCTGGAGCCCTACGGTTTTTTAGCCAACAAGGAATCCAGGACAGGGATATTTCAGAAAATTCATTCTGCAATAGCTGAAAAAGCGAATTTCCAGTTTACAGACACGGTGCTGCCCATAAAACGTATGCTTAAACAAATTAAGCTCGGTGTTTCCGATTGTGGAATTATTCTTCAAACCCCTCTTAACAAAACACTTCTCGATCAGGTTGCCGAAATACGATCAAAATTCAAGTCAATCATTGTCACCCGCCTAGGTTTGAAAATTAAGGATGCCGCCGGATTAAGCGGCTATTCACTTGCGATCCCACGCGGTAGTTTCGACGGCTATTTTATTTCAAATAGTCCGACCATTTCCAAACTGTACACAAACGGGTATGCACAAAGTTCTCGATTACTTAAAGCAGGGCGAGTGGATGCTATCGCCGGATCAGCAGTGAGTATAATTTATAACCTGCATCAACTCGCCATCACAAAAAATGACATAGGAGATGTGCTGGTGTTTGACGAAAAACCTCTTTGGCTTCAGTGCACAAAAGATCGCTTGTCAAAAAATGAAATTGCGCGGCTGCGCAAAGCTGCGAATGTTCTGTCGAAAGAAGGACTATTCGACAGATTGCTTGATGTACATCTGGCGACCCGCGTTGACTGATAACAAACTGCTATCAGATAAAGCCCTCGATACCTCCCGAGGTCCTGGTCATAAGGGGATCTTTGGTAGTTTGTCGTTCAAACAGGCGCGAGCCGCTGTCATCGTCGCATTTGTGTTGGGCGTGATATTCAGTGCACTGCAGATTTATTTTGATCTCAATTCTGAAAAGCAACGCGTCGATTCTAAATTCACCCAGTTGTTACGAACAGTAGAAGATGCGTCAGTGCAGGCTGCCTATGGACTAGACATTCAGCAAACCGAAAATATTGTCATGGGTTTATTTCAATATGAACCCATCGTTCGGGCTGAAATCACCGACTCTTTTGGAGATCAAATGGCCGTCGTTATGCGCCCGGTCTCATATGGCAAATTAAAAACCATTTCAGAATTTTTATTTGGCCCAACAAAAATATTTTCGTTGCAATTGCGCGTCACTGAAATGGACATAGACGCCGGGAAAATCGAAATCTGGGTGGATACCTACGTTATCGCGGAAACATTCTTTACCCGATCTGGGTTAATTCTACTTTTTGGAATTGTACGGAACTTGTTTTTAGCCACAATTTTAGCGGTTTTATTTCACAAAATGTTGACCCGGCCAATTCACAACGTAGCCGCGGCGATCAAACGCCACGAAAGAGATATTCCCATACCAATAAATCACCAATCAGATGAGTTGGGTGAACTCGTAAACGCTCACAACGTGTTATTCGAACAAAAATTATTATCCGAAGAAGCGTTGCGCGAAAGTGAAGATAGTTTTCGTGATTTTGCACGATCCTCAGCTGATTGGTTCTGGGCAATGGATGAAAACTTGCGCTACAGCTATTTATCCGATCGGTTTGAAAATCAAACTGGCGTCCCTGTCACTAACAGGATTGGAACCCATCGATGGGATCATATTCACCCTTCGGACGCGGGAGATAAATGGGCTGAACATCGGGCCACAGTAGAGGCTCATAAACCGTTCAAAAATTTTGAATACACGTCCAACGCAACTGCACCAAATACTCCCCCTTTACATCTTCAGGTTAGCGGCGTTCCCATATTTGACAAAGGAGGAAATTTTGTTGGCTACCGCGGTAGCGCTACGGATATATCCGAGCGCAAGAACCTGGAAGACCAACTGCGCCGTTCACAGCGCATGGAGGCGATGGGACAACTTACGGGCGGCGTAGCTCATGATTTTAATAATCTCCTGAACATTATGTTGGGAAATACAGAATTATTGGAGCTGGAGTTTCGGGATAATGAAACCGCTATCCACCATTTCGACTCGATTAAAAGTGCTGTTAATAGAGGCTCATCATTAACGAGCCGGCTTTTAGCATTTTCCCGGCAACAAGTTCTTTCTCCAGTTGCAGCTAATATTACAATACTAATTAACAGCTTGCATGAGTTGTTACATCGGACACTGGGCGAAACAATAGATATGAAAGTCGCTCATTCAAAGGAACTCTGGCTGGCGAATATTGATCCACACCAGTTTGAGAATGCCCTGTTAAATCTCGCGATTAATGCAAAAGATTCAATGAAATCTGGCGGCACCCTAATTATCGAAACATCGAATTCATCACTAAACAGTTTCTTTACAGAGGCCCAACCTGAACTGAAGCCCGGCGATTATGTAACTGTGGCTGTGACGGATAGCGGATGTGGTATGCCCCAAGATGTTATTGAAAAAGCGTTTGAGCCGTTTTTCACAACCAAGGACGTAGGCGAGGGAAGCGGTTTGGGGCTGAGTATGGTTTATGGGTTCGTTAAGCAGTCCGACGGGCATGTCAGCATCTATAGTGAGATCGATGAAGGCACGACGGTCAAATTATACTTGCCTCGGAGAATTGATGGTTCAGTCGAACAACAGGAACCTATGCACAAGCAGGAACCTGCGCGTGGTACCGAACGAATTTTAGTCATTGAAGACGATGTAAACCTTCGTGAGATACCGGTAATGATCCTGCGTAATAAGGGATACGACGTTGTCGAGGCAGGTGAAGGAAAAGAAGCACTTAATATATTAAACGAGGGTAAACTGTTTGATTTGCTTTTTTCCGACGTTGTATTGCCCGGCGGCATGAACGGCGTCGAGGTCGCTGACCACGCCGTTCGCCTACAGCCAAGCATTAAAATACTTTATACGACGGGATACGCAGAAAACGCTGTAATTGAAAACGGAAGATTGGATCCCGGCGCGAATTTAATTAACAAACCCTACAACAGTTCGGAACTGTTGAAAAAGGTTCGTAGTATATTGGATGATAACGAACATTAATTGACGAGAAATCAGGAATATACACTTTAATAATTTGTTCAAAGATCGCTTTGTTGACTATGCGCTACGCGTCCCCCAAATTGAGTTTAGTTGAAGGGCACCTGCGCGCTGAGAAATAAAGAAATTAATATACTTTACTTGATGGAGTTGTTCGCCGGTTTGGCGCGTGGTTCTTACTTGGGTTGCATTGGTTGGACAACGCTTATTGTCAGCAACAGTGTCGCAACAGTTGGGCAAATTTTCATTGTCCAAAGCATTGCCATGATGGTGGCGGGACCAGTAATTGGGGTCATGGTCGATCGGCACAAACGCCGGATACTTATATCAATGGCGCAAGGTATCATTACGGCCGCAATGATTGGGATGGCTGGTCTTCTTTATTATGCGCAAGACTATATCGTTTTATGGATGTTCTGCATCGTTTTGATCACGACGACTGCCCGCCTGACGTATCGCGGCGCCTTCGATGGCATCATAAGGTCCTCAGTCGAAGATGCTGACGTAACGCCAACCGTGGCCCGGGCCTGGACCATTCATCTCCTGTCAACGGCGGCAGGAATGGCGGCAGTCGGCGTGATCATTGACCAATTGTCCGCCGCTCACGGATTTATCGCGTCAGCGTCAACATCTGTATTGGTTTTATTCGTTTCACGATTTCTCACCGACGGTATTGTGAAATCAAGTACCCGCGGTCTCCAAGGGTACTGGTCCGACTTCAAAAGCGGATTGGAAATATTCAAATCCAACAAACTCATTCAAATGCTGGCCCTGTTGTTTGTTGTGGCTCTGCCGGTTGGGCAGTTATCAAACGCAGTTTTGTCGTCATTTATTCGCGATGACCTGGGGCAGGGAAGCGACGTTTTTGGGTTCGTTGATGCGGCTTGGGCAATCGGTGGAATGATTGCTGCGGCCTTATTAAGCAACAAAATCGAAAAGTTAAAAAATCATTCCGGCGAGTATGTTCTATCAATTCTTGCAGGCCTTTCGACGATTGCCCTGTCCTTTGGTACAGAAATTATAGGGTTATCCATCGCACATGGATTGATGGGCTTTTTTGTCTGGCTTTGCCGCATCATTATCAATGGGAAAGTCATTGCGCTGTGCACAAACGAAACGGTCGGGCGGACCAGAGTCTATATGGAAGTTCTGTTTGCCGTTTCCGCAATGCTCATGTGTTTATCACCAACCATAATACGTCTCGAGGCAACGGCGTCTTATTTCCTTTATTGGGGGATTATCATTGTCCTGTGTTCTGGTTTGTTGTGGTGCTGGAAGGTTATGAAAAAAAGATGATTACCGCAGCGGCAAACCTGACAGCAATTAAATCATGAGCTGCTTTGCGTACTAGAAATATAGAACCTACTTATTACTTCTTTTCGCTGGCGTTTTGGGGTGGATAAGATTACATATCCCGCGAATTCATTATCAATGGTCACGGCGGTGACCGTAAACACGTGCCAATACAGGATTTTCCATGGAAAAGGTCGTTCTCGTCATTCATTTGCTGCTGGCCATTGGATTGGTCGGCGCGGTTCTTCTGCAGCGTAGTGAAGGCGGGGGCCTCGGCATGGGTTCCGGCGGCGGCGGCGGTGGCGGTGGAATGGGCGGTTTTATGTCCGGCCGGGCGACCGCTGATTTGTTGACACGGACCACAGCAATTTTTGCAGCCGGGTTTATGTGCACGAGTTTGTTTCTTGCCTGGTATGGTGGTTACAAGGACGAATCGAGATCCATTCTTGATCGTCCGGCGCCGGTTATCGAGCAACCGGCAACTCCGACGGAGCCTGCGGCACCGATTGCCAATTAGGTAAAACCCCCGGAAATGGGGCAATAATTCAAGCTAAAAAAAAGAGGTGAAATTTTCACCTCTTTTCTTTTTGCATTTTCGTGATTTGTAGTAAGGTATTCGCCCATGACGCGGTTTATATTTATTACTGGCGGCGTGGTTTCTTCCCTCGGAAAAGGTCTCGCTTCAGCAGCTTTGGGCGCGCTATTGCAAGCCCGCGGCTTCAAGGTTCGGCTTCGTAAGCTCGATCCATATCTTAATGTCGACCCGGGCACGATGAGCCCGTACCAGCACGGCGAAGTATTCGTCACCGATGACGGGGCCGAAACAGATCTTGACCTTGGTCACTACGAACGGTTCACCGGCGTCTCCGCACGTCAGTCTGACAATGTGACCACCGGCCGGATCTATTCAGACGTTATCACCAAAGAACGCCGCGGTGATTATCTCGGCGCGACCATTCAGGTCATCCCACACGTCACAGACGCATTGAAGGCATTCGTCATCAGCGATCTAACCGACGAAGATTTTGTCCTTTGTGAGATTGGCGGCACGGTTGGTGACATCGAAGGTTTGCCGTTTTTGGAGGCCATTCGTCAACTTGGTAATGATCTTGGCCGCGATAAGGTGATGTATATGCACCTGACATTGCTGCCTTATATTCCGACGGCAGGGGAGCTTAAAACCAAACCGACGCAGCACTCTGTTAAGGAAATGTTGAGTGTTGGAATTCAGCCCGATATTTTACTTTGCCGTGCCGACCGGGAAATTCCGGAAGGTGAGCGTAATAAAATTGCACTATTCTGTAATGTTCGGCGCGAAGCTGTGATTCCGGCGCTCGATGTTGATTCTATTTATCGTGTTCCGATCAGCTACCACGAAGAGGGGCTGGATGATGAAGTTTGCCGCCATTTTGGCATCGACGCGCCGCCGCTTGATCTAAGCCGGTGGGAAGAGATCACCGAACGCGCGACCAAACCGGAAGGCGAAGTTACCATCGCCGTTGTCGGTAAATACACCGGACTACTTGATGCCTATAAATCATTGTCCGAAGCCTTGGCCCATGGCGGTATTGCCAACAACGTAAAGGTCAAGTTGAACTGGCTGGATTCGGAAATTTTTGAAGGTGAGGATACACTTCACCATCTTGAAGGTGTGCATGGTATTCTGGTTCCGGGCGGTTTTGGCGAACGCGGCGTGGAAGGTAAAATCGAAGCGGCTAAATTTGCCCGTGAACATAAAATTCCATATTTCGGAATATGCCTCGGCATGCAGATGGCTGTGGTTGAAGCAGCGCGAAATCTGGCTGGCATTAAAGGCGCTGGGTCAACCGAATTTGGCCCCTGTAAGGAACCTCTTGTTGGGTTGCTGACAGAATGGGAACGTGATGGTTTGATCGAAAAACGCAGCATCGACGGCGACATGGGCGGCACCATGCGTCTTGGTGCCTATGACGCGAAACTTCAGGAAAACAGCCACATCCATGCGATTTATGGAAGTAACGATATCTCTGAGCGGCATCGCCATCGGTACGAAGTTAACCTCGCATACGAAGATGCTCTGACCAAAGTAGGTATGATTTTCTCGGCCAAATCACCGGATGGCGTGTTGCCGGAAATCGTTGAGATTCCGGATCACCCATGGTTCATTGGTGTTCAATTCCACCCGGAACTGAAATCAAAACCGTTTGAACCGCATCCGCTGTTCACCTCGTTTATTGACGCTGCTGTACAACAATCACGTTTGGTTTAGGACTTTCAATGACCACACCGCGCCAAGTTACAGTCGGCAACTTAACCATAGCCAATGACAAACCACTGACCATTATCGCAGGGCCCTGCGCCATGGAAGGTCGGGGACATGCGCTTGATATGGCAGGCGCATTGAAAGAGATCGCCAACAGCCTCGGAATAGGATTGATCTATAAATCTTCATTCGACAAAGCCAACCGAACCGGTATCAGCAACAACCGCGGCGTTGGCCTTGAAAAGGCCATGGACATCTTCCAAGAAGTCAAAAAGGCGACAGGTTTACCTGTCCTGACCGATGTCCACATCCCGGAACACTGTGGGCCGGCGGCCGAAGTGGTCGATGTACTGCAAACTCCGGCACTGCTCTCCCGCCAGACGGATTTGCTGCTCGCCGCAGGTGAAACCGGCAAGGCGGTCAACGTCAAGAAGGGGCAGTTCATGGCCCCCTGGGATATGGCGAATGTGGCTAAGAAAGTGGAGTCGACCGGCAACATGAACGTCATGCTGTGCGAACGCGGCGCCAGCTTTGGCTATAATACACTGATATCTGACATGCGCTGTTTGCCGGAAATGGCAAAAACATCCTGTCCTGTGGTCTTCGATGCGACCCATTCAACCCAACAACCGTCGGCGCAAGGCACAACCTCTGGCGGTGACCGCCGTTTTGCACCGGTTCTCGCGCGCGCTGCTGTCTCGGTCGGCGTCGCCGCTGTATTCATGGAAACCCACCAGGATCCGGACAACGCACCGTGCGATGGTCCCGTCATGATCAAACTGCATGAAATCAAAGACATCATCGAAAACCTGATGCAGTTCGATGCCATTGCCAAAGCGAACCCGATCAGTATTTGACGGCCTTAACCATACGCCCAGCCACAACGGATGATGCGGAAACGCTGACTGAAATCTGCTTTCGCTCAAAGGCGCATTGGGGATACCCTCAATCATACATCGATTTGTGGACCGATGAGCTAACAATCACAGCTGGTATGATCAAGACCTTCCAAGGTTTTGTCGCTTTCGATGATGCGACAAATATCTTTGGGTTTTGCTTGCTCAAAACAGAACCACCAAAAGCTGAAATCGAGGCATTGTATGTCGACCCGAAAGCCATGGGACAGGGGTTTGGTCGCAAGCTTTTAATTCATGCGTTCGAGCAAGCCCGCCAATCTGGCTGCCGTTCTGCCGTACTGGCCAGCGACCCCAATGCGCTTGCTTTTTATCAGCACATGGGCGGGGTTAAAGTTGGCGAATGGCCATCGGACGTTATACCAAGCCGCGTCCTTCCCATATTACGCTTCGAACTCCTGTCTTGAATTGACGGGGGCGACCTTTTATTTCTACCCGCAACCAATTTTCGCCATATTCCTTTCTGAAAGAACAAAACCCATGACTGCCATCATTGATATTTTCGCCCGTGAAATCCTCGACTCCCGCGGCAACCCTACGGTTGAAGTCGATGTGACCCTGGAATCCGGTGTTCGTGGCCGCGCTGCTGTTCCATCGGGCGCTTCAACCGGTGCACATGAAGCGGTCGAATTACGTGATGATGACAAGGGACGGTATGGCGGCAAGGGCGTATTGCAGGCCTGCGAAAGTGTAAACGGCGAAATTTATGACGCGCTGTCCGGGATGGATGCAGAAGACCAGATTCACGTCGATACAATCATGATTGATCTCGACGGCACAGAAAACAAAGCCCGCCTTGGCGCCAATGCGATTCTCGGGGTCAGCATGGCGACGGCCAAAGCGGCGGCGGAAGAAAATGCGCTGCCACTGTATCGTTACCTTGGCGGTACCTTCGCGCATACGCTGCCGGTGCCGATGATGAACATCATCAATGGCGGCGAACATGCTGATAATCCCATCGATATTCAGGAATTTATGGTTATGCCGGTTGGCGCGAACAGCATCAGCGATGCCGTTCGTATGGGGTCCGAAATTTTCCAACACCTCAAAAAGGGACTGCAGGACGCCGGACATAATACCAATGTCGGCGATGAAGGCGGCTTTGCACCGAACATCGAGAGCGCCGACAAGGCGCTGGAATTCATCATGAAATCGATTGAAGCGGCCGGTTACGCGCCCGGTGATGACGTTATGCTGGCCCTCGATTGTGCCTCAAGTGAATATTACAAAGATGGCAAATACGTTCTTTCCGGTGAAGGCAAAACGCTCGACAGTGCCGGCAACGCCGAATATCTCGCTGACCTCGTCGCGCGTTTCCCGATCATCTCGATTGAAGACGGTATGGATGAAGACGACTGGGATGGCTGGAAAGCGTTGACGGAACTGATTGGCGATAAATGCCAATTAGTTGGCGACGATCTGTTTGTGACCAACCCAGTGCGCCTGGCGAAGGGGATAGAGAAGGGCATTGCCAACTCAATTCTGGTCAAAGTAAACCAGATTGGCACGTTGACGGAAACCCTTCGCGCCGTCGAAATGGCCCACCGGGCATCCTACACATCTGTAATTTCTCACCGCTCTGGCGAAACTGAAGACGCAACGATTGCCGACATTGCCGTCGCAACCAACGCAGGTCAGATCAAAACCGGATCATTGTCACGTTCAGATCGGTTGGCAAAATATAATCAGCTTATCCGGATTGAAGAAGATCTCGGCTCTACCGCATCATATGCAGGGCGCAGCATTCTTCGGGCATAATCATTTTTCGCCGTTCAGGAAAGCCGGGCCAATTGCCCGGCTTTTTTAATGCATAATTTCTGAATATCTTTCCGTCCAGCAAAAAAAAATATCAAACCGTACGCGCGCGCATGCCGTTAACACCCATTAACACCTTTGTCATCTTCCTGTGATGTTAACCCTCTATAATCGCTAGAGTGCAGATGACTGAACGCACAGTTTCAAAATTTGACCGAGAACCAATAGTGCAATGGACGTTGGCCCATGAGCCGGGGATTTCAAATGACAAAAACCGTTCTGATAGTTGAAGATGACCAACTCAATATGAAGTTGTTCGATGACATTCTTCAGAGCCATGGGTACAACACGCTGCAGTCCGCCGACGGAATTGATCTTATTGAAATCGCTCAAGAGCATCAACCAAACCTGATTATAATGGACATCAAACTGCCACATCAGTCGGGTCTTCAGTTGACCAAATTGCTAAAAAGCAACAAATCCATTAAAGACATCCCAGTAATTGCGGTTACTGCATTCGTCAAAGGAATAAGCGAACGCATAATTCGAGAAGCCGGTTGCGTTGATTATTTACAAAAACCGTAACTGCCCAGGTAGCTGATTGCCGGGGGTTGTGTGGGCAAATTTTGCAGGTTTGATGTGCTTGATGCGTATGTTTTGATGTC
>WASW01072643.1_pt1 | contig 16048 bp, 12 predicted proteins | sample 5698521 | NCBI WGS metagenome assembly WASW01 (sample SAMN11175560, study PRJNA528189) | sponge metagenome | isolation source: marine sponge | host: Leucetta | place: Antarctica: Western Antarctic Peninsula, King George Island | collected 2013-01
AGAAGGCTTTAAATCTGACAAATTACCAATTGCAGCATTGACAACAGGTGAAATTGAAATTAGAGCCATGGGAGCGGAAGCTGGCGCAGGCCATTTCCTTTCTGCACCTTACTTCCAGACACTTGATAACCCAACCAACCACAAGTTTGTTGAAGGTTATCTCAACAGTAAATATGGCGGTGGTGGTGTAACTCACTACAACATGGAAGAAACTTATCTAGCTATATATGCTTGGAAATATGGCCTCGAAAATGCATTAGCAAAAGCAGGCAGCATCGAAGAAGTTACCCCACGTATGATTCGCGATGCATCTGCAAACGTCACAATAGAAGATGACGTTTCTCCAGAAGGTAAGGTTTGGATTGACCCAGACAACTTCAATACTTGGCTGAAGCCAAAGATTGGACAATGTCAAGGTGATGGTCAATTCAAAATTGTTAAGGCAGCTGATGAACATGTTGCTCCGGACCCGATGTCTATCTATCCGGAACGTGGCGTATGCAAAGCAGATGGTTTACATACACCAGATGGGAAAATTAAGAAAAACGTACTTTAAGTAACAATTGTTCAGTGTGAGTAGTTAACTCTACTCACACTAGACAGTTAAAGAATCAATCAGGAATTGCACGAACAAAGGAAAATCACATTCGTGCTCTAACACAAAAATTAAAGTTATAAACATTACCGTTATATGAGTCACTAACGAGTAATTTTTTAGGAGAAAATTAACGAATGAGCATACATGATTTTTGGACTCCATTTTCTCTATTTCCATTTTTAAATGCTTTATTCATTGGCCTTAGCCTTGCCAGCATATTCTTCATAGCCGCACTGGGGCTCACCATCATCTATGGAACCATGGGCGTTATAAACATGGCTCACGGCGAATTCATTATGCTAGGCGCCTACACCACTTATGTATTTCAAACATTTTTAGGTGTGCCATTTTTACTCTGTTTACCGATAGCATTTATTGTTTTATCCGTCATTGGCTTCGCGATTGAACGAGGGATAATTCGAACGTTATACCAAAGGCCATTAGACACTCTATTAGCGACTTGGGGTTTATCTCTCATTCTTATACAAGGCATTCGCTTAATATTTGGTGGCGAACCAAAGTATGTCGGTGTTCCTAGCTGGTTAGACTTTCAGATTGAAGCAAGTTTTGTACACCTCTCTGGAGTACGTTTATTCATTATTATTTTTGCAATCATTATTGGCGCAGTCACATGGTTTCTTATGTACAAAACGACTATGGGTGTTCGCGTACGAGCTGTTATGCAAGACAAAGAAATGGCTGCATCATTTGGGATAGATGCAAATAAAATTTACAGTGTTACGTTTGCGTATGGTGCAGGACTCGCCGGCGTCGCAGGTGCGTTATTCGGAGCACTAAAAACATTATTTCCTGACATGGGCAGCGGATACATAGTAGAGGCTTTCCTTGTCGTCGTGGTTGGTGGCATTGGCTTGGTTGGCAGTATGTTTAGTTCCGGAATATTAGGAGAACTAAGCTCTATCTTCTCTTACTTCACCAACGATACATTTGCACGTTTCATACTTTTCACATTAATTGTTGTGTTTTTAAGATTTCGACCACAAGGACTTATCACTGAAGGCACCATTAGACGTTAATCTATAAAAGTATAAATTTAATGGAGATATAACAATATGAATGGGAATCTGTATCACAATCGCAAAGCACAGTGGGCAGTCTATATTGTGATATTAGGAGCACTTGCGTTACTTCCTTTTGTAGCAGACAACCCATTTACTTTAAATCAATTTTCTCGCTATATAATATTTTCACTGACCGCGGTATCGGTATCTTTGGTATGGGGTTATGGTGGGATATTGAGTTTAGGTCAAGGCATCGCATTTGGTATGGGCGCTTACGGTATGGGCGCTACCATGCAAATGCAATTTCAAGACCCTGTAAGTGATCCTATTCCAACCTTTATGTTGACTAACGAATTAGAAGCATTACCTACTGTATGGGAACCGTTTTGGTCAACTCCAATAGGTTTAACATTAGCGGTTGCTGTACCAACCCTATTCTTTCTCTTTTTTGGTTACATGATGTTTCAAGCACGTGTTGCAGGAGTGTTCGTGGCCATCATGACATTAGCAATGCTAGCAGCATGGTATAGCGTGGCCTATGACATGCAACCATTTACGGCAGGATTTAATGGCATCTCTCCACCAGGTTATTTCGAGATATTCGGCACACAAATAGACCCCTATAGTGCAACCGCTTATTGGATTTGCGTGGCGTTTCTCATCATTATCACTTTAAGCACTAAATTCATTTTACATACAAAGTTTGGCCTCATTGTGCAAGCAATGCGCGACGACCCAGAACGAGCACGTTTTTTAGGTTATAGCGTTGCTTATTATCAAACTGTGTTATTTACAATTTCCGGATTTATCGCTGCCTGTGCAGGAATATTATGGGTAATGGTCACCCAATATGTTTCACCGACATCCATGGAAATTATGTTAAGTATTTCCATGGTGATTTGGGCTGCTGTGGGAGGCCGTACATCCTTAATTGGCGCAATTATTGGAGCGCTTTTAATTAACGCTGGGCAAAGTTATGCTGGCGATGCATTTCAAAGTTATTGGCAAATATTTCTTGGCTTAATATTTGTTGCTGTAGTTCTATTCTTGCCTAAGGGTCTTACTGGGTTATTTGAAACTATTCTTGGCAAAGTATCTGGAAACAACAAGACTGGGACAACTTCGTAATGGCTATATTAGAACTAAAAGGTGTCACTAAAAAGTATAACGACTGTTCAGTCATCAATGAATTTGATTTCATTGTCAATGAAGGTGAACTACGCTGTTTGATTGGACCCAACGGCGCAGGAAAAACCACGTCTATTGATTTAATTACCGGCCGCCAAACACTCACATCTGGAAGTATACATTTTGATGGTAAAAACATATCAAAATTATTAGAAAGAGACATAAGCATCTTGGGAGTAGGAAGAAAATTTCAGGTGCCCGCTGTATTTAAAGAATTAACTGTACGAGAAAATTTTGAAGTGTCACTCGCAGACAAAAAAGGCCCGTTTCAAAACATGAATCCGTTCAACCGACAACGGGGACGAAAACACTTCAATGACATAATTGAATTAGCAGACCTGGGTAGTCGACTTGATCTTACTGCAGGATTTCTTTCTCATGGAGAAACACAATGGTTGGAGATAGGCATGGTATTGATGCAAAAGCCGCGCCTGTTACTTATGGATGAACCTACTGCGGGCATGACTGAACAAGAAACTAAAAAAACATCTGAAATATTTAAAGAATTAAAGGGCGATCATACTATTGTGGTAGTTGAACATGATATGTCATTCGTTCGTAGCATTGCTGATGTCATTTCAGTAATGCACCAGGGGCGTATGCTTGCAGAAGGAACCCTCTCTGAAATTGAACAACACGCCAAAGTGAAAGAAGTCTATCTAGGTACAGAGGGGATACACTGACATGTTAGAACTTTCAAATGTAAATTCATATTACGGAAAGACACCTATAATCCAAGATATAAATTTTTCTCTTAAAAAAGGCCAATGCTTATGTGTTCTCGGACGCAATGGTGTAGGCAAAACTACCCTGCTGCATACTATTATGGGTCTCACTACCAGTATGACTGGATCGCTCAAAATAGATGGTGATGAATATTCAAATCAAGCAACTCATCTACGCGCCAATGCTGGTTTAGGCTATGTTCCACAAGGTAGACGTATATTTGGAAAATTTAATGTGCGTGAAAATATTGTGTTGGGAACATTTGCACGCAAGGACAAAGACCACACCTTACCTAGTACGTGTTTAAAGCTATTTCCCTATTTAGCAGATAATTTAGATAAGCGTGCCGGCCTACTTTCTGGAGGACAACAACAACAGCTTGCAATTGCACGAGCACTTGCAACTGATCCACAAATTTTATTGCTCGACGAACCTACCGAAGGCATACAACCAAATATTGTCGAAGATATTCAAAATACACTTATGCATTTGAATAAAGACATGGGAATGACCCTGATCTTGACAGAACAACATATAAAGATAGCTAGAAAGTTAGCCGATATGTTTATCATTATGGATATTGGCCGTGCTGTCGCTCAAGGTCCTATAGACGAGTTAACAGAAGAGATGGTTCAACATCATCTAACAATATAACTATGCAATTAATTAACATTCACTATAAATAATACATTTAATTTATTTAAAGTTAAATTCAATCAATCAACTTATCTAGTTGATTGATATGTAGATTTTAATGCAAGCTTTTATTTCGCCCGCTTGTACAGATCTTCTATATATACAGTCTTTTCAGCACTTCGTTGTATTCCATTTATATTCCATTAATTTTTTTACTTTTAACTAATATCCGTATTGACCATTTGGATGATATATGATTCACTTGTGCCATTAGACAGTAGACTTTTGACTGGCGCCATAAAAACAAAGTCTATGGAGTCTTTGATTCGAAGAAATAATGAAATAAGGCAGAGAGTCAAAAAAGAAATAAACACAACGTCGCATTATTCAATATTTACGGAGGCAGTAACATGATATCTATACCCAAAAAAGGAACTCCAGAGCGAGACAGACTTATAGCAACACACAAGGAATGCATTGAATCTATGAAGGGTGTTCCTGGTTGCACCATCATGAAATGTGGAGATCAAGGAGATACCACAGTCGTCACCGGTGGATTTCAAGAAGACCCATTGTTAAATAAAGTTTTAATTCGCATGCGCACAGCGATGCCAGGAAACTTCGGAGGCAAGCTTGTCGTGATTTGCACAGAAGTCGACAAAGAATGGCGTATAGGACGCTTGGCAGGAATACGCGGTGTAGCACCTGAATTTATAAATGAAAAAAAGTACAACAATGAGCAAGACCCTCAACACGACATCTTCTTAATGCGCTTAGATGAGTTGGATGAAGAAGATGGCTATCCAGAACACTTTAATGAAGGCTGGAAACGTCGTAACGACAACTGGACCGTAACCTAGTACGGGCTTACCCACTATGAAATAAAATAATAATTTATATGAGGAGATTAAGCATATGTGTGCAATGAAATTAACCGGTTACGCTGATAAATTTGGTGTTAATCCCGGGCAAACAATTAAGTTTCATGTCAATTGTGATGGCCCAAAAAATTATAATTGCCAAATCGTAAAAATGATTCACGGTGACACCAATCCACGTGGACCTGGTTTTAAAGAAGAAAAAGTTTCAGCAAAATGCAATGGTGAATATAAAGGCAGACCACAAACAATCTATAGTGGGTCGTATGGTTATGTAGAAGACAATAAGCATTTGCAAGTCGAATCTTTTACGTTGCAATGTTGGATTTGGCCAACAACACCAAAAACACACCCAAAATATTGGCGTCATGGTGCACAAGGTTTGATTGCTAAATGGTCCGAAGATAAAGGCTATGGCATATTCATTAACGAAGATGGTTTCCTTGAATTACGCATCAATGAAAAGAGAATCACTACCGGCGTTCCAATCCGTGATCACGCGTGGCATTTTGTAGCAGCAACATTTGATGAAGCGACAGGTAAAGCAACGCTATACCATGAGCCACAAATTCAATATGCACTAGATCCAAATATCCCCCCAGTAAAAGAAAAAATCAGTGGGAAAATTCAACATACAGATGGAGTTCCATTCGCAGTCGCAGCTTACGCAGAGGGCGCAAGTTCTATAGCACAAGCTCAAGCATCTCGTCCTGCAGGAATGATAATGGCAGGACACTACAATGGAAAAATTGATAACCCACGTTTATGTCGAAGAGCATTAAGCAGAGAAGAAATTGAAACCATGAAATTAGGTTCACAGCCTGGTTTAACTGAACGTCGACACTGTGGACCCACTGGATCATTGTCTGAAGCTATGGTCGGGTCATGGGATTTCTCCGATGGTATTAACACTATTATTGGTAAAGACCACGGTCCATATCTTTATGATTTGAAAATCGTCAACTGCCCTACTCGTGCAATGACCGGACATAACTTTTCTGGCAATAACTTCGACTGGAAACATGCGCCGAAAGAGTATGGTGCAATTCATTTTCATGATGATGATGTCGATGATGCACGCTGGGATGTTGATTTCGAATGGGAAGTACCTGCAAATATTAGTAGCAAGTTTTACGCGGCAAAACTCACGACGGATGCTGGTGATGAAGACTACATACCATTTTGGGTTGTACCTGAAGTAGGCAAAGAAACTGCGAAAATTGCCTATATGGTTCCAACCATAAGCTATATGGCGTACGCAAACGAGCACCTTGCTAATAATGCGGGTGGTGCTGAACTGTTAGTCTATCGCGTACCGATCATGCAAGACCAAAACATGTTCTTAAGTGAGCATCGTGAGTATGGTGGATCAATTTACGATACACATACTGATGGCAGTGGTTTATGTCTGTCATCGCGTTTACGACCCATCTTAAGTATTCGTCCAAAGTACGATCACTTCTTAATGCAAGCACCATGGCAATATCCAGCAGATCTGCACATGATCTATTGGCTAGAAGAAATGGGCTACGAGTATGATTGTATTACTGACGAAGATGTCACTTACGACGGTCTAGCAAGACTTGAGAATTATAACGTGGTTATTACTGGGTCTCACCCAGAGCACAACACTGGCACGCAACTCGACGCGTTACATAACTATACGCAGCAAGGTGGACGCTTAATGTATATGGGTGCCGATGCTTGGTACTGGATTCACTCATATCATCCTGCCTATGATGACTTAGGCCGTGGAATCGTTACCGAAATGCGACGCTGTGAATCTGGTATTCGAACTTGGCGCGCCGATCCCGGTGAGTACTATCACCAAGGCACGGGTGAACTTGGAGGCATGTGGCGATATCGCGGCCGTTACCTACATTCGGTTGCTGGCACTGGAATGTCTTCAGAAGGTTTTGACATTTCGTCCTACTACTCTCGCACCTATGAAAGTAATGATCCACGTATATCCTGGGCATTCGATGGTATCGATTACGATGAGAAAATTGGTAACTTTGGTCTCGTCGGAGGCGGCGCCGCAGGTACCGAACTTGATATTGTTGACACCATGTTAGGCTCACCACCACACACCTTAGTCGGCGCTACTTCTGCCGGTCGTCATACTGAAGCTTACCTGTTAGTAATGGAAGATTACGGCTTTAGCCAACAAGGTATTGACGGCACACAGCACCCTCGAGTTAGATCGGATATTGCCTTCCATGAAACTCCCAATGGCGGTGGTTGCTTCGCATTCAGTTCAATCGCATTTTGTGGGTCTCTTCCTTGGAATAATGGAAAAAACAACATTTCAACCTTAGTAGGTAATGTACTTGACCGCTTCTCCAAAGACGGTCCATTACCAAATGCTCCGAAATCTGCATACAAACATCGTGGACGTGCTGATCATGATCCAGTGATGAATAAGAAGAGCAAATAGGTACCATTAACAAGCGACTAAGAAAATGTCTCTTAGTATTTCTTGTTCATACTTTTTAGCATCAGTGACATTTTTGTCACTGATGCTTTTAGTAATGAAATCAGGTTAACCAGGTGAAAATTTTATGGTATATCACCCAGATCTTGGCTATGTAGAAAACGGAGTTGACTTCACTGATGCAAGTTTATACAAAACTGCTACTCAAGGTTTTGGCCAAGCCACACTCTTGCCTCCTTTTTCATATCAATCAAAAATATTTAGTGACTTAGAGGATGAAAAGCTATGGACACGACGTTGGATTTCCATTGGCACAATACATCAAATTCCTAACATAGGTGATTTACTACCATTTACAGTAGGTCGACATGGGCTGCATGTACAAAGACAAGAAGATGGTAGTCTGATAGGTCGTTTCAACAAAGCACAACATGGAGGCTGTCGCGCCATTCCTTTACAGTGTCAAACTGGCAAAAAAACTAAATGTTCATTTACCTCTTGTGGTTACAGTCGTGACCGTCATGCAATTCAAGTGGAAGAGATAGGTGAAAATACTTCAACCATGCACCAGTATTTAGGATTAATTCCAGAAAGGTTATTACCCGTTAAAGTAGAAACCTTAGGACCATTTATATTTGTGAATCTTGACCCAGACAGTACAAGCTTAGCAGAAGAATACGACGAATTACCCAAAAGCCTTGATTTAGACCGTATCACTAACCTTCATTTACAATCTGATCAGTGGTTTGAGTGTCAGTCAAATTGGAAGCTTACGGGTCGTGCATTTTATAACTCAGAAAATATTAATCAACATCTGGAAATTAAAAAACACTCACAAGAAACAACTCATTTTCATGCTGTTAATGTTTCAATACCTAAGCTAGAAAATAAAATTACTAACTTACCTTCCAAAGCTAACATTTATTGGTTATTCCCTAACTTACTCATTGCTGATACATCCTCGTATATCTTTAGTGCCTTTCTTCAACCTACCAGTATGAGAGAAAGTTTATTACGTACCTGCATTTTTAATAAAGATGAAACGAACAACGAAAATGAATCTATACTTAAAGAAATTTCAAATTTCATTGAAACTATACAATCACGCACGAAATCTTTTCAGGAGATTACTGAAAAAATAAATTCTCCAGGATTATCTGAACTGACTGACAAAATAGTCCCACTAGAAAATAATCTTGCTGCCTATGTATTTCAAAAATATGTCACTAAGACTATTACTACTGCGCACGAATATTATTGGAATGCACCATTATTTACTATCAACCCAGTCGCTTAAATGAATATAAAAGAGAGGTTATAAATGATGAGCCAACAAAATAATTCAGAATTAGAATTAGCTAAGCAAGCATACACTCAAGGTGATTTCGAAAAAGCTCGAAACATCTGGGAAACGCAGGCAGAGGCCGGCACAGCTGAAGCACAGGCATGGCTAGGTTCAATTTATGCAAATGGTGATGGCGTAGATGCTGACGATACAGCAGCATTGGCTTGGTATGAAAAAGCAGCCAGTCAAAGCCACGCAATGGCACAAGCCAATGTCGGCGCCATGTATTTTATGGGCCAAGGAGCAGAAAAAAATATCCCCTCAGCCATTAAATGGCTAACTGCAGCAGCTGATAATAATGACGTCAATGGATTATTTAATTTAGCCGTTATATATACCAAAGGTGAAGATATCGTAGAAGATCAAGAACAAGCTGCAGAGTTATATCGTAAAGCAGCAGAACAAGGTCATTATCCTTCACAGTCTCGTTTAGGCTATATGTATGCACATGGTCAAGGGGTAAAAAAAGATCGTATTCTTGCATATTTATGGTTAACACTCGCATCACAACATGGAATAGGCGCCGCTCTGACTGCTTTAGAAGCCGTTGTAAAAAGCATGTCTTCAGAAGAAAAAGCAATGGGAGCAACACTCGTTGAGCAATGGCGAAATAAAACTGGATCAGATCGCATACAAGTAGCAATGCACCCTTCCCCATCAAACTAATGCATCTTACTAACTTATTTTACTAGACAATTTAACCAAGTGATTTAATGGGAATTAAATATGGTCTACAGCGTACAACAAATAAAATACGAAATACTCGCTTACATTAAAGAATTCGGCGGAGATTTTAATGATTGGTATGTCGGTGTCTCTGCTGACCCAAAAAATGAAATGTTTCATCAGCATAGTGTCGATGAAGAAGACGACATATGGCTTTATAAACAAGCATTAACTTTTAAAGCGTGTAATACAATTCAGCAATATTTTTTAGACATATTAAATACTGATGGAAAACCCGTAACCACTGGCAGTGAAGATACTGATTGTGTCTTTTTATATAAAAAAAGTGACCGGACTATCCCATGAAATTTATTATTCCAAATAGCGCATTTAAATTATTCCGAGACTTTATAGTCCATGTAAAATTGAATGACATAACGTTTATTTTCGAGCAATAATAAATATGACCGTTACAGAAAAAAAAACTGTAACAGCGTTAGCACTAGCAGTGCTCAGCATTCTAGCAATAACTTTATTATTAATTTCACTCTATCCAATACCTCTACCATTTGCCTCTAGCTATGTTAGAAATCAGTTAGGTAACCATTTTCATACATATTACCTAGACTTTGATAATTTACGGACACGATTGCATCTATTTAGTGGGAAAATTGAATTTCATCTAGATTCAGTGCGAGCTGTAGATTATGAAAATAATAATTTAGCCACTGTACCAAAAATCATCATGGAGGTAGCAACTAATACTATATTTAAAGATACAAAGAAACTACATAGTGTGGAATTGCACAACCCTAAAATCAGCTTAATACGGTCACATGATGGTACATTTAAGCTTGATATTGGTAACACTCATGATGGTTCCTCTAGCAGAGTTTTAGAAACTATATTAATCCATGTAGCTACTACTCCTTTAACCAGTTACCAGGAAAATGATGCACCTACAAACTTTAGAATCATCAGATCTGATTTAACATTAAGCGATGAGATTAGCGGGTCATTACTGCGCGCGCAAAATGCAAGTATCAATTTAAGCCCAGGTAACAATGGTGTTAATTGCGCGTACAAATTCAATGTTTTTGCTAGTGGTGAATATTTAAATATTTTAGGAAATTGCTTATATAACACAGTCAACAAAAAATTTAATCTCTCAGTCAATATAGACCAAGTCAGACCTGCATTGTTGACTGAATTTTTTCCTCAATTCACCTATTTTACACCTCTAGAAGTTCAGCTATCAGGAATAATACAACTCGAGTTTGACCATTTACTAAATACGAGTAAAGCCACATTTGATCTTACAAGCGGCAATGGAACATTAGAAGTGGTAGAGATTTTAGGTGATAATCTGGAGATAAACTCATTACACATTGTTGGAAAAGCTTTAAATGAATTCTCACGCATTGAGCTAAATAAACTATCAATAAATCTAAAAGATAGCAATGTAGAAGCAAATGCATTATTTTTAAAAAATAAAAACATACTCGATATAAAATTAAATGCATCTATCAAAGGGAATTCAGTTTCAGACTTATTGCCGCGTTGGTTCGCTTATTTGAAAACAAAAGAATTAGATTGCATTGAAAACAATGACCAATCATTTCGTCATTCGTCCATCTCTGTTGATGGCATTTATGATTTATCTCAACATAAAATCAACGCACTTGGTCATTTTAAATGTCACGAAACATTATTATCGAGTATTTCGCGAACTCATTCTTTAGAAAATAATCTAAACATTGCCACTAAGACAGATTTAAATTTCAGAGTCAATGGAAAATTAGACGCCCCTAACTTGACAACAGTTAAATAAAGCAATTATTCAAACCAATCATATCTTAGGTCGTTCCCACAATTCATAGTTCTCCAATCAAGTACCCGGGCTGCCTCATAAAAGCAAAGTCGAATACACTATTCTCGACCATAACAATTTACAGCGCTGCCGATTTCAAACGACAACGAATAAAGGCACAGACTGTGCCATCACCATTCCTCCTGATGAAAAATCATCTAATCGCGTTGCTTGCAACAGTATTTGTGTCGTCGCTTTGTCAAGCCTAGCAAGCTCTAATGCCTATGTTTTGCTAGACGCTAATATCCTGAGTGCTCCTTTACTGGCACTAGTGTCACTGCCAATACATTAAACATTTTTTTCAAAAGTCGCGGCGCATTAGATCCAGATCTAACACTTCTTCTCTACTTAGTAGCAGCTTAATTTATTATAGCTATGCGTCCCTATTTATATATAAGCGCCATGTCTTTGTAAAACTTCTATTTCGTATCCGTCAGGATCTTTTACAAAGAAAAACTTTGCCAGGAATTTACACCTGGACTAAACTCAACAATGTTTTGCGGCTCATATCCCAGCGTTTCAATACGCGCATGCTCTGATTCAAGATCATCCACACATACCGCAATATGCCCATTGCCATGGGTATAAGCCTCGCTTTGGTCATTGTTAATGAGTGAGCTCTAATTCAAAGTCATCGAAATCTAAATAACATTTTTATTTTAAATTAAATACTTACTCATAAAATTTCTTAGAACGCTCTACATCTAATACACGAATCATTGAATGAATGACTTTTACTATGACTGTCCTTTTTATAGTTAACATCTAAATCTATTCATATGAGCATAGAAAAATAAATCATCATGAGGCAATCACTGATTACTACTAATAAACTTCATCTATGCTGATTTACACACTGACTATGCTTGTAGGTATATGCTTTATGTCTTTGTTTACACCTACAAAATCATCTTTGTTGATCTATAAATAAACGCATACCAAGCGGTAATAGTCATAATTAATATAAAGTATAAAATTATGTGTTGCGTCTACACGGGTAGCCACCTGATCGGCATAAGAGTGATAGTCGATCGATACGAATACAGGGTTATGTTACAAGTGTTCGTTTAGAAAATGAATTTTGAAAAAATTTAGATTGAATGCCAGGAAAAAATCAGAGCACATTCCCATTTATAAACGTACTTCACAATAAAATTTTAAAAGCGCACAAAAAAGTCAGTAATTTTACCTCATTCTTGCGCGTCGCCTGCGCGTTATATCCACATTGAAAAAGTCAAACCATTAAAATTCATCAATCAATTCGGTGACTACTTTATGATCACTAACCATCAAGTCCCGCAAAAAGTTTTATACGCGCCAAATTCTCTAGGCGCTGGTTGAGCGTATTCATCTTTATCCGCCTGCTCTTGATAAGGTTGACTTAAGACCTCTAACAACATTTCAAATTTAGTGTAATCGGCATTTAACATCGCTGCTTCAATTGCTTCTTCGACTTTATGATTTCGTGGAATATAGTTTGGGTTGACCTGATTCATCAAGGCAACACTTTCGTCCAAGGTGCATTCATCATGAGTTAATCGATCACGCCAACGAATAAGCCATTGATCAAATTGCATCGTATTTGCAAAATGTTCACGTACAGTTTCATCATTATTCGAAAGCCATTTAGCCAAATCGCGAAAGAACTGAGTGTAATCTACAACATGTTCATGCAATTCAGCGAGCAGATCATTCATCAATTCCAAATCATTTTCCTGATGATTTATTAAACCCAATTTTTGCCGCATACCTTGCAACCAAAATTTAGAATAATTTTTCGGAAATTCATTTAACACCTCAGTTGCCAATTCAACAGCATGTTCTTGATCAGAATCTATTAACAACAATAAAGCTTCTGCCAAGCGCGCTAAATTCCATTGTGCCATGGGTGGTTGGTTCTGCAACGCATAGCGACCTTGCTTATCAATAGAGCTATACACCGCACCTGGATTGTAACTATCAATAAATGCACATGGGCCATAATCAATAGTTTCACCTGATACAGTCATATTGTCTGTATTCATCACACCATGCACGAAGCCAATTAACATCCATTTTGATACTAACTGTGCTTGCGCATCGCACACTTCACTCAAAAAATTCAAATATGGGTTATCTGATTCTTTCAACTCAGGATAGTGGCGTTGAATAGCATAATCTGCGAGTTGACGAAGCTTGTCTACCTCGCCTCTCGATGCAAAGTATTGAAATGTGCCGATGCGAATATGGCTTTGAGCTACTCGGGTAATCACTGCACCCGGGATAGGTGTTTCACGCATAATTAGCTCACCAGTCGTCACCGCTGCAAGTGCACGTGTCGTAGGAACGCCTAAGGCATGCATGGCTTCACTCAGGATGTATTCGCGTAATACTGGGCCTACACCTGCTTTCCCATCACCTCCTCGAGAATATGCAGTGCGCCCTGACCCCTTCAGTTGAATATCAAAACGCTTCCCATGCACATCTAGCACTTCACCAAGCAACAAAGCACGTCCATCACCTAATTGTGGAGAAAACCCTCCAAATTGGTGCCCGGAATATACTTGCGCAATAGGAGATGCTCTTTCAGGAAATTCATTCCCTGAAAATATAAACGCTGCTTTAGTTAAGTCATCTACTTTAATTTTTAGTTGGCTTGCAAGTGCTGCATTAAATTTTATAAGCGTTGGCTTAGGAAAGTCTGAATGCTGGCAATCAGAATAGAATCCTTCCATTTGCTTAGCGTAGCTATTATCAAAATTGAATAACATTGATTTTAATATCTCTAATTTATGAAGTTATTGAGTCACCTCTAAAAGAAAATTTCTTAATACACTCAGCCCTAATATAGAGGCGCTTTATGACTCAGCTAATGATTTATCAAGTTTAATCAAATAATGACGATAAATTCTTTGGTAATACATTAAAGACTACTATGAATGAATTCATAATATTATTATACAAGCATGAACTTTCTTACTTCCTGATAAGTAATGAAAAATATATTTGAAGCGTTTAAAGATAACTATAATTAGTGTGAGTGAGATGAATTAATACTACGTCAAGTTTAATTAGTTATTCTATATTACCAGCCTACAAGATATTAATTCCGAATAAACACCTTTCAAAATAAAACTGTCATTCACAAACTCAATATTAGCAACAAGCATGATCAATATTGGTTAAACGTCAAAAGCGTAGGGTACATTCAACCCATACAATCAATTGAAAGCAGACATACTCACAGCACCAGTAAGTGATTATCCCAGCGTCGCTCGCGAAGTCTATAATAGACAATTGATTTAAAATTATCTTTAACTTGTAAAATATCGCCAGCACCATCACTAATTAGGAATTTTGATTTCTCATCAGTAGACTGGCTAACACCACAAGCATCGGTTTGATTATGTAATCCCAAATAGTTGCCATCAGCAGACCAATATGTCGACAAACCTCCACGCGGAGAGGTGACTGCAAAAATCTTACTATCGCTGCTAAATGCTACGCTGCCACAATAATTCCGCAGACGTGTTTGAATATTATCAGGAGCGGTTAGCATTAATATCGGCGCCTCTCCCTGTTGAATTGCAATTAATGATGGATGAAGATAAGGATCGCCTTGAGACTGCATGGCAATAGCAACTTCATCATCTGAAGAAATATCGATATGTCGTATACTTAGTTGATGCAGCCCTGAGTCTAATTCATGTTTATGCAATAGTTGCCCACTAGTAATATCTATATATGCCAAATTAGGACGCATCGTCTCAAGGTTCAATTTAATTCGAGGTGAATCAGGATGTGTTTGAATTCCTCCATTGGCAACAACCAATGTTTTACCATCGGAAAGCAGCTTTATTTCGTGAGGACCCATCCCCGCACTCTGAAACTCACCAATGCGTGCAAAATTATCATGTGCATCATACACACCGATGACACCCCAACCTGGTTCGTAAGCGTTTTCGCTGCACAACAATGTGGACCCATCATGGGTAAACACACCATGCCCATAAAAATGACGTTGCCTGCTTGCATTTATTTTGTGAGAGACCTTGTGGGTTTTTAAGTTAACGATCCATACAAACTCGCCAGGTCTACGCGCAAAAACTGCTGCTAATTGTTTATCGCTCGACGTACAAATCCCATGCCCTCGCTGAGGAAGTAAAATATTTAATTCCGTCTCGTTGGTTTGATCAATCAGGCTAAAAAAGTGTTTACCATTATGATCACTGCGACAACCCAGAATTTTTTTTACTTTTGGAATCGCAAAAATAGATGAAGAATTAAGCAACGTCAGCGCAGACCCCAAGGCAATAAATTGCCTTCGATTAATCACCATCTAAGCTATTAAATCCTAGTGAAATACCAAGGGTATCAGCTAGATCACTAGCCACTAACGTTTTTAGTTGTGACAACTCTAACTGCAAGCGCTCAACGATTAAGCGTTGCTTAGCATCACCCACGGCTTGTGATAATGGTATATTAATTTCTTCTAGTGTTGCCTGTGCCTGTTTAAATGTTATTTCAATTTCTTGATGCAACGGATTACCTTTCAGTTTTGGCGCAAAAGAGTACTGATAGAATTCATGGCAAGCATTTAGATTGATAGATACTGCTGCTAAGGCACTATGACTGCGCCAACCCTCAGAACGTTTACCACGAGATTTCTCCACGCTAGAGCCTAATGGCAATTCAAGCTTTCTCGT
>WASW01039362.1_pt1 | contig 16033 bp, 12 predicted proteins | sample 5698521 | NCBI WGS metagenome assembly WASW01 (sample SAMN11175560, study PRJNA528189) | sponge metagenome | isolation source: marine sponge | host: Leucetta | place: Antarctica: Western Antarctic Peninsula, King George Island | collected 2013-01
GTCTGCTGCACTTGCGTCACCCGCCAATACCGCCACCTCACCCGAGAATACGGAAAGGCCTTTAGGTATTCTGTTGTCACCACAAATTATTGGAAATAGCAGCACGCCTTCGGTGGAAAATGGCGTTGCACCTGACACTCCACCTCTCGGAATTCTCTTTAATTCATCTTCTACGATGGGGGCGATCCAGCAAGTTGCACCTATTCTCGGCCCCGATTCTATCCCGGCTACTCCCCTGACATCACTCCCAGGTTATTCCAAACAAATCCCGAGACCAAATGCAACAAACGATCGGCCCCTCGGACAGCTAATGAACCCCGAAGTTATGAATCAATTATCGCCACAGCCTGTGCCCGCTCACAACGCAATTGCCCCTCCTCTGGTGTCTATCATCTCTAGCGAAAACTCATCTTGGAACACGAGTGGAAATTCATCCAATATTCCGCTTGGCACATTGATGGCTCCTACACCTAAAATCATCCCAGTTGAAGAAATGAGTCCAACATCGGCAATCGCAGCACCTATAATGCCCGCACCATTACCATCGCCCCCTGTGTGGGAGACGACTGGACAATCGCAGTCCCTACCATTGGGTACGCTGTTTATGCCCGATACCCCATTACCGGTCTACCGATCCCAAGATCCTGAAATTCCTGCTGACAACGCTCCCGGCGATTTTCAAAAAGATACCGACGCCGCAAATTTCAGCGCCGATAAAATGACTTATGATCGCGGGTCGAAGATTGTAACCGCTGAGGGAAACGTTGAAATTCAACACCTTACGCGGAGTTTGCGCGCTGATAAGGTTACATATGATCAAGAAACAGGAATTATTCAGGCTATTGGCGGCGTCTCCCTGAGTGAACCTACTGGTGAGATAATTTATGGTGAGCGTATTGAAATTTCAGGAGACCTAAGAGATGGAATTATCAAGGATATTGGGATTATCCTGCAAGATCGGTCGCGGTTAGCTGCTAATGGGGCCAAACGAAGCAACGGACTGGTTACCGAATTAAGTAAGGGTGTTTACTCGCCCTGCTCCCTATGTGCAAAAGATCCCACGCGGCCGCCTCTATGGCAGATCAAAGCCGTCAAAGTTGTCCACGATCAAACTCGGAAGGTCGTGGAATATGAAGATGCCTGGATTGAGTTGTTTGGTTACCCGGTGTTCTACACACCCTATTTTCGTCACCCTGACCCAACAATTAAACGCCAATCTGGATTTTTATTCTCAACCATCGGAAATTCTTCAGACCTAGGAACAATCCTACAAACGCCGTATTTTTGGAACATTTCGCCCCACGAAGACCTCACTGTCACACCAATGATAATGACCAGTGCAAATCCAGCTTTGAATCTTGAATATCGCAAAAAATTGAACAAAGGGGAAATAGAATTCAATAGCAGTATTACCAAGAGTGACGATTCCAGTGATGCGACGGATACCGAAAACGGAGATCACGGTGTTCGAGGGTATATGTCCAGCGAAGGACGGTTCGACATTAATAGTACTTGGCGTTGGGGCTTTGATGCTAAGCGCACGACAGACGATACCTATATGAGACGTTATGGATTTTCGTCGCCAAATTCTTTGAATAGTAAACTGTTTACAGAAGCGTTTCGACAAAACAGCTACTTTTCAGCCAGCACTCACTCATTTCAAGGTCTCGCATCCGATGATGATCAAGGAACAACTCCGCTTGTTTTACCACTTATAGACTTTAATCACGTTGGTGATCGGGATCGTTTCGGCGGCACAAGCAGTTTCGACTTTAATTTTCTGGCGCTGACGAGAGATGAAGGCACAGATACGCGGCGCGTATCTATGCAGTCTCGATGGCAGCGACCGATTGTAGGATCTTTTGGAGATATATATACCTTCTCGCTAGGCGTGAACGGCGCCGTCTACCACACTAACAGCCTTTCACGCGGATCGTCACAAACGGAGTATTCTGGCGTCAGCTATCGTGCAATCCCCGAAGCGTCTCTCGACTGGCGCCTTCCATTTGCGAAAAGCAATGGAAACATCAGTCAAACGCTCGAACCAATTGCATCTTTAGTATGGAGCCCCTATGGCGGAAATTCCATTGATATTCCGAATGAAGACAGTAATGAGTTAGAGTTTGATGATACGAATCTATTCAGCACCAATCGGTTTTCCGGATTGGACCGTGTCGAAGGTGGACCAAGAGTTTCATATGGTTTAAAATGGGGTATATTCGGGTCCGGTGGCGGCAGTACCCGTGTGATGGTTGGTCAGTCTTGGCGACCGAAAACCGATGATACCTATTCGCCGGGATCAGGATTGGAAGAAAACTTTTCCGATATTGTATCACGTGTTGATGTCACGCCAGGTGAATACCTCAACTTATCGTACCGCACACGGTTTTCAGCAGAAAATTTAAATCCAAATCGTAATGAAATTACTGTATCGGCGGGCATTCCAGCGTTCACCACGAGCGCAAATTATGTCTTTCTAGATCAGCAAACCGACAGTGAGTTTTCCGGCCGTGAAGAAATAAACTATTCTGTTAGTTCAAAAATAAACCGGTTTTGGCGCACCCGTTTTTCCGGTGTGCGTGATATGGCTGCAAGCGAGTTTCGATCGGCTGGCTTGCAACTCGTTTATGAAGATGAATGCGTAATATTGACAACCAGCGCGACTAGAACTTTCTTTGAAGATCGAGATATTGAACCAACAGATTCAATTACTTTCCGATTGCTTTTGAAAACACTTGGTGAAGTCCATTCCGGCTTTACTCAAAGTTAATCAAGTGTGGCTTTGAACTGGATAAATCAAATGTTTTCGACTTTAAAAAGTAAGATCATGGATATGAAATGGGTATATTCCGTTCTTTTGGCATTACCATTATCTGGACTTCCAATATCCTCCAGTAACGCTCAACAAGCGCTTGGTATCGCCGCCGTCGTTAACGACGAAATGATTTCTATGTACGATCTTAATACAAGAATCGATTCAGTAATTGCATTTGCTGGTTTTGCAAACACCCCTGAAAACCGTCGCCGTTTTGCTACGCAGGTCCTTCGCACATTAATAGATGAACAGATAAAACTCCAGGAAGCGACGCGCCTTAAGGTCACGGTTAAGAAAAGTAAGGTCGCTGTGGGAAAGGCTGACTTTGAAAAACAGAATCGAATGAAGCCGGGACAACTAAAGCAGTTCATTAAGAATAACAGGCTGCAGGAATCATCAATAGATGAACAGATAAAGGCCCGCATAATTTGGAACGAAATGGTTGCGTCACGGTTTGCTCGTGATATCAAAATTTCCGAGGAAGAGATCAATGAAATTGTCGAAAAACATCAAAAAAACAAAGGTAAGCCAGAAGATTTAGTCTATGAAATTTTTCTTCCAATTAACAAAAAAGATCAAGAACAGGATGTAATCCGATTGGCTGAACGTCTCATTACACAAATGAAAAAAGGAACCAGTTTTTCAGTAATTGCCCAAAATTTTTCCCAAAGTTCTACTGCCAGTTCAGGCGGTGCACTCGGATGGACATTACGGGGCGAGCTTGAACAGAATATCAATAACGTTGTTCAATCCTTGCGTCCGGGACAACTATCTAAACCGATTAGAACAGATGAGGGAATACTAATTGTTCTTCTACGCAAAACCCGTACGTCGCGTGGCCTTGATGGGCCCCCAGCAGGGCCTGAGAAAGTAAAATTATTCCAACTTCACCTTGCCCTTTCAAAAAATTCTTCTAGTGACCACGTTGAGCAACAAATGAAACGCGCCCAACTCGAAACTCAAAACATAAACAGTTGCCAATCAATGGCGAAACTGGCGGGGAAGATTGGTTCTCCTTTGTCCGGTGAATTAGGCACATTCGAGATTTCTAAGATCTCGCAGAAAATGCGATTGCTCGTGAAAAACGTTCCTTCTGGCCGCTCAAGTGCACCCCAAAAAATAGATGAGGGCGTTATCGTTTTAATGGTGTGTGATCGGATTATTCCAAAAGCCATAATTCGCACACCAACTCAACAGAGCGCCATCGTTCGTAATCAATTAGTTAATGAACGCCTTAATTTGGCGGCGAAGCGATATTTTAGAGACCTTACCAGAGCGTCGTTTGTCGACGTTCGGCTAAGTAAATAGTAGTTAGAATTTTCAAATGAAAAATCAGCCTTTACAGCCGATGGCGCTGACGATGGGCGAACCCGCTGGAATTGGTACCGAAATCACCTTGATGGCTTGGGCAAATAAACACGATAACAATGTGCCGTTTTTTTTGATTGATGATATCGACAACGTTACCGGCATCCGTAATCAAATCAATATAGATACTCCTTTGATACGGATAGAAACGCCAGATGACGCTGCACAGGTATTTGCTAATGCATTACCAGTTTTGCATCAACGCCGCTCTGGTAAGACGACACAAGGCATACCCAGTGTTGATACGGCCCCGTCCGTTATCTCTTCAATAGAAACGGCTGTTAGATTGGCGCAGTCCGGCAAAGTCGGGGCAATTATTACCAATCCGATTCAAAAAAGTGTGCTTTATCAAGCTGGATTTAATTTTCCGGGGCACACAGAGTTTTTGGGCGCACTAGGAGGCACTAAGTCTGATCCAGTGATGATGCTGGCCTGTGATAAATTAAGAGTTGTCCCTGTCAGCGTACATATCAGCTTGAGACAAGCCATAGACGTTTTGACATCTGATCTAATTTTCAAACAAGCACGTGTGACATGGAATTCCTTACGCAGTGATTTTGGTATAAAGTGTCCAAGGTTAGCCATTGCTGGCTTAAATCCACATGCTGGCGAAGCCAGTTCTATGGGAACTGAAGATGAAGAAATCATCAAACCTGCAATTAATGCGCTTCGTGATGAGGGAATAGATGCTAACGGACCGTTTCCTCCAGATACGTTATTTACCGATCGAGCCCGCCCTACGTATGATGCGGCAATCTGCATGTATCACGACCAAGCGCTGATCCCCATAAAAACATTAGATTTTGATCAAGGAGTCAACGTGACGCTAGGATTACCCTTTATTCGTACATCTCCTGACCATGGTACCGCACTGGATATCGCCGGTAAGGGCATAGCCAACCCACAAAGCTTATTATCCGCACTCGATATGGCGAGCCAAATGGCAAGGTGCCGCGCAGCGGCACGGTACTGACCCATGCCCCGCCCTCTTCCACCACTTCGTGACGTGATCAACAGTTTAGGATTGAGAGCAAAAAAATCCTTAGGGCAAAATTTTTTGTTTGATCTCAATTTGACAGGAAAGATTGCGCGCCTCGCTGATGACCTGGATAAAACGACCGTAATAGAAATTGGTCCTGGGCCAGGTGGACTGACCCGTTCGCTTTTGGCAGCAGGCGCAAAAAAAGTAATCGCAATAGAACATGACCCGCGATGCCACAAAGCCCTAGCACAAATATCGGAAGCTTATCCCGGTCGTCTCGACATTGTAGAAGCTGATGCATTAAAAGTCGAACTTTCAAGCCTTTGCCCTGCACCGCGGCAAATAGTCGCAAATTTGCCCTATAACATTGCAACGCCATTGTTGATTAAGTGGCTACGCGATATCGATAACTTTGAGAAACTAACATTGATGTTTCAGAAAGAAGTCGCCGATCGCATCACAGCAAAACCAAAATCTAAGGCCTATGGCAGATTATCTGTAATTTGCCAATGGCTTTGCCATGCGGAACAGGAATTTGACATATCAAGAGAAGCCTTCACTCCGCCACCAAAAGTAACGTCAACGGTAATATCTCTTACGCCTAGAAAAGAACCATTGGCAGCGGCAGAATGGGGAAAACTTGAAAAAGTGACAGCGTCTGCATTTGGTCAGAGGCGAAAGATGCTACGCGCCAGCCTAAAATCTTATAATTTAAATTTTGAAGAACTACAAATAATTGAAACTGCGAGGGCAGAGGAGTTAACGGTCGAACAATTCTGTGCAATCGCCCGTGTAATCGAATAGGGTTAATACCCCCAGCCTCGACCCCCAGGCCTCGGAAATTTGATTTAGTTCGACATCAAATAGAAATATTAGATCTAATAAAGCTCTTTCTTCTCTCAAAGAAGCATGAAGTTCGCTGTCGTTCCCCGTGCACGCCTTAACAATAATATGCATATAGGCAGTACTACTGGCCAACACCCAAATCACGAACGAAATCAGTTAACCCTATCTGGCGATCACGTTTTAATCGTTCAGCAGAAAGTATTGAATTCGCTTGTTCAACACTTTCTTCCAGATGTTTGTTGACGATAATGTAATCGTATTCTGCCCAGTGACTCATTTCAGATGTAGCCTTAGACATCCGGTTTTTAACAACCTCATCAGAGTCTTGGGCGCGGGCATAAAGACGGTTTTCTAATTCATCATGCGACGGTGGCAGAATGAAAATACTAACTAAATCATCACGCGCGTTTTGCTTGAGTTGCTGCGTCCCCTGCCAGTCCACGTCAAAAAGAACATCGCTGCCATGTTTTAAGGCGTTTTCTACCGGCGCACGCGGAGTCCCGTAGGATTTATCAAAAACGGTTGCGTGTTCAAGAAATTCATAAGCATCAACCATTCTGTTAAATCGGTTTTGATCCACAAAATAGTAATCCCTTCCACTTATTTCTCCAGGACGCATTGGCCGCGTTGTCGCCGACACTGAAAGGGAAAGATTGTCGTGTTTCTCCAACAATGCACGTGAAATCGTCGACTTTCCCGCCCCAGACGGTGACGACAATACTAGCATTAATCCGCGCCGAGATATTTTCATTCGGCCAAGCCCCCCACTATTCAATATTTTGAATTTGCTCTCTAAATTGTTCGATAACGGCCTTCATATCCAGTCCCACACTGGTTAGTTCAACATCTGACGATTTTGAACATAACGTATTTGCTTCTCTGTTCAGTTCTTGGCACAGAAAATCCAATTTTCGGCCGACCGGCCCTCCTGCTGTCAACAGCTGCCGCGCAGCTTGTTCATGCGATTGCAGACGATCAAGCTCTTCTTTGATATCAGCCTTAGTGATCAAAATCGCCACTTCCTGAGCCAATCTATCTTCTGAGAGTTGCGGAACCGACTCTAGCACTTCATTCACTTGTTCGCGTAATCGACCACGAATGGAATCTGGTTGCAGGGCTGCGAGGTGCCCCGCGCGTTTAATCAGGCCATTGATGGCATCCAACTGGGCACTTAAAATGTTCTGCAAACGCTCGCCTTCGTCATCACGCATCTGTAGCAATTGCGTAAAGGCTCGATCAAGATCAACCAGAAGTTCATGGTCAAGAATCTTCTTATCGTCGTCCGACAAATCATCATCGACCGCTTCTAAAACGCCTCTCAATGCAAGAATTTCCGCTATATTTGGGACGCCCAGTTTGCCAATTTTCTTTTCAATTTCAGGTACAAGGGCAACAATATCATCCAGAGCCTGATGATTGATTTGGCTGGCTCCCGAATTTCTTGTATTTGACGTTGTCAGATTTATAAAAAAGCTCCCTCGTTTAAAATTCTTTGCAGCACGGTCACGAACAACAGATTCCAGATTATCAAACCCGCTGCCCATTCGGCATCGAACATCCAGTCCTTTGGCGTTAACGCTTTTTAATTCCCAGCTCCAGGAACAGTTTGAGTTCTGTCCTTCAGTACGAGCGAATCCGGTCATTGATGACAACGTCAATTAAGTCTCCTAGCAAGAATAAACCCTGTTTATACCGGTCAAAGCAGAGGACAACAACACTCTCCGTTCGACAACAGTTTTCAAACAGTACATACACTGTGTTTTCACGTGTTCAAGATTTCCGAATAGGTTACAAGTCGAGATCGTTAAAGTTGGTCGTGCCAATTGATGATATTATTTTGGGATGATATAGAAATTGGATCGAACGGGCGCATTCAAAGAATGTAATGATGATCTGAATTAGAGACTTGTATGAAATGGGCATTCCGCATTTTACTTCTGATTTAATATTATGGCTCAGTGAAAATGTCGCCGAGGTAAGGTCAAATAAATGAAATTTCCCCTGTCAATCCTTATTACTGGTGCATCCAGTGGTATAGGTGCTGCGTTAGCTACCGCGTACGCAGGCCCAAATATGGTTTTGATGTTATCCGGACGCGACGTTAAACGCCTTTCTCAAATAGCAAAAATTTGCATTGGAAAAGGGGCCACGGTCTTCGACAAGGTCATCGACGTACGGGATCAAAAAGCTATGGCCAGTTGGATAAATGAAGTCGAGAGCACGCATCCGCTTGATTTGATTGTCGCAAATGCCGGAATTTCAGCCGGAACCGGTGGGCCCGAAGGGGAGGCTGACACCCAGGTCCGCCAAATATTCGATATTAACATCAATGGCGTATTGAACACGATCCATCCAGCAATTGACCACATGCGCGCCCGGCGCAGAGGGCAGATTGTGATCGTCAGTTCAATCGCCGGGTTTCGCGGAATGCCAACGGCACCAGCCTACAGCGCCAGTAAGGCCGCCGTAAAATCTTATGGTGAAGGACTGAGAGGATACCTTAAGAACGATGGCATAGAGGTCTCTGTTGTTTGCCCAGGTTTTGTAAAAAGCAGAATTACAGCGGCCAACCATTTTCCAATGCCATTTCTAATGGACGCCGATAAAGCCGCTAAAATAATTAAACGCAATCTTGCGACAAATAAGGGGCGAATCGTTTTTCCCTGGCAGATGCTACTAATAACATGGTTATTTGTAGCGTTGCCCACGTCATGGACTGATCGACTACTTAGCCGCATGCCAAGAAAAACGTGATTAGCCACCGTTTTTTAACTGTTTTCGAATTTTCCGCCATCGCGCCACATTACGATTGTGTTCATTCAACGATTTTGCAAACAGATGTCCTCCTTTGCCGTCCGCAACAAAATAGAGATCTTTCGTATCTGCGGGGTGGAGAACAGCATGAATTGCGTACCGGCCGGGATTAGCAATTGGGGTCGGCGGCAACCCCCTTATCACATATGTATTAAAAGGTGTTTCTCGTTTCAGGTCTTTCCGCGATAATGGGCGACCAAGCGGTCCATATCCGTTTGTTATTCCATATACAACCGTTGGGTCCGATTGCAGGCGCATTTTTTTACGCAGTCGATTTATGAATACCGCGGCGACCCGCGCTCGCTCACCTTTCTTACCCGTTTCTTTTTCAACAATCGACGCGAGGATAATGGCTTCATTTGGTGTCTCGATTGGTAAATCCGCACTGCGCGCGCTCCAAAGTTCTGAGATCAACTGGTCTTGCAGTGATTTCATTCTTGCGATAACGTCCGTTCGCAAATCCCCAAATGAGAAGTGATACGTTTCAGGTAATAGCGTTCCTTCTTCCGGGAATGGTGTCAATGGCCCCGTCAAACCTTCGGTCCGGCGCATTACAGCTACCACTTCTGCCGACGTAAGGCCTTCGGCAATTGTCATTCGCCGAATTACTGTTTTTCCACGTTGCAGAATTTCAACCACATGCAACGCGCTAACGTTTGCAGGAAATAAGTACTCACCGGCCTTCATTGGAGCAGGGTTTGACAAAAACCGCGCGCCAAGTTTGAAGATTAATGGAGCGTCTATAACAGATGCCTTTGCCAAATCTTCGGCAATCATACTGGTTCCGGACCCCCGCTTAATAATAAGTACGCTGTCTCGTTCAAGTGGTCCCGGACGGGTATAGCCACCGTAAATCCATAATCCAACCCCAGCGGCAAAAAGACCACCGAGAAGAATGAAACCTGATACAATGACAGTCAGTCGCCGCATATCAATAGGTTAGCAGCCTTTGGCAGGAGAACACTATAGTGTTCGCGCCACTACTGAAGGGATTTAAAGACAAGTGACGCATTGGTTCCGCCAAATCCAAACGAATTGGATAGCGCCGCATTAACCTGCCTTTCTTGGGCCTGGTGGGGCACAAGGTTAATTTTTTCGTCAACGGAAGGGTTATCCAAATTAAGTGTCGGTGGAACGACGTTGTGTTCTATCGATAAAATAGAATAAATTGCTTCGACTGCGCCAGCTGCACCTAAAAGATGCCCGATCGCTGATTTGGTGGACGACATGGCGATATCGTAAATTGAGTCACCAAACAAACGTTTCGCTGCACCAAGCTCAATTTCGTCCCCAAGTGGCGTAGATGTCCCATGGGCATTTACATAATCAATGTCTGACGGGTTCATTCCCGCGCGTTTCAGCGCCGCCTGCATACAACGGAGCGCGCCGTTGCCATCTTCCGAAGGGGCTGTAATATGATGCGCATCACCAGACATGCCATATCCGACGACTTCAGCATAAATATGCGCGCCACGCTTCTTGGCGTGCTCAAGCTCTTCCAACACAACAACACCGGCGCCGTCGCCCATGACAAAACCGTCACGATCTCTATCCCAAGGGCGAGATGCTTTTTCCGGTGTATCGTTGTAATTGGTTGATAAGGCGCGGGCAGCAGAAAAACCGGCCATGCCAATACGGCAAATTGCAGCTTCGGCACCGCCAGCAACCATTACATCGGCATCATCCAGCGCAATCATTCGCGCGGCATCACCAATTGCATGAGTTCCAGTTGCACAGGCTGTTACCACCGCGTGATTTGGACCTTTAAGATTATATTTGATAGAAACATGACCGGAAATCAGGTTGATAAGGCAGGCTGGAATGAAGAAGGGACTGACACGCCGAGTTTTACCTTCGTCCATTAAGGTCGATGTTTTAGCGATCTCGGATAATCCGCCAATGCCGGACCCAATGGATACGCCGGTGCGCCAACTGTCTTCATCTGTTTCCGCAACCCATCCGGAATTTTCAATCGCCTGCTGGGCCGCACACATTCCGTAGACGATGAAATCATCCATCCGCCGCAGGTCTTTACTGGTTACCCAGTCTTCGGCATTGAATAAACCAGCTTCGGTGTCACCGATCGGAACCTGTCCACCGATTTTGGCTGGCAAATCAGATACATCAAAACCTTCAATGTTTCTGATTCCTGATTTGGCAGCCAAAATATTTGACCAGTTTTGTTCAACTCCGACGCCAAGGGAATTGACTATCCCCATGCCTGTGACAACGACACGTCTCATCGCTTTACACCACCCGTTTTCATATCCGCACGCCTATCAAAGCTAGCTTAATATGAGCTCAAAGACCAGAAATGCCAACGGCAGGGCGTGTTAGGCGCCCCGCCGTACACAACTTAAACCAAATTCAGCTATTGGCGGAAGTGATAAAGTCGACGGCGTCTTTAACGGTCGCAATCTTCTCGGCAGCGTCATCAGGAATTTCAACACTGAATTCTTCTTCAAATGCCATGACAAGTTCAACTGTGTCGAGGCTGTCAGCGCCCAGATCGTCGATGAAACTTGCGTTCTCGACCACTTTATCTTCATCTACGCCTAGGTGTTCCAGGACAATCTTTTTTACGCGATCGGCGACGTCACTCATGGTCAATATCCTCGACTAAAATCAATGGTTATAAATACGTTTCTCGTAACTTTCCCGTCAACATTTTTCAAAGTCGACGGGGTTTTGAAAGACGGGCGTTTGGTAACATACTTTTTCTGAGAAGACCAGTACCCGAAATACGTTGCATTTCTGCCCAAAATTGAACACATCTGCAAACTAGATCATCGCCATACCACCGTTAACATGCAGCGTTTGTCCAGTAATATATGCCGCCTCATCACTGGCAAGATAAACAACGGCTGACGCAATCTCATCTGCTCCGCCCATGCGGCCTGCAGGGACATTTCCAATTAGCGATTCTTTCTGGTTATCATTAAGCTCGTCCGTCATCGCGGTTGTAATAAACCCTGGCGCAACGCAGTTAACCGTAATCCCCCGGCTGGCAACTTCCTGAGCCAAAGATTTCGACATCCCGATCATACCGGCTTTAGAGGCGGCATAATTGGCTTGCCCAGCGTTTCCGGTGACCCCAACAATTGACGTAATACCAATAATTCGGCCCCAACGGGCTTTCATCATCCCACGAAGGCAGGCTTTAGAGAGCCGAAACGCCGACGATAAATTGACATCTAGCACCAGCTGCCAGTCATCATCTTTCATACGCATGGCCAAAGTATCGCGTGTAAGACCAGCATTGTTTACCGCAATATCAACGCCGCCCATGGCTTCACTTGCATCTTTGACTAATTGCTCAGCGCCATCAGCAGTAGACAGGTCCGCCGGGCAAACATATGCCCCGTCACCGAGTTCGTCGGCTAATGCCTTAAGGGCATCAACCCTTGTCCCGGATAAGGCAACAATTGCCCCCTGATTTTTTAAAGACCGGGCAATGGCCCCACCGATTCCCCCGGATGCTCCGGTAACCAACGCTTTTTTTCCACTTAGATCGAACATGTATGCCCTCGATATTAATGATGCTCCGACAAAGAGAGGATCTGGATTTAGTTAAAATGTGCCAATTTCTTCTGGTGTACCCATATTTGCGGAAATTAAATCCCGATCAATGCGCCGGGTCATTCCCGATAACACCTTGCCATGCCCCAGTTCTAATAAGGAATTGACGCCGTTATTTTTCATGTACAATACCGATTCACGCCATCGTACGCGGCCACAAACCTGATCAACCAACAGCTGTCTACATTCATCAGCAGACGAAGCCACAGTTGCAATAACATTGGCAACAAGTGGTACAACGGGATCGTTCATGGTCACAGATAACAACGCATCGGCCATAACCTCTGCCGCTGGTTGCATTAGAGAACAATGGAACGGCGCGCTCACTGGCAACAGGACGGCGCGCTTTGCACCCTTTCCTTTGGCGATGTCTATTGCGCGCTCTACTGCGGCTTTGGAACCCGATACAACCACCTGACCAGGCGCATTGTCGTTGGCAAAGTCACACACATCTTCGCCGGCCGCTTCGGCAACGATTAGTTCAGCGTCAGCCGCCTCCAATCCAAGCAATGCAGCCATCGCCCCAACGCCAACGGGAACCGCTACTTGCATTGCTTTACCGCGCGTTTTCACCAACCGGGCAGCGTCGGAAATTGAAAAGGTCCCGGCGGCGCAAAGGGCGGAATATTCACCAAGTGAGTGCCCGGCGACAAAACGTGCCTGATCAGATAGGTTAAAGCCCTTCTCAGCCTCAAGAACACGAAGCACGGCCATACTTGTCGCCAGCAATGCCGGCTGAGTATTTTCGGTCAGCACAAGATCGTCATCCGGACCTTCAAACATGATCTGAGACAATTTTTGACCGAGTGCCTCATCAACCTCGTCAAATACGGCTTTAGCGGCTGGAAAGGCAGCAGCGAGATCTTTGCCCATACCGACAGACTGGCTCCCCTGCCCCGGAAATACGATCGCGCGCGTCATATAAAATGATCCTTATAAATTCGAAATATTGATCTTAGAGTGATAACTAACGGGATCGTGGTGTCAAGAAAAGAGGCGATGATAGCCACGTGCATTTATACCTTGTTTTCAGGCAGTTCTGATAAAGTTCCGTGACGATAGCGACGCCAACTGCACAACCACTGTTTTTTTGCATGATTAAATTGCCTGATCACAGTTTGTTAAGTATTTGTCAGGGAAACAGACCATGATTTTTCGGCGCCGTCTTGGATATGAAATTGACGATGTTCTCGCTAAATTTGTATCAAGGAAATCGCTGCGATTTTGGCAAGAATTATGAAGCAAAATGAAGCCAAAATGGGAAATTATTTGTTCCGTGGAGGTTCATCTTATTTGTCGTTTCATGCTAGAGTTTTGGAAATACTGTATTAAAAATAGCGACTGGATTGTGAAAGGAACCCCGTAGTGAGATTGGGTGAACGGCTTTACAAACACCGCGCCGTCATTCTGGGCGCTGTAATTGTTAGTTTGCTCATTACTGTGATGTCATGGACTATACAATCAAAAATCTCGGGTTTGGCCCGCACTAACAACGCGAACGTCTTGACAACTGTTGTCGAGATCACCCACGAGGCCGTTCAGTCCTTATTTAAAGAACAGAAAAGTGCAGCACTCATTTGGGCGAAGAATCCCAAATTACAAACCTACGTAACGGCACTTTTGTCACTTCCCGTAGAACCCGACGTTTTAGCAAACGCGCCCGCGCAAGCCGATTTGCGTGCATGGCTGAACCCCGTAGTCTCAACCAAAAGCTATAGAGGGTTTTTTATTATCGGGCCATCAGGCGATAATCTTGCGTCTGCCCGAAACTCTAACCTTGGGATCCAAAGCCTGCTTCACGGACAAAAACGGTTTTTGGTTCGTATATGGTCAGGTCAGTCCGCCATCAGTTTACCGCAACCATCCGACATCCCGCTTCTGGATCAATCGGGCAAACTTGTTGAAGGGTTACCAACAATGTTTGTTGGGGCGCCTATTCAAAATAGCGATGGAGATACGATCGCCATTCTTGCGTTTCGATTAGATCCAAATGCCGATTTTTCTACAATCCTGCAACGTGGTCGCATCGGGGAATCTGGCGAAACTTATGCATTCGACCAAGATGCTCATATGATTAGTGAAAGCCGCTTCGAATCTCAATTGGCCGATTTAGGCCTCATGTCATCTGGCCCGCGCTCAAGTCTCAATGTCGACATCCGCGACCCGGGGGTGAACATGACAACAAGAGAAATCTCGACTACGCCGCGAGATGAACACCCCCTGACGCGTATGGCGATGAGTGCCCTTTCCGGCGATTCAGGTGTCGACGTTGACGGGTATCGGGATTGCCGAGGTGTACCTGTTATCGGCGCATGGATTTGGAATGAAGAGCTAAACATTGGCATTGCCAGTGAGATGGATGTCTCTGAAGCCTATGCCAATGTGAAATCACACCAGTCCACTATTACGCTTGCAACGATAGCGTTATTATTACTTGTCGCCGGATTAAGCATTATTTCAATTCGAAATCGCGAAATAAGGCAATCAGAAATAACAACATCTGAAAAACGAAAACTCCTTCGGGTGGTTTTGGAGGAAGTGGCACAGGGCGTAGCAATGTTCGATAACTCGCAGCGGCTTGTAGTCTGGAATGACAACTATGAAAAAATTCTACAGTTTCCAAAGGGGTATTTGAAGGTCGGCATGTCGAATTGGGACGCTGCTTTTTATCTTGCTCAGAAAGGGTATTTCGGGAAAGGGAATCCCGATGTTTTAGCCCGGGAGCGGCTCGACCTTCTTTGGAACCAAACCACAACACACAGTGAGATAACCGTCCAAGATGATAAAATTTATGACGTCATCTTCCAATTAACCGCCGACGATGGATTGGTTATCACCTACACCGATACGACGGAGCGCAACCGAGCCGCTGCGGCGTTGCAAAGTAAAAATGAACTGGTCCAGTTTTTGCGAAACACCGCCACAGATGCCAATAATGCATCAAACTTCTATGACGCCTTACAGGCCACACTGGATGATGTCTGTACCTATAACGGGTGGCCAGTAGCGCACGCTTATCTATTGTCGGAAGATGAACCCGATCTGCTTATCCCGTCTGGTTTATGGTATCTTGCCGATCCAGAACGGTACGCGGCATTTCGCCGTGTTACAGAAGACACCAAATTTAAAAGCGGGATTGGTCTTCCCGGCCGTGTATTGGACAGCGGTGAAATGGTGTGGATCGTCGATATAACAAAAGATCCCAATTTTCCGAGAGCAAACCACTCTGAGGACATTGGTTTACGAGCGGGGTTTGCCTGCCCCGTTATTGTTGGCCCAAAGGTTGTTGCCGTGATGGAATTCTTTGCTCCAACAGCGTTTGAGCCGGACCTGGTGTTACTTGACTCTTTAATCCAGGTGGGCACTCAACTTGGCCGGGTTTATGAACGTGAACAGGCCGAAAATCAATTGCGTGAAAGTGAAGCGCGTTATCATCAGATGGTCGACAGTCAAAGCGATTTAATTACCCGGTTCACATCAGATTTTCGCTTCACATTTGTTAATCAATCCTATTGCAAATTTCTGAATAAATCGGAAGAAACCCTACTAGGGGGTGTTCACAATCAGGGGATTCCCAAATCGCTGGAAATGTGATTCAAGACTGGTTTTGGGAGATCAGACTTGAACAG
>WASW01081099.1_pt1 | contig 16018 bp, 17 predicted proteins | sample 5698521 | NCBI WGS metagenome assembly WASW01 (sample SAMN11175560, study PRJNA528189) | sponge metagenome | isolation source: marine sponge | host: Leucetta | place: Antarctica: Western Antarctic Peninsula, King George Island | collected 2013-01
TACGGACAGAAAGGACATGGCGACGGAAATCAACAGAATAGGTCATATCTAAGTATACTCACTTTAAAGGTGTTTTGCTATATCCGCCATTTCCAATAGCTGGTCAGTCAATGTTTTGGCGTCTGTCTCAGGTTTAGAACGCTCACTATCGGCCAGCATAGCGTCCAGAGTTGGCTCTTCCATAACTTCCGAATCGGCCAACTCATCCAGATCGCCAACAAGATCTGCTTCTCCTGCCTCTTCATTACTCGGAACCAGTCGAACCGGCGCGCGTGGTAATGATACGACTGGTTCAGGGTTCATGCTTTCGGCCTCGGCGGCTCTCAATTCCGTTGTCGTCGGCGTTTGCTCATTAATTGCGAAGGGCGGTTCTGCGGATTGTTCTTGGTCGGCACCACGATCAGTTCCATTTGGGTTCGGTATTAAACTTTGCTCGCCGCCCAATTCTTCGATCGATTGAGATGCGCCGTTGCTCATTTGAATACGTTCGACTGGTGGCATCGCCACCTCCTGAACTATGGTCAACGGGCCAACGTAGTCAGCTACCATGCCGATCACATGAGGTTCAGACTCCGCAATAATTAAATTAACTGCTTCAACACCGCCGGTTTCCCATAATAGTTTGTCGACAACGACCTCATGGCTGATCCGGGCAACTGGGTCGCCATACGGTGCACGAAGTTCCCAGTTTGCCGTTACCCAGGCGACGGTGCCGCGTGTGCGCACTTCCGACATTCCTCCAACCAGCGTCGGCCCTTGATTATTCGAGATACCTGATATGACCGACGGACGTGCTGCGTCCCTCAGAGAGGCGGCAAGCGCGTCCGCGAGAACCAACCCGGCAGCGCCATTAACGCCCGTCACCGGAAGGACAAAAACAATATTGGTTGTATCGGCCAGCGGCGCATGAGTTTTATAACCGCTGCCCGCCTGCACCGTAGCATGGTGTCCGGGCGTACTGGTTTTTCCAGAGCAGCCGGACAGGGCCAACACAATGGTTAGCACCCATCCTGCGACGCTAAACGATAGCCGCATAAAACCAATCCGATCTAACTTCTACCGAGACAACCCCGTCCATCGAGCCCCCCGGCACCGATAATTCATTTCCGCCCGACCAATACAGCCGTGTTTAAACTGTATCAGCATGTGATCGAATATTCACGAAAAAGGGAGATGGTCTTTTCATGATCGACCATCGCCAGGATCTTAAAATTCTACTCAACTTAACAAACGGTCTATGATCACACATTAATCAGGCTCAAGCGACAGCGGCGGAATAACCAATTTACCGTTTTCCCCCATGGGCGGGAAAACCAGTTTAAATGGCTGTTTTCCTTGGTTTAGAGATTGTGTCTTTTTTGATATTATAATATTTCTTATACCGTCAACTGCTGCCATAGAGATCATAACTGCGGTCTGTCCCCAGCGACCATCAAACGTACCGGCGGGCACCGAATTACGTTGTCGGGCACGCCCAATCTCTTTGTCATTTGTATCAGCTATTATCCACGTGACTTCAACTTTTTGTTTCCCCGATTCGGGTAGGCCAACAACGACCCTGCCTTTCAGAACATGTTCGGCCCGGGCGGCCGTACGGACGACTTTCACACCGCGATCACTCAATGTGAAGGCAATTGCTCTGGTTAGAGAGAAATTGCCGTCCCCCGGTGCATCACTGATCGGTTTAATCCAGATGCCGGAACGGACATCCGGCGCCTCTTTCAAAGAGGCTGTTCGCCCAATCATCAGTTTGGCAACTTCATCTGCGGCGCCTTCACCAACTTCACGAATAATCCGCGGCGAACCATAATCCCAATCGAATGCTAGCCCGGTAATCGGCACGTCGAATTCACGTGCAATAACGCCTTCGCGGCTTGAAATCACCCAGTGGATTCGCCGTCCTGATATGGCCCCGCTTGTTTGGCCTTCTACAGGCACAGGCGATCCCAAAACGTCACCGTCAAGTACAAAACTACTGGTTCCCCGATCATTTGCGTACGAGACGATATCATAGCGGGCAAGTTCCTTGACCACCGAGTTCGTTATCAGGTTGCCCATAGGAACAGTGGTTCCGCGCACTGAATTAACCGCGATGTCCGCGGGTACGCCTTGTTCAATCAACGGATTGGCCGGGCTGTTAGCGCTGGTTTGAAAAGGCCGAGGAAGCGCTCCACAGGCCGCGCACAAGACGACTGTAAGAAAAACGGAAATACTTCGATTGAACCAAGCCATAATCATACCGTCAGATTATCACACAGGTTGCCATCATACCCAGAATCATAAGCAGAAAAAAAATTGCCAGATGTGGCATTGTTCACGTCACCGCCAGATATAATTTAAAAACAAGTAACCCTATATTATGTTCACTCATTCAAAACAATCGCTGACAATCCGCGTCCATAATCCTGCTCGTTCAGATGGGTCGTCCGGCGATAACTATAAAACCGATCTTTATCAGCATAGGTATCAATCGCAACATCATCGACCTCAGCGATGTTCAAACTTTTTAACCGTGAACTTACAAACCCCGGTAAATCGAACAAAGAATGTTGATCACGCTCAGATGATTTAAAAAATTGAACATTTGTCGCTGCATGATCTAAGAAGGTACTTTTGAACTCAGGTCCGACCTCATAGGATTTTTGATGAATACAAGGACCGATCACCGCCGTTATCTGTGATCGTTTAGCACCAATACTTTCCATTGCACCGACGCAATTTTCAAGCACCCCACCGAGAGCCCCTTTCCACCCCGCATGGGCCGCGCCAATTATCCCGGTTTCAAGGTCCGCAAATAACACCGGCGTACAATCTGCAGTCAATATTCCGATCGCCAGATTTTTTACGTTCGTTATAATTGCGTCAGCTTTCGGGCGGTCGTCTCTGGTCCATGCCTTGTCCGCAACAACAACATCCGGCGAATGAATTTGATACACGGTATTTAACGTGTCTGCCGAGCAGTTTATTTTAGCCATCGCGCGGTTCCGGTTCTCCGCCACATTTTCCGGCGTATCGTTTGATCCAAAGCCGCAATTCAGTGATGACAGCACGCCACTGCTAACGCCGCCTCGGCGCGTAAAAAAACCGTGTTGGATCGAACCTGTTCCAGCCAAGGTTTCAGATGTAATCATGCCGGGATCTCCTGAAATCCCGCCGGCGGCTCGAGATCCGGACTGGTCACACTAATAACTTTAAACAGTTCTCCCATGGCATCCGGCCCAATAAGGCGCTCAAGGCCGGATTTGATCATTGCTGCCTGTTCCGGAGTCGCCCCAGAAATCAGATTTTCGCCGCGTTCCTCAATACCAAGGTTTTTAAGGAACATTGCCTGCGATAGCGCGCCGAACGCCTGCGCGCCACTTGTCGCCGCGACATTTAGCAACGCTTCAAAATCAACATGCGCCGTCAGGTCTGCCTCTCCCGGATCGGCCAGAACATCCACGTAGGCGTGTTTCCTTACCGCCTGAAGCGTATCTCCGACAGCGCTTTTCTCATACCCATAATCAATAATAAGCGCCGCGCCCTGGCCGCTGCACAGGCGTTCGGCAAGTGTTTGCATATAATTGAGCGATACCGGGGATACTTCAACCACACTATCGAGATCAGCGCTGGCCAACTGGCTTGGTACCAATGGGTGAACCATTTGCGGTGCCGCCCAGCCATAACGTAGAGCTGACTTACCGCCGGCGTCGTCCAGTCCGACCAGTCGCTCACACCAACCATCTGGAATTTTCTGGAACTGGCGAATGGGTAAGGCATCGAAAAACTCGTTGGCTACAACAAGCATCGGGCCATCAGGGATTGTTCCGATGTGCTCATGCCACGTCGGCTTAAATCCTGAAAGATTCTGGGCCTGATGCTGGCGCAATACGGGACTGGTCTCAACAAGATGTAGCGTTATGGAATCCAAAAACCCGGGCACGGCGCCCGCCACCCGAAGCGCGTCCGCCATTAACGTGCCACGGCCCGGACCGAGTTCGACAAGATGGATTTGCGCCGGTTTTTCAAGTGCCATCCATTCGATACCGCACCACAGACCGATCAATTCACCGAACATCTGCGAAATCTCCGGCGCGGTAATAAAATCGCCGCCGCGGCCAAACGGATCGCGGCCCATGTAATAACCATGTTTGGGATTGGCCAGACATTCTTCCATATACTGGGCGATCGTCAGCGGGCCATCGTGACGGATACGCCGGCGAAGATGTTTAAGGAGTTTTGCCATGATCCCTCACTTCACCGGATACGGACGAAACACAAAATACAAACCGCCGAGGATCATTGGGATCGATAACAGTTGCCCCATGGTCGCGCCGAACACCAAAAACCCGAGATGAGCGTCCGGCTGCCTGAACAATTCCACAAACATCCGGGCGAGCGCATATCCGGCGATAAACACGCCCGTTGTCGCACCGGGGCGGTTTCTGAATGCCTCTTTGCGCCACAACCAATTGACGACAATGAACAGTACAACGCCCTCCAATGCCGCCTCGTAAAGTTGGCTCGGGTGCCGCGCATAGGGCCCGTTGTGTGGAAATACCATTGCCCACGGCACATTGGTGATGCGGCCAACCAGCTCTTCATTGATGAAGTTTGCGATACGGCCAAAGAACAACCCGATTGGCGCGACGCAGGCGACGGTGTCAGCAAACCGCAAGGCCGGAATGTCGCGTTTTCTGGTGAACAGTATGCCGGCGACAACAACGCCTAAGAACCCCCCATGAAAAGACATGCCGCCTTCCCAAATTCGAATTATGTTGGCCGGATGTTCAAGATAAAAGGAGAATTTATAGAACAGCATATACCCCAGCCGACCGCCGAGGATAACGCCGAGCGTCGCCCAGGTCAGAAACTCATCGGCGTACTCTGGTTTCATAAAAACCGGCTGTTTGCTGACCAGGCGTTTCAGAAGCCAAATACCAAGCAACAGACCCGTAATATAGGCAAGCCCATACCAGCGAACTGCAACCGGTCCGATCTGAAAAATAATAGGGTCAATATTGGGGAACGTGAGTGCGGCTATCATGATCAGCGGTAGGGGTCACTTTGGTCAAGGAATTGAGAAACATATGTGCTCACCCCATCTTCAAGCGCCGTCATGGGTGCATTGTACCCTTCAGCGCGCAGACGGGCCATGGGGGCCTCAGTGAAATACTGATATTTGTCTCGAATGTCTTCCGGCGTATCGACAAATTCGATGTTCGGGTTTTTATCGAGCGCAACGTACACGGCTTTGGCGAGATCAGAGAAACTTCTGGCCTCCCCGGTGCCGCAGTTATAGAGCCCGCTCACTTCCTTATTCTGAAGCAGCCACAAGATAATATCGACGCAATCACCGACCCAGATAAAATCACGCAGTTGTCCGCCGTCTTCATAATCCGGGCGATGAGATTTGAATAACTGGCAGGCGTCCCCTGCTTTGGCAACCGGATAAACCTGCGATACCACGCTGGCCATACGGCCTTTGTGATATTCGTTGGGGCCATACACATTAAAAAATTTGAGGCCCGCCCATTGCGGTGGTCGCGGCGCATCATTTTCGATCATATCGGCGACCCTGCGATCAAACAGGTGTTTACTCCAGCCATAAGCGTTCATCGGGTGGAGGTCTGACAGAAACTCAGACGATCCATTATCCTCAAACCCTTCACCGCCATCGCCGTACGTAGCCGCTGACGAGGCATAGATGTAACGGGTTTGATTATTGGTGCACCAGTGCCATAGTTTCATTGACAGTTGGAAATTGTTTTTGAGGATTTTGTCACCATCGCGCTCAGTGGTTGCGGATATTGCCCCCATATGAATAATCGCCTCAATTGACCCAGCGTATTCAGTCAAAAAACTGTCGAATTGTTCAGGATCAATAATGTCAAACAAGTTCCGTTTGGCAATGTTGCGCCATTTATCACCATCACGCAGACGGTCAATCACAACGATCGGGCCAAGCCCTTTGTCTTCGAGCGCAGCAACAATATTCGATCCGATAAACCCGGCGCCGCCGGTGACGATATACATGGAAAACCTTTCCAGTTCGATCATAATTTATAACATGTATTATGGCCTTTCTTATAGGCACTTGCACGGAGCCCTGCAAGCGGCGGCAATGCTTGCTAGGGCCTTAACCAAAGATCATAATACGCCATCTAATCAGTAAGGAGACGAACGATGCAGACCAACAATCGGTTTATGGATGATCTGGCGAAAGTCGCAAATAGTGCTGTTTCCACGCTGACCGGCATCAAAGGCGAAGTTGAGGCCATTGTCCGCCAGCAACTCGACCGTCTGCTGTCCGATATGGATTTGGTTCACCGCGATGAATTTGACGCGGTTCAGGCAATGGCGGCGAAAGCGCGGACAGAACAGGAAAAAATGGCGGCGCGCGTCGCGGTATTAGAGGCGGCCCTGATTGCCAAACCAGCACCTAAAACTAAGAAATCGGCCTCAAAATCGGCGACAAAGAAGCCAAAAAAAACAAAATAGGGGGCGCACGGGGCGGCATTCCATTGCCATAACACGCGCCTTTTCTTCGACGTTATCCACAAATTTCTTTCGTTTTAGGTCACTTCTTCCTTGACCCGCGACTCCCTTTGGGCAGACTATACCTTGTGGCACAGCAAGGTGAATTCCACAATATTTGGCTACCCCCCCTAAATGTGGTGGTTTTTAAGTATTTGGTGATATTCCCAAGCGGTGCCGCTGAAATTGTCATCATCGGCGACTAAAAGGGGGAAGCAGACCATGCAACACCTGGATTCCACACCAGAACAAAGCGCAGAAAATCCTCTCGACATCGTCGAACAAATCGTTGAAATCAACGAATGGATGTTTGACCGCCGAAGCGACCAGGAAATGGCCGTTCAAGTGCCCGGCACATGGTGCGACTACAGTCTGTATTTTGCCTGGAACGAGGAAATGGAAGCGCTGCATTTCACGTGCGCCTTCGACATGCGTGTCGCCGATGACCAGAAATGCCGTATTTATGAATTGCTGACACTGGTCAATGACCGTCTTTGGCTTGGTCATTTTAATCTCTGGCAGGAAGAGGGCCTTCCCATGTATCGCCATGCCCTGCCGCTTCGCGGCGCTCGTGGCCCGGCGATCGAACAAATGGAATATCTGGTCGAAACTGCGATCATCGAATGCGAGCGGTTCTATCCGGCGTTTCAGTATGTCATCTGGGGCGGCAAAGATGCTGAAGAAGCTCTGTCTTTGGCGATGATAGACACTGTAGGCGAAGCGTAGGCACCATGGACGGCATCATATTATTAGCCGGGTGCGGCAAAATGGGCGGCGCGATGCTGGAAGGCTGGCTGGAGCGCGGGACGTCTCCCAAAGATGTTTTTACCGTTGATCCTAACCCAGAAACAGGGGCAAATCTGATCAAACAGTTTGGCATCAACGTGCTGACGACGCCGGATGATCTACCGCCTGATTTATCGCCAAGTGTCATTATTTTTGCGGTCAAACCGCAAATGATGGATATCGTCGCGCCAGCCTATAAGCGGTTCACCTCACCCAATACCGTATTTTTATCGATTGCCGCCGGCAAAACGATACGCTATTTCGAATCGCATGTTGGTGCTGAGGCCGTCATCGTACGTGCCATGCCCAACACCCCTGCTGCAGTCAGGCGCGGGATAACGGTTGCCTGCCCCAACGCCCAGGTGACGGACCAGCAGCGCAATTTTTGCAATGATCTGCTCAAAGCCGTTGGCGAGGTCGAATGGGTCGACGACGAAGGGCAAATTGACGCGGTTACCGCATTGTCTGGCGGCGGCCCCGCCTATGTCTTTCTGCTTGCTGAAGTCATGGCGAAAGCGGGGCGAGCGGCAGGACTGCCGGGTGAACTGGCTGACAAACTCGCCCGGGCCACCGTATCAGGCGCTGGCGAATTAATGCATCAATCGAATGAACAGCCCGAAACGCTACGTGTTAATGTAACCAGCCCAGGCGGGACGACGGCAGAAGCACTACGGGTTTTAATGGCTGAAGATGCCTGGCAACCCCTGATGACAAAAGCCATTGCTGCAGCAACAAAACGGTCAAAAGAATTAGCAGGGTAAGTTCTGGCGGTCGTAACGCCTCCCTGATTTCTCGAAAAAATAGCAAAAATATCATATTTCTGTTATGATTTCAGGCCCCTTAAAAAGATGTGCTCTTGAAAACCTAAACGGAATAAGACGATGACAAATGAAGACATGCGCGAACATCCGCGGACCCTTCCCAAGAATGATGTGACGATTAACGACGGCACCCCCTATCAAGGCGGAAAACTTCAGGATATGTCATGTGGCGGTGCACTAGTTTCATATCCCCTTGAAGTAACGCCGACAAGTGAGCCAATTGAGGTTGGGCAAGTATTAGATTTACGACTTCATGGGTTGGTCAAAACCCACGCGACTGTTACCAGAACCTTTGAAGGTGGGTTCGCGACCAAGTTTGACAGCTCAATTCCAGTGGTATTTTAGAGCGTAGCGATTGCCGAACATGATTTACGGTGAGAGACTGTGCCCTACTCGCCCTTTCGCCCTCAATACCGCCTGGTTCATGGGTGGTGGGTGAACTGATGATATTTCGTTGCCCGATCATTGGCATGGACCTGATAACACCGTGCCAAGAAGGCGTACAATTTAGCATCGACTAATACCAACGCCCTATTTGTTCAGAGTTTCTATTTTCGCGGATTGTTCGTTCCACCACTTTAACGTGAGCTCGGCGGTATGTTCAAACGTTGGCATCACGTCAGAAATTGCGCCCAAATCATCAGATATTATTTCAATTTCAGTCGCCAGTTCTGAAATCCTGATGGCAAACATTGATCCGCTGGCCCCTTTGATTGAATGTGCCGCCTCGCGTATTTCTCCGGATGCCTTTGATTTTACGCCCATTCGTAACCTGCCAACTTGTACCAGCAATGACTCCTGAGCTTGTTTCAATAAAGCGCCTACGGTTTCAGCATTTAGCTGAGCGCATAAATCTTTAAGTTTCTGCTGATCTCCAATTGGGCTTAAATCAGCCGCCTCCACATTATCATCACCATTGATTGAGAGCGAACGAGTATCTCCTTCATTAGTCCCGCGGCACCATCGATAGGCGCGAATTGTATCGGCGAGCTGTTGTTCAGTGAACGGTTTGGTCAACACGCCATCCATACCGGCATCCATAAACACGGCGTGACGATCAGAAAACGCTTCTGCTGTCAGGCCAACAATAGGCAAATTTTCGTTTGCTTTTGACGAGCGGATTAACGTCGTCGCATCAATGCCGTTCATCTCTGGCATATGAATGTCCATTAAAATAAAATCAGCCCAGCCTTCAGCAGCGGCATCGACGGCCAGCTTGCCATTTTCAACGTGCCTGACGGTATGCCCGAATTTCTCTAGAAATGCCGTTGCAATCAATGCATTAACTTCGTTATCTTCCGCGACCAGCACATTCAGCGGTTCTATCTGTTGAATAATACTGTGTTGACTGCGTAAATGTAGGCTGTCCGTCTCCGCCTTACTCGCCTTGTTGAACGGAAGATAAACGTTAAAACACGTTCCCAAATTTAAATCGCTTTCGACATCGATCGTGCCCCCCATCAATTCCGTCAATTGCTTGACGATTGAAAGCCCCAAACCCGTACCGCCAAATTTCCGTGTGATGGAACTGTCTTCCTGAGTAAATGCATCAAAAATTACATCAACCCGCTCCGGACTAATTCCGGCTCCCGTGTCTGTTACAGAAAACAGCAACACGTAATCTTTTTCTTCCGTCGTCTCAGCGCGCCCGCCGCGAACGTCTTCAATCGTCAGTGTGACGCTACCAATATCTGTGAATTTGATTGCGTTGCTCAGCAAGTTCCACAAAACCTGCCTTAATCGAACGGGGTCGCCTATGACAATGAGGTTCTCTTCAACATTGTCAGACACGCTCAGCGCCAATCCTTTGTCATCGGCGAGACTTTGAAACGGCGTTGTAATCATTGATACGTGATTTCGCAGACTGAAGGCCTTTTCTTCAAGTTCCAGTCCGCCAGCCTCAATTCTGCTCATGTCAAGAACGTCATTAATGATGGCCAAAAGTGTTTGCCCAGACGACAGAATCGTATCCACTTTCTTGCGTTGATTTTGATCAAGCGCGGTGTCGGTCAGTAATTGAGCGAGGCCCAAAACACCGTTAAGTGGCGTGCGAATTTCGTGACTCATGGTGGACAAAAAGTTAGATTTTGCGCTGTTGGCTTCTTCCGCTGCCGCGCGTGACGTCTCTGCCACTTGAGCGATCAAAATCGCCTTTTCTTCACTCGCCCGTAACTGCGCCGTTCTTGTTTCAACCTGACGCTCCATCTCCGCCCGTGAATTCTCGAGCGCTTTAGTCGAACGATCCCGGTCCATTGATATCGTCATTAACTTAAGCGTTTGTTCAACGAGGTCGTGATCCCGGTCGAGAAATTGAGATCCACCGCGATGAAACAGTGCAAGGCTACCCGTTATGAGGTTTGACCTCAATTTGATCGGGGAAAATGAGCAGGCGTAAATATTAAATTCCGAAAACAGAGCGTCGCAACAGGACCAACCTTCGTCAGTGAATACATCGTCAATCGTATAGGCGTTGCCAGACAAACAGGTAGAAACGTAAGGCAGACTATCTGGTTCGTCCAATGTATGGAGGTTTTTCAATTTTTCCGGAAGGTTCGGGCCTGCAAAAAAAGTCGGCAAACCATCGTGTTCATTAAACAGGAATACAGCTCCATAAACGCCTGGATGTGCTTCTTCTAGTGAATTTAAAAGGATTGAAAATACGTTTTCTATTGAAGCGTTTGCCGCCAACGATTCCATCGCCATGCTACGGCCGCGCTGAAGCGCTTCCATTCGTTTCAAATCAGTGATGTCCGATTGCAGAATTAACGTTCCGCCGTCTTTGGTTGCAATATGGCGAATTTGATAAATTTGTCCGTTCGCATGTTGCGTTTCGGTGACGGCAGACGCGATGTTTCGGCGTTGATCCAGGCGCATTTGAACCCATGCTTCAGGGTCTTCGCGTGCAAGCGGATGGTCGATTAAACCTGTTTCCAAACTACGCCGGAGCAATTGCTCCTGAGTGTAGTCTATAATTTCATGTTGAGGTGGAGAGTTGGGGTAGATTTCGTGATATCGGTTGTTTGTAAAAACAATCCGTTCATGTTTGTCATACAAGATCACCATGTCGATCGACGAATTCATGGCATCACGCAAACTTTCAGCAACGGTTAAATTTAGGTCCGCGTTTGATCGCAGGTCACTATTTTCGCGTTTGAGAAACTCAATTTCCGCAATCAGGTCAGCATTTGATTTGGAAGCCAAATTTGGGGCAGGGTTGCTCTTAGAAACCATACTACCTCATTAACCTTAACCAGATTTTTAAAAACCGCGCCAAATGACGATACGGTTCAGCCGACGGGCTAATGCAAAGATGACGTGATCGTCACACCTTAACCCAGTTTATTCGTTACCTGAACTGAAATTTGCGTTGGGTTCATGATATAACAACAACATGATAGTTCTTGTTATATCGCCTTAAGAATACCATATCTTCACTATCCAACGCCTTCTAGATTGAGAAAAACCGTGGTTTCAAAAAAATCACCCAAACAGCCCCCACTGACTATACGCGCGCAGGATGCAGCGATGGCACTTGCTGCGACCAAAGGCTGGAACAATATTCTTTTGGTTGATATTGCCGCGAAATCAGATGTAGACCTTGGCACGTTATTGCAAACTTATGATTCCAAGCCTTCAATCATCAAGGCGTTCATTAAACGTATGGATGATCACATGCTGTCGGCTCTAACAGATGATCCGAACGCACCGGTTCGTGATCGCCTCTTTGACATCATTATGAACAGATTTGATGGTTTAACACCTTTTCGAGCTGGCCTTATCTCCATCGCCCGGGCCCAGGCGTGTGACCCGTTACGAGGGCTCTGCCTTCTTATCTGGCACCGGCGGTCGTTAAAACTGATGCTGGAAACTGCGAACCTGCCCACATCAGGACTTCGCGGATTTTTTCATCTGAACGGATTAGGGTTTGTTTATGCCAACGCTGTTCGCATCTGGATCAAAGATGACAGTACCGATCTAGCGAAGACCATGACGGCGGTCGATCAAGGGTTGAGCCAGGCAGAAAAATTGGCCGTACGGCATTTCAGAAAACCAAATGCAGTCGATTAAATCGCATAACTATCTGATGTTATTGAATTATATTTAATTTCGCATATGCAAAATATTTTTTTGTGCAGTGCAGCATTTTTTTGTTGACACTATTCGAACTCGGCCTTATATTCCTCATCATGTTGCAGTGCAGCAAAACGATTTTAATTGATGGCTAAGAGAGCCCTTTCTGGAGTACAGAGTTATGAGCAAGAACACGAACCCATTTGCAGCGTTTGACATGAGCAAATTTGCAGTAGATTTCGACCCGACCAAACTGGCATCTGAATTTTCAAAAATGGCCGGCACCATGGACATCAAATCTGTTGACGTTGACAGCATCGTCAAATCCCAGCAGAAAAATGTCGAAGCCCTGAACGCCGCTAACAACGCTGTTGTTGAAGGTGTTAAGGCAGTTGCTACCCGTCAGGGCGAAATCTTCAAAACCACGATTTCTGAAACGCAGGCTGCTTTCAGTAAACTGGGCGATATCAAATCCCCTCAGGATGCTGCCGTTAAGCAGGCTGATTTCATGAAGTTCGGTTTTGAAACAGCATTAAACAATATGCGCGAATTGGCTGGCATGATGGTTAAATCCAACGCAGACAGCGCTGAAAAAATCAATACCCGCATTACTGAGAGCCTGGACGAAATTAAAACCCAAGCTGTCAAACTCAACAAATAATCTCTCCTCCCTGATTTTATTTGATGACTAAGGCGTTTTCGGCGATTTTTGAATCGCTGAAAACGCCTTATCTTTTTGTTATTGTCGCAAAACCACGTTGGCGATTTTGGTCCATGCCAAATGGTTGGCGGTTTTGGTCCATGCCAAATGGTTGGCGATTTTGGTCCATGCCAAATGGTTGGCGGTTTTGGTCCATGCCAAATGGTTGGCGGTTTTGGTCCATGCCAAATGGTTGGCGGTTTTGGTCCATGCCAAATGGTTGGCGATTAACCCATTCCCTCCGGTTTTGCTTTAGAGCCGCTCTCAGAAATGAGGACGGCTTTTTCTTGCCTTAACCCCTTCAATCATTGAAATTCTGCTATGAGAGGGAGAAGGCATCATGGAAATTAATTTTGAAGATTTTTTGAAAGTAGACATCCGTGTCGGTACCGTTGTTCGGGTGGAACCCTACCCGGAAGCCCGTCAGCCGGCGATCAAGCTTTGGGTAGATTTTGGTCCTGAGGTTGGCGAGAAAAAGACCTCCGCCCAAATCACCAAACATTATTCGGCCAACACCATGCTTGGACGTCAAGTCGCCGCTGTGATCAATTTTCCGGACAAGCAAATTGGCAAATTTATGTCTGAAGTTCTGGTCGTCGGTTTTCCAGATGATGAGGGCGAAGTTGTCCTGATGGTCCCGGATACTAAAGTTCCGAATGGCGGGAGATTATATTGACACCAATCTCTTGCATTCCAAATTACATCGATATTGAACCCGCTTCATCATCTTGCCGTAAATGCGCAGAACGCCGAAACCAACCCTTGATAAAATCGATCAGGCATCTGTTTTTTAACGGCAATTGCCCCTGATAAGCGTATGATAAATTCAAATGATATGTTGGTGGATAATAGGGCTCTAATACCTTGAGTAGCTGACCCGACAGCAATTCATTTGCGACAAAATATGACGGTAGTTTGGCTATTCCTCGGCCATTGAGCGCTGCCTTTTTAATCAATGAATTTCCGTTGACACCAAAACTACCCTTTACAGGAACACGCTGCATCTGGCCGTTGATCATAAATTTCCACCGAGAGCGGTGCTCGTCCAAACCGTATGTGATGCAGTTGTGATTAGTAAGGTCGTTCGGATGAATGGGGACGTCGAATTTTTTGAAATAATCTGGGTTGCCGACAATCACGATTTGTTGTTCAACAAGCGGAATGACAACCACATCCTCATCATGTACCGAAGTAGACCGTATCGCCATGTCTATAGTATCGGCCTTCAGGTCTCGTACATCATTTGACAGATCCAGCTGAATTTGAATGTCAGGTTAACGGTCCTGAAATTCAGATAGGATTTCATCAACCATCAACTCCCCAAAAGACGTTGGCACACTAATTTTTATTAACCCGGACATATCCCCTTTTAAGGCGGCCACCGCCCGATTTGCGTGTAGGCCTGAGCGCACGATTTGCTGACAGTACTCGAGATAAATCTGGCCAGCCTCCGTCAAAGATACCTTCCGGGTTGTTCGAAATAGAAGTTGTAGTCCAAGCGTGTCTTCAAGCCGGGTCATTTGTTGACTGACATAGGCTTTTGATCGACCAAGCTCAGCCGCTGTGGCCGTAAAACTTCCCTTATCAGCAATCGTGGCAAAAACCGCCATCTCGTCGTACAAAGCAGTCATTGTTTGTATTTCCGAACAACAAGTTAGCAAAATTGCGTATTATCGGCAGTGTTTATTTTTATTATAAGTAATTTGTAGATTATAGTCCAAAAAGAAAGCGCGCCGATATGATATTTGTTCTCTATACAGCACTGACCTTACTGATCATCTTCACTCCAGAATTTCGCTCGGTTGCAACCCCCAACATACAGGCTCCAAACTTTCGTTAGTATTTTACTCACTGGAAGACCGCTTTGAGATCAAGCATCTAGATTTTAATAGCATCCATAGATATTAGCGGTTCCGCTAGTTGCCCATGCCTAGTTATCGGCAAGTCCATCCCTAACCGCTAAAAGTCTTTTCAAACAACACCTTGAGTGGCTATGATCACGCTAAGATCGGGCGGTTTATGATATATCAGGAACCTGTTTACCCGGGAAGACAACAATAAGCGGGATTGAAACGGGACCCTGAAATGCGATTTACCAATTTACAGTGGCCCGTAAGGTCGCCGGTTCATATACTCAAAGCGATGGTGTTTCCGATGTGCATCATGATGTATGGCGCTGCGCTTGAAGCAAAGACATCAACGCCTGCGGGGGTAAACTGGAATATCGTCAACGAAGCTTTTAGCTCGGCTGTACGTCAGCAAGACATTCGCAATGGTGGCCTTTTGCCAACGGCGCCCTTTCATCCAATATATAGGTCTCGCACGCCTCAATCGAACTCTACGCCAGCGCCCAAAAAACTCCCTGATACCCGCCCAAACACACCGTTAAATATTAAAACAGCATCGACACGAAAACCTTCAACTGGTAAGTGGGGTTGGTTATCAGAAATCCGATTGGGGGCGCTTAAACACTCCGCACCAATTTCAACAAACACGCCGAAGGAAAAGGGTATTGATGGAAATATCGAGATATTATTCATATCCCCAGGCTGGTTAGATTGGGCTTGGTCGCCGCGCCCCCATATCGGCGCCAGTTTTAACGCCAGCAGCGAAGATACAGACCAAATATATAGCGGTTTGACCTGGGAGTGGGTGCCGTACAAAAATTTCTTCATCGATGCCAGTTTCGGGTTCTCCGGTCATAACGGCCGCCTTCATGTTGATGGAAGCGATGAAAACGCCGGTCGACAACGCGAGTTTGGCTGCAAGGTTCTTTTTCGTGAATCAATCGAGTTCGGATACCGAATATTAAGCCACCATAGTGTTTCATTGATGTGGGATCACATCTCTCACGGCGGCCTCTGTGATGATGAAAACGAAGGGATGGATAACGCCGGCATGCGATATGGGTATAAGTTTTGATCTGGCCGAGCTAAATCCTGAAACTATTCACTTTTGTCGCGTGGAATACCCAAATTCTGCGCAAAAAAAAGCTCAGCAACTGCTGAGCTTTTAAAATCAATTTATCTACTCGTTAGAAATTTTGTAACTGCCCAGGTAGCTGATTGCCGGGGGTTGTGTGGGCAAATTTTGCAGGTTTGATGTGCTTGATGCGTATGTTTTG
>WASW01093084.1_pt1 | contig 16018 bp, 14 predicted proteins | sample 5698521 | NCBI WGS metagenome assembly WASW01 (sample SAMN11175560, study PRJNA528189) | sponge metagenome | isolation source: marine sponge | host: Leucetta | place: Antarctica: Western Antarctic Peninsula, King George Island | collected 2013-01
CTTGGCGCAGTCAGACCTTAAAAAGCTTGTGGCCTATTCATCCGTTTCCCACATGGGTTTTGTTACTCTTGGAATTTTTGTGTTCAATAGCCAAGGTATCCAAGGGGCCGTCTTGCAAATGTTCAATCACGGGATTACTACTGCCGCCTTATTTATTTGTGTTGGACAATTGTACGACCGCACTCACAGTCGAGCGATTTCTGACTACGGTGGCTTGCATAAACCCATGCCAAGATTTGCGGCATTGTTCTTTTTGTTTTCAGTCGCAGCCTTTGGGCTACCCGGCACATGCAATTTCATTGGCGAATTTTTAGTCCTGGTAGGAACTTCCTATATCAACTTTGCCATGGTTCTTATCTCTATGGGCGGTATCGTTTTGGCTGCCGCATATATGTTGTGGATGCTCCAAAGAGTGGTATTGGGAGAGCCAAAGACAGAAGCCGCCAAAGTGCTCCCGGATTTATCGAATAGGGAATTGGCCACGCTGATTCCATTAGCTATCCTCGTATTGTGTATTGGATTGTATCCCGGACCATTGATGGAGTTGATGGATGCAAGTGTGATTCACCTCATCCACCAAACAACAGGAATGTAGTCAAATCACCGGAGATATGTCGATAAAGTCTTCGAAGCGTTTCAAAAAACCATTTAATTCATTTAAAACTTTCAGTCACCACAGATAAACACAGATTCGTCATCGCGAGCCACCAGCAACACCAGCAACAGCAAAGCCAATGCAACTTCTCCGCACGTCATCGTGAGCCGCAAAGCGACGTGGCGATCCAGATTTAGAAATTGTCCAGTATTTAAAATACCCTTCCAGGGTCGTCTACTATAGCTCGTCCTATTTTTAAAAGATCCGTATTGCTGAATCTGGATTGCTTCACTACGTTCGCAATGACGACTTATCAAGTTCGTCTTCTTAATAAAGAGGGATAGGTGGGGTGTGGATTTTAAAACTTTTTGAAACGAGCTATGCAAAAATGACACTGATCAATCCAACCCTCCCCTGACCCCTCCCTATGAAGGGAGGGGGATTAAATGATCCCACCTGATAAGGGGGGATGGGGGGATACTCTTCGTTAATCCTTGCGTCTATGGAGTAAATCCTGTACTATTTTCAGCTGTTTCGCTATACTCAGGCTTGATATAAACTTATTTGGAGGTTTAAAGTGAAAAAAATGTTTTTGCTCATTGTGCTGGCATTACTAATGCCATCGCTTTCCTTTGCTGAAGGAAAGGTTGGAACGGGTCCAAGTCCATACACCGACTGTGGTATTGGATCAACTTTTGACAATAAGATTGGGGCAAGCTCATCGAATGCAATTTGGGACTTAGGGAGTACTGCCATAACATCTGCTATCACTTCACCTGAAATGTGTAGAGACCGTAAGGCGGAATCGGCAAAGTTAATTTTAGAAACATTGCCAGAACTGGAAAAAAATGTTGCCTTGGGTGAGGGAAAGTATCTTGTCGCACTGACCGAAGTTATGGGTTGCGACAGCGCCTTTCAAGATAAAATCAGTGCGATCTTGAGAGTTAATTACGCTAAAAAAGTAAGTGATAATAATGCCTATGGAAACAAAACTGACATACAGCGTGCAACGGATATGTACAATTCAGTTAAAGTGACGATAGAATCAATTCCTCATAGTTGCAAAGCAATTCTTTAAGAGCTGATTTAAACAACACTATTATGATTATAAAAAAGCAACCCCTGACTTCCCCCCGGGGGGGTACTTTTTTTAATGGTGTTTGCTTTTCATTTCTTTTTCCTCCCTCAATCCTGCTTCGCTGAAAAAAACTCAAGTGTTCTTCCTTTAAAGTCAATAGATGATTCATTTCTTGAAGAATGGCTAAAGTTAAACCTCTATAAAAAAAAATTTAACAGGACTTATGAAAGTGAAATAGTCAATGATGATTATTTTATTTCCTCTGTAGGACGAACTAACCCATTAGCTGAATTGTCCACCTTCAAGAACCTTCTTCGTGGTTTCCTGAAAAATGGGAATGACAAAAAAGTCCTTTGTCGATTTCCAGCTAGAATGACATTGTTCAAAAAGTATTTTGACTGGTTTAGTGAAAAAGGCCGACCCGTATGTGCAGATTATATCCAGCAAAATAAACCTGATCTCATAACTTCCGTATCACTTATTCATGTCAGTGGATATTTTGATAATCCCAGCTCGTATTATGGACACACTCTTCTTAGATTAAATTACGCGGAGGATATGCCAAACCAAACATCTCTTGACTCAAGCATCAGCTATGGGGCCAAGGTGACAGATAGTGAATCTAGTCCTCTCTATGTGATAAATGGGCTATTTGGCAATTATAAGGACAGGTACAGAAGAAATAATCATTTTCTGCATACACACAACTATACAAACAATCAAATCAGAGATGTTTGGGAATATGAACTACTTCTAACACAGCAGCAGATACAATTTATTTCTGAATTTATTTGGGAGATAAATAATGCGAGATTTAAGTATTACTTTTTGAATGATAATTGCGCGCATCGGGTTTCAAAAATTTTAGAACTTGCCACGGGAATTAGCATATCTAAATCACATGGGTTTTGGCTGTTGCCTATGCAAGTTGTGAGGAGTCTCAACAGAGAAAACAAAAAAGTAGTTCTGGGCCTGATTAAAGAAGAAAAATATCATCCTTCCTTGAAAAGAGTTTTCTTTAATAGATATAAATTATTGAGTGAAAGTGAGAGAAAAAAGTTTCTCACCTTCTTCAACTTGTCTCTTCTGAAACAAAAAGAAACTGTAAAAACACTTAACACTAAAATCCTTCTCCTTTTAATTGATTATCTTGACATACAAGTTGCAGATGGAACTTCAAGGGCAAAAGATAAAAAATTAATGGCTGAACTGCAAATCAAGCGTTCAACAATTCTGAATCAACTTTTGAGATATCCAGTTAAATCAATTCACAAATTCCCAGAGGGTAACTATGGGCATGATTCTCTATTAACATCGCAACCTGCTTCTGTTCTGAGAATGGGGTATGGAGTGAGAAAGAATTCTGATTTCGCCAGCGTCAGCTATAGAGTGGCTAATAATGATTTCCTGGATTCTCCTGATCCAAAGCGTGAGGTTTCAAAGTTTGTAATGGGAAAAATTGAAGCAGAAGCTTATGAAAACACAGTAAGGCTAACCAATGCCACTTTGATTGATATTGTGAATTTCAATACCAATCCTTTGCCTATGGGAATTACAAAAGAGTACTCGTGGAGTATGAATGTTGGTTATTCTCAAAGGAGCCGTGTATGTTCCAGGTGTTCCACTTTTGGGATGGAAGCAAAATGGGGGGCCGCCAATAGAGTCAATAGTCGGGCAATGTTGTATGTTTTGATGGGCGGTCGCATTCATACTAAGCAGGGTAATCGCCGGGGAATCGTCACCATGATGCCAGAGATTGGTGGTTTTATCAATATGACCAGGAGATCAATCTTGGGGGTCTCTGCAACTTATCATAATGACTTGGTCTTAGATCATTCTGAATATTTTCTTAAGGTTAATACGGGATTTAATATTTCTCGAAACATTGACATTAGGGTTGCGGTGGAAAGTGATGGGGATGAGTTAGTATCAATATTTAATGCCGGATATTATTTTGACTAAAGCCGTTGAATCCCATCTTCTGTTTCAAAGTAAATGTCATCTATGAAATATACTTAGAAGCCTGATTCCAGCACCCATCAAGGTATAGGGCAGGACGGTAGACTATCAGACTTTCACAGCCAGCGAGAATAAACCAGCCTGGAATCAAGGTATTGTAAAATCACCCAAATTCAGATTTGATCGTGGGAGGGTTATCAACAATTATCCGTAAGGTGGGTAATGTGCTTCTATAATGTCACCTGATTTTAGTTTTAGTATAGAATCTAACTATCATAACAACGTTTATCGAAATCTAATTTCAACTTATTTCTTTGGGGGAGTCATGCCGAGGATCAGAAAAATTTCAATATCCTTAATCATGTTTTTCTTATTATTTGTTCTGTGCCTTGGAACAATAGCACACGCACAGTCAATAAATAATCAAAACTGTAAAGATATAGCAAAAAAAATATGAGATTTATAGATTTATTTGCCGGAATAGGTGGGTTTAGATTGGGTTTTGAGCAAGCAGGGCTTCAATGTGTTTTCAGTGCAGAAAACAATACACAGTGCCAGCAGGTTTACTATGAAAATTTTAATGAGCGTCCTTTTGGTGACATAACAGCAGTCAATGCTAATGAGATTCCGAATTTTGAGGTATTGCTTGCGGGTTTCCCCTGCCAACCCTTTAGTATTTCGGGTAAAAAATTAGGGTTCCTCGACACTAGGGGAACCTTGTTTTTTGAAGTTTGTAAAATAATTAAAGCCAAAGCTCCTAAAGTGGTTGTTTTGGAGAATGTGAAACATTTAATACATCATGACAAAGGTAAAACTTTAGAAGTTATTTTATATAGCTTAGAAGAGCTTGGTTATGAAATATCTCATAACATTGTAAACACAAAAGATTTTGGGCTACCGCAAAACAGGGAGAGAATATTTATTGTTGGCACATTAAACGGAACTTTTAATTTCAATGGGATTAAATTAAGGTCAACACCAGACTTGAGAGAGTTTTTGGATAGAGAGGGGGATTTTGAAACTTTAAAAAAATCAGAATACACTCTAATAGAAAGCCCTAGAATACAACCCCTGTCCAGACTTTTCTTTGTTGGATACAGAAATAAAAATACTTGGAAGGTGGGGATCAGGCCAAATACGGAACATCTTTCTCGAGTACACAGGCAACCTAATAGAATTTATTCCATTGACGGGTTCCACCCCACATTGCCTTCACAAGAGACCTCTGGGAGATTTTTTATTTATATCCCTGAAAAGGATTTGGTGAGAAAGTTAACCATCGGTGAATGTTATAGGCTGATGGGATTCCCTGAATATTATAAAAAGCATCCTACTGTGGGGGAAAGGTACAAGCAGATTGGTAATGCAGTATCTCCCCCAGTCGCATTTGAGATTGCTAATGCTATTCTGTCTCAAGGTTTATTAGATAAAACGAAAAGGTGTATTAATGAGCCACAAAGAAAAACTATTAGACGTCAACAGGCGACCGTCTTCGATTAAAAATATCAAGAATATCCCAGCAACTTATAGAGCCTATATCAAAACAATCGGCGAAAAGGTCTTTTCTCAGAAGGGGGTATTTACTGTTTTAACAACCTTGTTGACTCGTAAATTAATTGATCCAAAGCAAGATATTAGAAAGCATCAAAGTAATATAGATGGGGGATTCTCAGGTAGAAGTATTGATACCTCTGAAATAACCCCAACCTTAAAGGAGCTAGGGCTTCCCTCGATGGCGAAAGTGGTTGGCTTACAAGATCACTTGAGCAACCCTCACCTTATACCTTGAGCTATAAAGGAAGTATAAAAAATACAGAGGTCAAGACAGCTTTTTTAAATATATTAGATTTTATTCAAAAAAATCCAGGTAAAACTGAAAATGTTTTACTGTTACTTCTTAATAAGGTAAATGAAATACAAAAGAAAAACGTTGTTAAAATAATCCCTCTAACAAACCCGGATGGTCTTGCAATTGGGAAAATTATTGAATGTTTAAATGAACACTTCTCATTTAATTATCATGACTTTGGCGGGGCAAAGTTACCAGTCTTAGCGTTTTATGCGATTTACACACAACTAATCCAAGAAGTAAAAAGATATAAAAATTCAACTCTCAATAAGTTGGGAAGTCATACAGCTTCTGATAGAACCTCTAAAGTGGCTGGAGATATTGAAATATTTAAAGGTGGAAACCTTTTTGAGGCGATTGAAATAAAGGACAGGGAAATAGATGTTAATGTCGTGTTAATCGCAATTGAAAAAATTATACGGTATCACCCCACTAGGTATTATATTTTGACACATAAACGCACAAAGCCATCAGATGAAGATGCTATTGATTTGCGTATTAAAGAAGTAAAAGAAAAACATGGTTGTCAAATTATCATCAACGGTGTCTTGCCAACGATTAAATATTATCTCCGATTGACCCACTCCATTGAGGAGTTTTTTTCCGAGTATTCAAAATTGGTTGAAGAAGACGTTGAGTTGAAAAAGGTTCATAAGGAAAAATGGAATGACATTATAACGGGAATGCTGAATTAATTATTCTGTTGAGATTGCTAAGAAAACGGGGCAAGTCGTTTCTTTACTACAAGTGGCTTTTGATTCGACCGACTATGATAAAAATATGATAGAAATTTCCCACAAAGGCAGAATTTGCAGATTCATTAGAATCAATGGAACGGCTGTAAAGACTTCAAAATAAGAGAGCTCTGGGAAACCGCCCTGGAATCAAGGTATTGTAAAATCACCCAAATTCAGATTTTAGAGCAGAGGGTCGGAGTTTCGAATCTTCTCGCCTCGACCCTTAAGAAAGGGCTTAACGGGTTTCCGTCAGGTCCTTTTTTCGTATGAATAGCATTTGGCGTTTTTTGCCAGCTTGACATGCAATTAATCTGGAGGGTGATAAGCTGAAAAATGCTTTAAAGGCTTTTGATTGTTAGAAACATCAACCCGCTCCCCTGCTTGATACAGATTTGATCGTGGGAGGGTTATCAACAATTATCCGTAAGGTGGGTAATGTGCTTCTATAATGTCACCTGATTTTAGTTTAATTTTAGTATAGAATCTAACTATCATAACAGTGTGTTTATAATAAAATTCTGTTCTTAAGATGTTGTTGAATTTTAAATTCCATAATTAAAATATATAGATCAGGTAATTTCCATGTCCGATGAACTTCCCTATTTAGAAAATAATGATGGTGAGTTTGCAATTCCCTGTCAGTTAAAAATTGCTGAAAATTGCGCCCGGCAAGGTGAGTTTTGCGAGGATAAAGAGGACGCTCAGGAATGGGTCGAAGATGAATGCTGGATTTCTTCCGGCGAAGGCCATTTTTGTGTCCAATGCAATGAACAGGTTCTGCGCAATATCGCAAATCTTGCCACCAAAAAAATGCTCTAACAGGGCTACGCCCTGAGGCAACAGGTCGATACCCAAAAGCAGCTAAACACTGTTGAGTCTTTTACTATATAGCTTACCTGGATAAGTGGACTGCACTCTGGAGCAATTGTAAACAGACTAGAAGGCCGTGGAGACTTGCTCCATCCAATCATTGCTATCTCAGGCACTAAAAAAATATGAAAATAATCGAAATCGTTACGCCTGTCGAAAACCTGCCTGCTGTCGAAAGTATTATCGACCAACATGATTCTGAAATGCTTTGGGTGAGTCCTAAAGACGATGGCGGCAAAAAAATGATCCGTGTTTTGGTCAACGATGATCAAAGACAATCTGTATTGGATGCTTTGCAGGGATTGTTTGGAGCCAAAGGTTCATCAAAAATTCTTGTCATGGCACTTGAGGCATCGCTTCCACGTAAAGAACCTGCTTTAAATGAAAAGGATTCTTCGGACAAGTCGAGCACCACTCGCGAAGAACTTTATAACGAGGTTGAAAAAAACACGAGACTCGATTCCACTTACCTGTTGCTGGTTTTTTTATCCACCGTGGTGGTGGCAATCGGTCTGCTAGAGAATAATGTCGCAGTGGTGATTGGTGCCATGGTTATTGCTCCTCTGCTGGGTCCAAATATCGCCTTGGCTCTCGGTGCTGCGTTGGGGGATATGCCCCTCATGTGGAAAGCTTTTAAAACAATTCTTGCCGGCATTGGACTGGCATTATTCCTTTCTATAGGACTTGGGATTTGGCATCCGATGAACTTGGATAGCCCGGAACTTATAGCACGCACGGATGTGGGATTAGATTCAATGGCTCTGGCGTTGGCTTCAGGAGCGGCAGCTGTGATTTCTTTGACAACCGGACTTTCCAGTGTCTTGGTCGGGGTGATGGTTGCGGTTGCTCTACTGCCTCCCACTGCCACCCTCGGGATCATGTTGGGAGCGGGCCATACTCAGCTTGCTATCGGCGCGGCTTTATTGTTAGCGGTGAATATTGTTTGCGTGAATCTGGCGGCCAAGATTGTTTTTCTGGTTAGAGGAATCAAGCCAAGAAGCTGGCTGGAAAAACAAAAGGCCACTCAATCAATGGTTACTTATCTGGTGATATGGATACTTTCCCTGGCTGTACTTTTGGTTGTTATTTTATTCCGCAAAGGACTCTTCATATTTTAGAGAAAATATAAATCTGTAAACGGGGAATTTATATGCAAGGTGATTTTAAGGATACTCTCAATTTTTGAGCCTATAAACGCCCATCATTCACCCAATAGATGCAGTAACACATTTCGATTATGCGGGTAAACCCGGTGTTCAAAAAGGTAGATTCCCTGCCAGATGCCTAAGGCCATTCTGTTTTCTCGCACGGGAATGGATAAATGTGTTTGCGTCAAAGCAGACCGAATATGAGCTGGCATGTCATCGGGGCCTTCTGCTTGATGGTCATATAAAGGGTCGCCATCGGGAACCAACCGGTTAAAAAACAGGTTCAAATCTGTCAACACATCAGGGTCTGCATTTTCTTGAATGATAAGCGATGCAGAAGTGTGGGGAATAAACAAAGTTAATAATCCCGAACGGATGTTCTGATGCGGCATCCAGTTCTCCACCTCCCTGCTGATTTTATAAATCCCACGGCCCTTTGTTGAAACGGAAAACTGGAATTCTGCCTGCTTCATATTCTCATTTCTTTCTTCTATATGAAATCTAGCTCGCATATTGCATGAGCAAAAGGAAAAAGGCAAACACGTCTCATAACTCAAGCAACATTGAATACGTTATTACGAGCGGTTTATGTGCAAACAAATGTGAGTAGTAAGAATTTGAAAAGTGCCTGCTTTTAAATGGGTCAAGATGCATCTCTTTTAATTTTAACATTCTTGCCTAGAAAAAACGGTAGCATCATTATGGTCAATTACTTAGTGGATTAAATACCATTAAAATAACTATAAATTAATCTTCTTGGGGTAGATGATTATGGAGAATAAAATGAAATGGGAAAAGTTGTTCAACGTCAATAGACGTAAACCTTCAAAAAAAGATAGCGATACAGAGGATCCAAGGAAAGAGTTTGAAAGAGATCATGATCGAATACTTTTTTCCACACCTGTAAGAAGATTGGCAAAGAAAACGCAAGTATTCCCCCTTGAAGAAATTGATAGTGTAAGAACCCGCTTGACTCATTCCCTTGAAGTGGCAAATCTTGGACGATCAATTGGAACTATTTTAGCTTTCGAAAATGATATTTTCCCAGAAGATATTCATCCCAAACGAAATATCCCTTCTCTTCTTGCCGCAATTGGGTTAGCGCATGACTTAGGAAATCCACCCTTTGGCCACCAAGGCGAAAATTCGATCAGGACATGGTTTAACGATAATAAAGGTTTCCTAAAAGGTAAAGGAATGACCAAAAAATTGAAAGAAGACTTTTTAAATTTTGAGGGAAATGCCCAAACTTTTCGTTTAGTAACCAAATTACAATTAATTAATGATAAATGCGGATTGAACTTAACTTATGGGACGCTTGCCGCTTTAATGAAATATACTGTTCCATCTGATATGGTTAAAGAGGGGCCATATATTCCACATAAAAAACCCGGATACTTCCAGTCGGAAAAAGATATTGTAGAAGAGGTATGGAAACGTACTGGAATTCCAAAATATAAACGTCACCCCCTTACTTATATTATGGAAGCTTGTGATGATATTGCATATTCCATTCTTGATGCTGAAGATATTGTAAAAAAAGGAATCGCTTCCTACGCAGATATAATAGCTTTTCTTAACCAATCAATGGGTAAGGATAAAGTTATCAAATCTGTAGTGGAGCAATCGGAAAAACAACATAGACAGTTTAAGGAAGAAGATTTGTCACCCCATGAATTAAATGACGTTTCAATGCAAATGTTTCGAGTTTTCTCAATATCTGCAGTAGTTAGGGAAGTAACAGAAACATTTAAAAATAAAAAGAATATTAAAAACCTTTTAAATGGTTCTTTTAATGGGGATTTAGTTTCAAATAGTCATGGGAAATTACTAGTAGAATTACTAAAGAAATTTGACCATAAACATGGATATACCAACAAAAATGTTTTGGAAATTGAACTGAAGGGGGACAAGGTAATTGCGGATTTAATGAGTATTCTTTGGGAAGCTATTGTCCAAAGAAAAGATGACAAAAAGCTTGATTCTGAAAGATCAACCAAGTTTAATCAGTATGCTTATTTAAAGATCTCTGAAAATTATCGCAGGGTTTTCGAAGATTCAGAAAACATCATGCCTGTAAGATACAAAGAAGCCCAGCTTTTAACGGATATGATTTCTGGGATGTCAGATACTTTTGCTTTAGCTTTGCATTCAGAGCTAAAATCCTTAAATTCATAACTTATATGTCCGATCAAAAAAAATTAAAGAACAAGGTTAAGTATTTTTTTAATAGCCCCAAATACGAGAGATCTGAAGTTGGAGTATTTGTAAAAGATCTCAAACCCTTAGGTAATATTGCGATATTTGGAGGAATGCTTCGAGATTTAACCTGTGGGGGAAATGGATCCTTTTTTTCTGATGTGGATTTAGTTATAGATTCAAATGAAGAAATTCTTAGAGATTACTTAAAAAGTTACCAAGTAAAAATAAATTCTTTTGGAGGATATAGAGTATCTCTTAATCGATGGAAAATTGACATATGGCCATTAGAAAATACATGGGCCTTCCGCGAAAGGCATGTTGATGGCTCAAAGCTTGAAGACTTGGTAAAAACTACATTTTTCACCTGGGATGCAATAATCTATAATGTGAATAAAGATTCTATTTTTCATATTGAAAATTACTTTGATAAAATCAAGAGTAGAGTAGTCGACATTAATCTTGAGCCAAATAAAAATCCCCTAGGCATTGTTACTAAATCGCTTCAAATATCTTTAAAAAACTCAGCAAAACTTTCTCCTAGATTAGTGGAATATATTTTAAAAAATACTGAAGACATATCCCCTGGCAAATGGAATGGGGAAGAAAATGAAAAAAACAATCAAATAAAAGACACAAAAGTGAATATAGAAGCAATTTTAAAAAAATTAAGACAACACTTTATCAAAACTCCTCATAAGCCTTTCGAAGTTAAAAAAACACAACTTTCATTAAGTGTTTGACTTCGAACCCTTTCAGCACTGTTTTCTCATAGGCTAATCATCCAATTTAGATAATTGCAAAGTATAATATTTCCTTTTGCGAAGGAATCAATAGAGAGGGTTTAAGCCATCCAGATTCGTTAAGCTTTTGCCAGCAAAAAAAGTCATTGCACATTGCCTCCCACGCTAGTGGGGCTGGATGAGTTCCCGGGCGTGCTTTAATGATGCTTCGGTAATTTTTTCTCCACTCGACATTCTAGCCAACTCTTCTACACGTTCTTCAAATTCCAGTTGTCGGATTCCAGACCGAGTGCGTTTTCCTTGAACATGTTTTTCGACACGGTAATGAGAGGATGCCATCCCAGCAATTTGCGGAAGATGAGTAATGCAAAACACCTGCTTGGTTTCGGCAACCTTTTTAAGTTTTTCACCGACTTTTTCTGCCACGCGACCGCCGATCCCCGCATCCACTTCATCAAAAATCATCACAGGAATCGTATCCTGTTCATTAAGAATAGACTTTAAAGCGAGCATGATGCGCGATAGCTCACCGCCAGAAGCTATCTTGGCGAGAGGACGCAGGTCTTCTCCTGGATTCGGGGAGAATAAAAATTCCAAAGTACCCAGCCCAAGCAATGTGGGTTTTAATTTTTCTTTGCGGTACTCAACAAACCCTTCAGGGTCTGGCGGGTAATTAAATTGCACTCCAAAACGCACGCCATTCATATGCAATTCTTTTAATTCTTTTTCCACACCTGCCTTGAGAGATTTTGCTCCCGCCTCGCGTTTGTCGGCCAGTGCGACAGCAAGTGTTGCAACAATTTTTTCTTTCTTCTTTATTTCTGCGGCGAGAGATTTCATATTTTCTTCATTGCCCGCCAATTGTTCCAGCTCGGCGGCGAACTGGTCGTGCTTTTTGAGTATCTCTGAAACATCGTTGCCATATTTTCTTTTGAGTCCAGTGATCTCAGCCAGTCGATCTTCTATTTCCTCCAGTCGGCCAGGGTTAAATTCCAGAGTGCGGTCATACGATCTCAAGGCATCTTCTACCTCTTCCAATTCATAAAAAGCCGACTGCGATCGTTCGAAAGGAGCCATCAGGTCTTTATCAACCTCAATTAAAGGTTCCAGCTCTTTTAATATCTGCCGCAGGTTTTCTAAAATGGAACCGTTTTGCTCCGACAATAAAGTCTGGCTCTGCTGTAGAGCCGAGCGAATTTTTTCGGCGTGACGGAGTTTATTTTTTTTCGCCTTGATTTCTTCTTCTTCATCTTCGGAAAGGTTTGCGGTATTGATCTCTGAAATTTGGAACCCTAAAAACTCTTCCCTTTGCAAACGCTCTTGCTCATCCGTCTTTAAGGATTTTAGTTTTTTGACCTGGCTCTGGTAATCTGCAAATTCTTTGGCAAATTTATCGAGACTTGGTTTGGACTTGCCAAACAGGTCGAGCAGTTCGATATGGATTTCTGGATGCAGAAGTGCCTGATGGTCATGTTGCCCGTGCAGGTCTACCAGTCGGTCGCCCAGTTTCGCGAGGGTGGCAACGGTGATCTGACTGTCGTTAAGGAAACAGCGGTTTTTCCCTGAATTGGAAATCTGTCTTTTTATATGCACCTCGCCGTCATCCGACTCGATTCCTATCTCCTGCACCATTGCCAGAGTTTCTGCATCGGATATCTGAAAAATACCTTCGACCAACGCAGTGGCTTCGCCAGTGCGAATAGAATCTGTATCGGCCCTGCCGCCCACTAACAAATTCAGTGCGTCTATAATAATGGACTTTCCTGCTCCGGTTTCACCCGTCAGGATATTCAGGCCCTTTTCAAAAGTCACCACAAGGTTTTCAATAATCGCAAAATTCTGAATTCTAATTTCTTTTAGCATGGTGTTTTTTTATGGAGATAAGTTTCCAAATAATTCCATTCCTTCTTTCCTGAGAAAAAGAAGTTTTTCATCCTGCGTATTATCTGTAAGTTGCATCAGTTTGTGAAGAGATTCTCGCGCTTGAGTGGAATTATTATTTTTAACAAGAACCTGTGCCAGTCCCAAATGATTTTCTGCGTAGTCTGGAGCCAACCGGGCGGCCTCTTTTAAATGAAACACCGATTTATCCGAATCTCCGCCCAGAAAAAAGGGCAGTTCAAGATACAATTTCCCCAAAGCCCGATGAGGCCCGGCATGATTGACTTTCGGGTCCAATTCCACGGCTTTTTTCATGTCTTCTTCAAAAGGTTCAATGATCCCCAAGCTGGCCCAGACACCCTTCATTTCCCCCTGTTTGCCGCGACAAAGTCCTCTATAAAAATAGCTGATGGCAGAATCGGGTTGCAGTTCAATAGCCAGGGAACTATGGAGAACGCATAAGTCGTAATGATTACTTTTTGATTCGCCCGCTTTTTTGGCTAAAGAATATTGGGTCCGTGCCTGCCGCCATTGCCATTGATACTGATTGGGATTCCCCGCCAAGACTTTTTCTATTCGCGAGGCAATGTTCTGATACTCGGTTTGCAATTGGCTTTTTTCGTGCAAGGTATCAATCTCAGACAATGTTGCTAGGTTTTGTACCGAAGCAACAGGAACACCAAAAATCAAAATCAGGGAAAAGGCAATCAAATACATAGTGGAATTACGCTATAATTATAAAATACGAATTATAAAAATTGATTTCCTCTAAGCAGGGAAGAAAATAATTTAATACCTTTAAAATGTATCATAAATGAGAAATCTAATAACAATTGCTTTTACTATCGCACTCTTTGTTTTAGCGACCTCGGCTGATTCGGATAGCAAAAGCCCAGAGTCTGCCGTTAAAAAGCTTTTAGGCGAAATCAAACAAATTGTTAAAAAAGATAGTTTATCAGATGCTGAAAAAGCGGAAAATAAAAAACATTCTGATATTGCATTGAGCGTCTTAAAGGTGTCGGAAATCAGCCAGAAGGCTCTGGGCAAGTATTGGTCAAAACATAGTGAGGAACAACAGAAGCAATTTCAAACATTGCTGGAAAATTTGTTTGTCCATGTCGCTTTTCCAAGCTCTGCAAAGTTTTTTGCAAACCTGGATATGGTTTATGGAAAACCAAAAAATAAAAAAGATATGATGGTAGTGTCCCTCACCGTGGTGCATGAAAAAGAAGGCGAGGTAGACATTGATTTCAGAATGAAACAGACTGAGGAAGACTGGCAGGTGGTGGATGTTATACTCGATGGTGTCAGTATGCGCAATAATTTGCGGAGCCAGTTTTATAAAATTCTAAAGAAAAATGATTTTAAGGAATTGGTCCGGCGAATGGGGGAAAAATTAAAAGAGACGGATTGATTATCGATATTTATTTTATGAGAAACGAAAAAATATGAAAAAAGTTGGAATGGTTAGTTTAGGGTGTCCAAAAAATACTGTTGATTCCGAACGAGTATTGGGTGATCTCGTTACTTCAGGGTATGACCTTACCCCCGATGAAAATGATGCTGAAATAATAATCGTTAATACTTGCGGGTTTATTGAATCCGCAAAAAAAGAATCGATCGATACCATTCTTGAGATGGCTCGAAAAAAAATCGACGGGAAATGTCAAAAGTTAATCGTGACGGGTTGTTTGGCAGAGCGTCACACCCAAGAACTGCTTGATGAAATTCCCGAAATCGATCATATGCTGGGGGTTGGTCAATACCCGCAGTTAAAAAATATTCTCGAAGAGGGCGATTTTGACAGCCGTAACCATGTGGCTACGCCTGCTGAATACTATGAATCTTATACCGACCGGTTGCTGACCACCGCTTTTTACACGGCTTATTTAAAAATTGCAGAGGGTTGTTCCAACCGTTGTGCGTTCTGCATCATTCCTAAAATGCGCGGCCCCATGCGTAGTCGGTCACCCGAATCCATTTTGGCGGAAGCAGAAAATCTGGCCCAAAGAGGAGTCAAAGAATTCAACATAATTTCTCAAGACACAACAATGTACGGTTTCGACCTGGCCATGAAAGATGGTTTGGCGAGACTGTTAAAGGGCATGGCTAAGATTGATGGTGTTGAATGGATGCGGCTTTTATATTGTTATCCAACCTTTCTCAATTCAGATGTCATTGACTACATCGCCTCAGAAAAAAAGGTGTGTCGCTATATTGATGTCCCTCTACAGCATACGCATGATGAAATGTTGAAAAGCATGAAACGTCAGGAAACCGAGGGGGGTGTCCGCAAAATGATTGATGAACTGCGTTTAAAAATTCCTGAAATTGCTTTGCGAACCACTTTCATCACCGGCTTCCCCGGAGAAACAGATGAACATTTTAAACATATGCTGCGCTTTATTTGTGAAATGCAATTCGACCATGTAGGTATTTTTACTTATTCCGATGAAGAAGGAACCACTGCTTTCGATTACCCCGGTCGTGTTCCCGAAGAAGTGAAAGAGGAAAGAAAAAATATTCTGATGGAATTTCAAAAAGAAATTGCGTTACGAAAAAATCAGGAAAAAGTCGGACAGATTGAATCGGTGCTTGTTGAAGGGTTCGATGCTCAGGAAAATTATATAATGACGGGCAGGTTAGCCTCTCAAGCTCCCGATATAGACGGCCAGGTTATTCTGGAAAAATGCGAAGCCGAGCCAGGTGAAATTGTCCCCATGCGCATCATAGCGGTGGCAGATTACGATCTGGTCGCCGAACCCGTTTCGCAACCGGTTGAGTTGGCCGAATAAATCACCATGAGATTAAAACGTGTCGGCATACTGACAGGCGGAGGAGATTGCTCTGGACTCAATGCTGTCATTCGTGCTGTCACACGATCAGCAATCACCGAACATGAAGCCGAAGTAGTAGGTATTGAAGATGGCTTTGATGGATTGATTTTTGATCGCCATCG
>WASW01032168.1_pt1 | contig 16016 bp, 14 predicted proteins | sample 5698521 | NCBI WGS metagenome assembly WASW01 (sample SAMN11175560, study PRJNA528189) | sponge metagenome | isolation source: marine sponge | host: Leucetta | place: Antarctica: Western Antarctic Peninsula, King George Island | collected 2013-01
GGGACGGTTTATGCGACGATGTATCCGATAATTTCCGCGTCATATCGCCCAAGGGGTTTCGGGTTCTGACGTGAACGGGGTATAACTAACAATTTGATAGGTAGGCAATCATGAGTTCGGGTAAGCAGGTAACGTCGAAAAGCAAAGATGATGCAGCGGATAAATCGTCATTGTCGGCGGGTTATGCAAAGTCTATTGAAACGATTTTTGTCGCGACGGACTTATCTGCACGCTCAGACCGGGCCCTTCGCCGCGCACTTCAACTGGCAAAGCAGCATTCGGCCCGTGTCATTGTCTCGCATATCTATGATGAAGACCTGCCCGAAACGATCAAGGCGAGTGTTGGTAGTGCTGCGGAGCACACAATCGAAACCGCGTTGAAGAATGTTGCGGATAGTAAAGACATTGACGTTACGGTCGAGGTTGGTTCGGGGTCGTGCCACCAGGAAATCCTCCAAAAGGCGGAAGCCTGCGACGCAGATATCATCGTCATGGGGACGCACCGAAATGAGACCGCCGGGCTTTCTTTCTCTGGGACGACATTAGAGCGCGTCATTCGTGGCGGTAACATTCCAACCCTTGTCGCCGCAAATCCAGTTAGTGGTCCCTATGAGCGTGTGATGGCAGGCGTCGATTTCTCGGCCTATTCACGATTTGCGATCCGTAATGCTGTCGTGTTAGCGGGCGATGCATCGATAGATGTGGTGCATGCCTTTCACGTGCCGTTCAGCGGGTTCTTAGGGGGCACTGATAACCGGAAAGCATTCAAGAAAGAACATGAGCACGATATGGCGGTGATGATTGAAGAAGAAATGCGCGCTTTGGTTCGTGGTTCGGCCGATGAAATTCAAGTCAATCAGTTGGTTCGGCATGGTGAAGTTCGTGCCGTGCTTCGTAATGCGATCAAAGAAATAAAAACAGATTTATTGGTTTTGGGCACACACGGTCGTGTCGGCCTCGCGCATGCTGTCCTTGGCAGTGTTGCCGTCGAATTCCTGAATGATCCGCCCTGCGATGTGCTGGTTGTGAAAGCGTGGTAGTGGCTTCCTGTCATCTTGATTTGGGGTGATCTCGTATACTCTTTTGGATATTATTTCGGACTAAACAAACAACCGTGTGAAGAGACGCCAGAATGCAATACCCAGATGGCCTTGAAATAAAAATAGTAACCGACGACCAGTCGTTTGAACGGATTACCGATATTCTCCATGCAGGTTACGCGCAATTGGCCGCGCTGGGATTTAACTATATGGCTGTCGATCAACCTGTCGAGGTGACGCGTTAGCGCGCCAAGGACGGCGAGTGTTATGCTGTCGGAAAAGATGGAAACATTGTTGGGACTGTCACATTCTTACCGCCGTCGAGCGGGAAGTATCATCCTCATTATGAACGATCTGATGTCGCAGTCTTTGGCCAGTTCGCCGTTGACCCCCAGCTGCAGCGGAGCGGCATAGGAAAATACATAGTCGTTTTTCTTGAGCAGCGTGCCCGTGATCTCGGTGCTCGTGAACTTGCCTGCGACACGGCAGAAGGCGCAACGCATCTTGTCGAATGGTATCATCGAATGGGTTACGTGCAGGTCGATAAGACGGACTGGCCACATGCGACCTATACCAGTCTGATCTTCTCAAAACCCCTGTAGCACTCTTTCCAGCGGGAAAACTATATTACCCGCTCTACCTTTGTGAGATGGACATTCCCGCGCGCTTTCGCGATGATGATTGTGTTCTGGGGGAGAAGAACGTGAGAAAAAATCTCGCGCAAAAAACATACGATGTTTTCATCTTTGAAGACGACCGCTGGTTAATTGACTCGCACCATGATGTGCGGTCGCTTGCTGTGGATCGTGCTGAGGAAATAATTGCGGATCGCCGCTTCGCTGGTGTGCGTTTAGTTGCCGAGAGCGAACGTACGGGCGAGGTCGAAATCCTGCTCGAAGAAATGCTCGAGATCGGTGACAAGCCGCTCAAGATTGTGGCCATCACCGAAGCACCAGTGTGCACTGACGTCAGTGAATATTATCTGTTTCCGGCACGCCAGACCGCGGGACGATTGCTGCGAGAAATGTTGGATCAGCGGAATTTGACCGCCCTTGAGCTTGCTTTTGATTATGGCACGCTGCGGATGCTGGAGCGCAATGATGCATTGTTCGGTGCGGCCATGCGGCAGATCGGCGCAATTCAGGCGCGTAAATCCGGTGGAACTCCGGCAGAACGAACGGACACGGTCTATGCAGCGTTTAGTGAAATCAAAGAGACAGCGCGGGTCGTCGGCGAAGACACAACGCGGCTTGGTATGTTGGAACGATTGGGACTGGTCGGGCTGATTGATGCTGCCCCCATAGATGACCCCTCCAACCGACGCATTTTTGTATTGGGCGGGCTGGCACAGGCCTTGATGAAACGTGCCGACTGGTCAGATAAGTTGTCATTAATCATGGAGCTAACTGCAGGCACGCCGAATGACATGGTGATTGAATTTTTAGATGAAATTGCCGCGGAGATTCTCGACAGCGATGTTGCGATTAAGGATTTCTTTGGCGGCTTTGGGGATACGGTTTCGGCCTTCATTTCGCTTATTCATTTCACTCAAGGGCGGTGTGAGAAAAACAACCCAAGATCATGTCTTGCTGATTTCAACGCTTTGATGGCATCACGTCCTTTTCCACGTACGACATCTGTTTTAATGAGCCGTGTGGCCAAATCACTTGGAGGTGTCCGGCCGTTGACCCGCGAAAACAAAGAAGCTGAACGAGAGGCATTCCAGCAACTGATGTACGAACTCGCCAGTGATGTCGGTTTTATGGGTGGCCCACAAATGGCGGGCGCTTTGACGGCGCGCGCATGTATTGCCTTGGCAGACCCGGATGACTTGCCCGTTGAAGCGGCAATCGATCACATTATGTCAAGTTTGCCCAATCGTGCTGTACGGTTAGGGTTTTTGCTCGATTTAATTAGCTCGCCATTGGGTCTAAAGAATGAACAGGCCGTATTAAATGTTATGGCGCGCCTTGTGCAACAACTCACCTCATTAACCTCACTCGTCCCGGAGGACATGCCACCGGATCAGATGCGGCAGGTCATGGATGCGTTGAAGGCAAAGTTGACCGGCGACGCTTTGCCAGAAAAATGGCGCGCGTTGTTTGCTGATACTTTGGATAGATTGGTTCCACGCGATGATCCTCAACCCTCAAAAGAAGATGGCTCTGCTGTGACATTTTCAATTGAAAAGCCGCCTTCAACCTTACGCGATAAAGTGAAAGTAATTAAAGAAGTTAAACATGAGCCCGCACCTTTTCCAAAAACGGCTTCTGTTGAAAAATCGAAAGCAAAAGAGCCTGCGCCATCCCCTAAAAAGGAAGTAGCACCCTTGGCCAGGAAAGTGATGCGTCTAAAAGCAGAAGCGGGTGACGTACTGTTTGATGAAGGTGATGCAGGTGATCAGGCATACCTGATTAATTCAGGTGAAGTCGAAGTCTTCCGTGAGATAGACGGTGAAACTGTTGTCTTGGCGACTATTTCCCGTGGGGATATTTTGGGTGAAATGTCGTTGATTGATAATCAACCGCGTATGGCGTCGGCGCGCGCTGTCGGAGAGGTGGCGCTGACCCTCATTACGCGAGAAGACTTAGCAGCCAGATTGGACAAACTGAATGAAAGTGACAAGGTCTTGCGGCGCTTAATTGATGTCTTTGTTGATCGACTTCGCGGTTAGCGAACGTCGACCAGATAACAGCGTTATCGCGACACCAATAAAAATGAGCATCATGCCGGTCCCGCGTGTCAGCCCAAAACTCTCACCAAAAATAAAGTATGACGCGATGACCCCTGCACAAGGTGCGAATAACGCGAATGGTGTCACCATCACGGCGGGGTAAGTGCTCAAAAGCCGCCCCCAAATGGCGAACGCTACAGTTGTTGCAATCAAACCCAAGTAAAGGACAGAAAGGATACTGATCACTGACGCGTCCTGAATGCGATCAAAAAATCCGCCAAGCTCTCCCATCATTGCTGATGCCACGAATGCCGGAAACGGTGGGACGAGGCTCAACCAGATCATGAGCGCGAGCATATCCACCCGTCCCAGTTTTTTAAGAACTGTATTCCCGAATGCCCAGCTTATGGCACCGCAAAGCGTCAAGATTAATCCAAGGTACGTTAACGTTGCGTCGACACTATGGAAGATGACGCCAAGACCAACAAACGCGAGAGCGATCCCGATGATTTGCCGCGTATTTGGTATTTCCCGCAACACAAACGCAGCAATTATGATCGTGAATATGGCCTGTGTGTTGCCAATGATGCCAGGCCAGGCGGCATGCCGGCGTCATAAGCGAAGAATAGAAACATGAACTGACCGACGAATATCAAGCTGCCCAATGTGATCAGAGCACGCCATGAAATGTCAGGTTTCTTTATAAAGAACACGGGCAGTGCAGCAATAATGAAGCGCAGTGCAAGAAGGTCAGGTGCAGTGAAGCTTTGCAGCGCGTATTCGATGGCGATGAACGCCAACCCCCAGATCACAGCGACTGTAGTAGCCGCGATGATATCTAAGGGGCGCATACGGCTAGATTAACGCCATTGGAATGCCGATCTTGGCATAAGGGCACCATCTTTATTCTCAAGTGTATCTGCGATACGGATGCCCTCGTTCCATTTAACCATGCGCTCTGAACGGGTGAACGAGCCGACCTTAAGCTGTGGCGCACCCCAGCCAACGGCCATATGTACAATCGTTGCGTCTTCTGTTTCACCGGAACGTGCTGAGACAATTTGTCCCATGCCAGACGCCTTGGCCGCATCGAACGCTGCCTTTGCCTCTGTCAATGTGCCTGCCTGATTAGGTTTGACCAGCAAAGCGTTGCAGACCCGGTCCTTCGCAGCGGCTTTGACACGATCAGCGTTGGTGACTAAAACATCATCACCAACAACTTGGGCATTATCACCGACAGCCCACGTGAACTTCATTAAGCCATCCGGATCGTCTTCCCCAAGCGGATCTTCAATTGAAACGATCGGGTAGCGCTCCATCCAATCCACCAACAGGGCGCACAGTTCATCGCTATTCAAAGTTTTGTCATCTTTGGCCAAGCGGTAACTTCCATTTTCACCAAATTCTGACGCTGCAATATCCAAGGATATCGCGACTTCAACGCCAGGCTTGTAGCCAGCAGCTTCGATCGCCCGCAGCAATGTCTCAATGGCTTCTTCGTTGGTATCGAAGTCCGGCCAAAAACCACCCTCGTCCGCAACACCTGAGAGCTTCCCGGCTTCGTCCATAATAAGGCCCGCGTGGCGGTATACTTCAGCTGTCCATTCCAATGCCTCACAGAAACTTTGAGCGCCCGTCGCGATGACCATGAAATCTTGAACATCGACGCGTCCGGATGCATGTGCCCCGCCGCCAAAGATTTGTATTTCGGGCAGTGGTAACGTGATATCGCCTTGGGTGCCTGCCTGATCTCGTAAATACTGCCAAAGCGGCACACCTTCGTGTCGGGCAGCGGCGTGAGCAACGGCCATGCTGGTGGCAACAGTCGCATTACCGCCCAGGCGCTGCTTGTTGGGAGTGCCGTCGAGATCGATCATGAATTTGTCGATGCGCGCCTGATCGCGAGCATCTTGCCCGGTCAAAACTTCGGCAATTTCAATGTCGACGGACTTCATTGCCTGCTGAACATCCCAGCCGCCAAACGTCTTGCCACCGTCACGAAGATCAATAGCCTCAAACCTGCCACGTGACGCGCCAGCTGGTGCGATCGCAGTCCCGGAGGCACCGCCCTCTAGGTTAACTTCAACTTCGACAGTTGGCCGTCCTCGAGAATCCCAAACTCTCCGTGAATGGAGAGTTTTGATTGAATGATTAGCCATGGGGGAGGGTCCTTAGTCGTTAGTTTTTAGATTTTAGATTTTCGTACCAAGCGTCGCAGATGTCTATGGGATGATTGACAGGGGAAGTCAAAAAACCTCGAGCAAAATGACGCACTAAATCCTGTTGTGCTTTGTCTGTAATATATTCGACGGGTGATTTTCCATCAATACGCGCGAGGAATAGGCCTGGCAGCAAATGCGCTGTACGAATGATAATTGATGGATCATTCAAGCTGGATACTGCTTGTGTGTAGCTCTCGCATAAGGCTTTAAAGCAGGCGCGAAAGCCATCGTGGGCGTCGCGGTTCCATAATCCTTTAAGTAAAAGATGGTTCAGGCAAAATGCGAGATCAAATGCAGGGTCGCCGTACCATGCGCATTCGGCATCGAGAAATACTGGGCCGTCAGGTCCGATCAGAATATTCTTTGGACTTACATCCCCATGAACGAGGGCCGTGCGATGTGCAGCGGTAATTTCCGACAACTCAATCATGCGATGATTGATGTCAGGATGACGTACACCAGTTGCTAGAAGATATGGCTCTAGACGAATGGCATGAAATATCTCATCTGTTCTGAAGGACTCAGCGATGCTTGGGTCATTGGTGGTTTCTGCATGTATTTGGCCCAGACACTGTCCAACGTTGGCTGCGTCTTCTGTGCGCGCGTCGCCATCTCTTAATGTGGATTTCCATAGTGGAAAATCGCTTGGATCCAGGAAGGGCATCACAAATAAACCAGCATCGGCGTCATGAAATAAAACGTCAGGTGCTGCATTTGGTATCACAGCGCGCGCCGCTTGCATCCATTTAACTTCAAAGGCGTTTCGTGAAATAGGCGCGAACCAATCGTCTTTGACCTTTAACTTCGATAAAGCTCGTTTAACACAGACGGGACCAGACGGCAGTTCAATTCGCCATATATCTGAGCTCACGCCACCCATAAGAGGCGACGCCGTCACGGTTTGAGAAGGCGGAATCCATCCATGATCTATAAGAACCGCAATGATTTCTTGTCCGGCGGAATTATTCGGCAATTGACGCTACAAGTGCTTGTGACGCTTGTCTCATAATATCAGCGTGGCTCATCGCTTGAGCAAACGTCATCCTAACAACCGGTCCATGTGTTGCTAATGTAGCAAGCAGGCGACCATTCTGATCTTTAATAGGCACTGCGATTGCGACCATACCAGGAATAAACTCTTCGTTGTCTGTGCCGATGCCAGAGATTTCTATGGCATCGATCTCGGCCATGAGTATATCTGGGTCCGTTATGCTATTCTCTGCTTTTTTTTCGAGATCAAGTTTAGAGATAAGTCGTTCTCGGCGGGCTTTGGGCATACTCGCTAAGAATAGCTTTCCACTAGCCGTGCAGTGCAATGGAACGTTAGAGCCGGTCGGCAACTGTATACGAAGTGGCCATTTTGACTCCACACGATCCAAATATTGCATTGATGTCGCAGACGGAATAGCGATATTGCATGTCTCGCCAATCGTGTGTGCGAGCGTCTCTAAAATAGCGTGTCGTTCACCACGGCAGTGCTGATTGCTGAGCGATTTGAGCGCAAGGCGCAAAAAGCGTTCTCCCGGAACATAGCCGCGTCCACTAACATTTTTACGCAAGTAACCTTCTTCCTGAAGAAGATTGCATAAACGATGGACTGTCGCTTTTGGTAATCCAGATGCAGCTTCAATATCAACGGCGCTGGCGGGTCTATCCATCTCGGTTAAGACTTCAAGCAGTTCCAATACGCGGATTGAACGGGACCCTGTGGTATCGTCTTTCAAGGTGGACTCCAAATGTAAATATTGTGAGCGAGGAGAATGCCTCATTAAGTCTCATTTATGAAACAAAAAGTTTCATTTAAGCCATCTATTTTCTAATAAGGATGAGAAAAAAGCCGGATCCCGAAGTATCCGGCGAGTTAGACAGGGAGAGAAGTCTCCGGGGAGGAGACGAGAAGTATCTATAATATATGGATAAAACCCCCGGTTTGCAGTGATGACGGTCACATAGGGGTAATTTTTATAAATTTATTTGAGTGAGTATATTGAGGGAATTATTTAATCGTATACGGGGGAGTGCGGCCTGCCCGTACATTTGCTGCAAAAATATAGCGCCTCTCATTTGAGAAGCGCTATATTTATAATTGGGTTTAGCCCAAACGGTTAACTATATAGATTTTATATATTAGAAAAAATAATCTAATATATCAGCATCCATATGCGCCTAAATTGTGCGTACTATCGCTGCCAAACAGGCTTGGCGTAATCAGTTTGTCCATCGCCCCGTGTAGGGCTGATGTCCTTATAAGAAGTATCGTTGTGTCCTAAATCCTTCTTTCCAGAATCCTGCCATCTGTAAAGTGTATTTATGATGCGTGCAGGGAAGCTGATATTGTTGCTCGAAGAAGATTTGCGGTGCAATGCGCCGTTAAATTCGAGTGTATCTGCGCTATTCATTGGTTTTGTCCTTTTGACTGATTATAGTTTTTTGAATGATTACTTGTTGCGTAGATAAGTAGTTCAAAATGATTTTTCAGACAAACGATCTTAATTAATCTAATCATTAGTATATATAATGATGGATTACGGGCGAGAATATCGAATGTTAAGCGATCAAGGCTTGGGGCGACGCATATAATGGTTCATAATCATGCTATGTATAGTGAGACTGAGAGCGCAGACGACACGGCACTAACAAACACTGCCATTTGGGTCATGTTTGTCGGGCTTATGTGTCTCGTCATTTTGACACTTCCCGCGTATCTGCAAACAATGAAAATTCAGTTTCTCGATATTGAGTTTCTGTCATCTTTGTGTGGATTCGCTGGCTGGGGACCTTCTGGCAATTAATTGCCTCAAGTCTCATAAGTTTTAATCAGAATCAGAATTTATTTGGCGAGGTCTCAATGAGTTTCACTGTAAGTGCTGACCTACAAATGTGGGTGACGTTTGCAATAATTCTTCTAGCACTTACTGCTTACGTCGCTGAGAAGTGGCCAATGGAGCTGACGTCGCTCGGCACCATCTGCGCAATCCTGCTTTTCTTTCAGTTTTTCCAGGTTGAAGGTTCGGGGCCTTTGAGAGCAGAAGGTGTGTCTCCGTCGCGTATCCTGCAGGGGTTCGCAAATACAGCGTTGATCGCCGTGCTCTCGCTACTGGTGATGGGCCAGGGCCTTATTCGCACCGGAATTCTGGATCGCTTGGCGCAATGGTTGCTGGACCATATGCGAAGCAAAATACCCGCCATCGCTGCGATTTTCATTCTGTTGTTTATTGTTGGTGCGATCAGTGGATTTCTGAATAACACACCTGTCGTCGTTATCTTTATTCCGATCATGCAGGCGATGGCGCATCGCTATGGGATATCGCCGAGCAAAGTTATGATTCCGCTAAGTTTCGCCGCGATTCTTGGTGGGATGACAACGCTGATAGGCTCATCCACAAACTTGCTGGTGAATACGGCTCTGATCGAAATCGGCGAGATGCCTTTGGGTTTTTTCGACTTCACTATCCCCGGCATTATGATGGCGCTGGTTGGTGTTACCTATGCAGTGTTCATTGTACCGCGTTTGCTGCCTGACCGGGCGGGTATGGCCGAAAGTGAATTGTCAGCTGGTGCTGGCAAACAGTTCATTGTCCAAATTGAGACACCGAGTGATTCCGAACTTATCGGTGAGAAGGCTCCTGGGGGTCATTTTGAAGCATTGCCGGATATGACGGTACGGATGGTGCAACGTGGCGAGCGTGCAATTCTGCCGCCTTTCGAAGACCTGGAAGTCATTGAAGGTGATGTGATCGTTGTCGCAGCAACACGCTCAGTTCTGACTGAAGCCATTGCTGAGCACGGTGATCTATTCCATCCAGATTTGCGTGATGGTAAACGTTTTGAAGAGGAAGACGAGGACGCCCCATGGCTTCAGAAGGATCAGGTTCTAGCAGAAGTGATGATTGCGCCAGCATCGCGTCTGGTTGGACAAACACTGCGATTAGCTGGTTTTCGCTATAAGACGGGCTGTATTGTTCTTGGAATTCAGCGTCGCGCGCGAATGATCCGTGCTCGAATTACAGAAATCAGACTTGAACCAGGTGACGTGTTGCTTATTCAAGGCCAGCGAGACGATATCCGCGAACTTCGCGGCAGTCGTGATGCAATCCTGATTGAATCATCTCGCGAGGATTTGCCAAGTCTGGATCATGCTAAACGTGCGAGCATTATCTTCTTAGGTGCCGTTGCGATGGCGGCAACAGGTATGATGCCGATTGTTGTCGCCGCATTTGCAGGTGCAATTGCCATGGTCGCGACGGGGGTTCTTAATTTACGCCAGGCGTTTCGTGCCATCGACCCTAAGATTGCCACGGCGATTGCAGCGGCCTTGGCCATGAGTATTGCTCTTAGGGAAACTGGCGGTGCAGCCTTTGTCGCACACGGCATGGTCGCTGTATTTGATGGTCTGGGCCCGCTTGTCATTTTGTCGATGCTGTTCTTGATGGCAGCGTTGATGACGAATGTAATTTCTAACAATGCTGTTGCCGTGCTTTTCACGCCTATCGCTGTCGACCTCGCCAATGAAGTTGGCGTAGCACCGATGCTATTTGCAATTGCAATGGTCTTTGCGGCCAACTGTTCGTTCGCATCGCCAATGGGATATCAAACGAACCTATTGGTGATGGGCCCGGGGCATTATAAGTTCCAGGACTTTGTCCGCTCAGGTCTGCCCTTGATCTTCGTGATGTGGATTACCTTCACGCTGATCGCAAAATTCTACTGGGGGATTTAACAGCAGATTACTAACGAGCCCATTCACCAAATTTCCCTATGAAATATTTCCCACACGTGAAGCCTAAGAAAATATAGAAAACGGGAATGCCGATACCAACACGAATCCAGAAATTGGAGTCGTAAGCATCAATGCCGAGCAAATCATGACCCATGGCCAAGAGCACAACGACTAAAATTGCAGGGAGGATGAGCAAGAAAGCGATAAAAATATAGCGGATAATTAACCAGATAGATTTGAGAAACTGCATAACGTCTTCCTATTTTCATGACAGTCTTTGAGCAAGAGCATAATTCGTTTTTGGTATCTTGCGAAACCCAGAAATTCATCGTGGTGACATTTTTTGAGAGTAGGCAAAATGTCACTTTTTAAAAAGAACTTGAATAGTCTCTACCATTGATTAGCTTGTCGGCGGGCCACACCTCCCCAACGAGGTGCGACCTTTCTGAGAGGAAAGGAGTGCAAAATGACACTTATTCAGAAGCTGGGCATGCGTCCGGCAAACCCTAATTTTTCATCTGGACCTTGCTCCAAGCGCCCTGGCTGGCATCCCGACGTGTTGTCTGATGCGTTTCTTGGCCGTTCCCATCGTCATGCGATTGGTAAAGCCAAGATCAAAGAGGTCATCACACGAACCCGCTCTGTTTTGGGTATTCCGGATGACTACCGAATTGGTATCGTGCCGGCATCCGATACAGGTGCTGTTGAAATGGCGATGTGGTCTTTGCTTGGACCTCGAGGTGTTGAGGTGTTGGCTTGGGAAAGCTTTGGTGGGCAATGGGCCGTTGATGTCAAAAGTCATCTTGGCCTTGAAGACATAAAGCTTACAGATGCGCCGTATGGCGAATTGCCAGATTTAAGCGCGGTCGATTTCTCTCGCGATGTCATCTTCACATGGAATGGCACGACCGGTGGTGTACGTGTACCCAACGGTGACTGGATTCCTGATAACCGGGAAGGCCTGACCATCGTTGATGGAACGTCCGCAGTCTATGCCATGGATATCCCATGGGAGAAAACGGACGTCGTCACGTGGTCCTGGCAAAAAGCAATGGGCGGCGAGGCGGCTCACGGTATGTTGGTGTTGAGCCCGCGCGCTGTTGAACGCATTGAAAGCTACGATCCGCCGTGGCCGTTGCCAAAAATTTTCCGTATGAAAAAGAAGGGCAAACTCAACGAAGATATCTTTGAGGGTGTGACGATCAATACGCCTTCGATGTTATGCATTGAGGATGCGCTGGATGGCCTTAAGTGGGCTGAGCGCGAGGGTAATGTTGCGGGCTTGCTGGCACGCGTGGATGCGAGTTTCAAAGCGTTGTGCAGTTGGGTTGAAGGTGCGGACTGGATTGATTTCATTTGCGCTGACCCGGCGGCACGCTCAACCACATCGGTTGTGCTGGTGGTTACAGATCCGTGGTTTGCAGCCCTTGATGAAGATCAGCAACGTGCCGGAATCAAGAAATTGACGGGCCTGTTGGATGCAGAAAACGCTGGGTTCGATATTGGCTCACACCGTGATGCCCCTCCGGGTTTGCGGATTTGGTGCGGGGCGACCGTAGAAGCTGATGACATTGCGAAATTAGGCCCATGGCTCGATTGGGCGTTTGCATCCGTTAAATCCGAACTCAAAGGAGCCTGACCCATGGTAAAGGTTCTGATATCTGACAAAATGTCACCACTTGCCGCTGATGTGTTTAAGGCGCGCGGCGTTGAAGTTGATGTGAAAACTGGTCTCGAGAAAGAAGAATTAGCTGAGATCATCGGCGAGTACGATGGTATCGCCATTCGTTCGTCCTCTAAACTTACGCCGAAAACACTCGCCAAGCCCGGTAATCTCAAAGTCATCGGGCGCGCAGGCATTGGTGTCGATAATGTCGATCTGCCGTGTGCGACACAGGCCGGTATCGTCGTCATGAACACACCGTTCGGCAACGCAATCACGACGGCCGAGCACGCTATTACGATGATGCTCTCGTTGGCCCGTCAAATCCCGGCTGCCAATGCGTCTACCCATGCAGGCAAGTGGGAGAAATCCGGCTTTATGGGCGTTGAGTTGATGGCCAAAACACTCGGTATCATCGGGTGTGGCAACATTGGTGCGATTGTCGCGGATCGTGCGCAGGGCCTGAAAATGAAGGTTGTTGCGTTCGACCCGTTCCTGTCAGCAGAGCGTGCGGCCGAGCTTGGTGTTGAGAAGCTAGACCTTGATGGACTTTTGGCGCGTGCTGATTTCATTAGCCTGCATACGCCGCTCACAGATCAAACCCGCAATGTGATTGATGCGACAGCATTGAATAAGACCAAACTCGGCGTGCGTATTGTGAATTGCGCCCGTGGTGGTTTGATTGACGAAGTAGCCCTCAAGACTGCAATTGAAAGTGGACATGTTGCCGGTGCGGCGCTTGATGTGTTCGCGCAAGAACCTGCGACGGAAAACCCATTATTTGGTATGCCGCAAGTCGTGTGCACGCCGCACTTGGGGGCTTCAACAAGTGAAGCTCAGGAGAAGGTCGCGGTTCAAGTGGCCGAGCAGATGGTGGATTATCTGCTCAATGGTGCCGTTACCAATGCCCTGAACATGGCCTCGGTATCGGCTGAGGAAGCGCCGAAGCTTAAACCATATATGACTCTCGCTGAGCAATTGGGTGGGTTCGCAGGGCAGGCGACGAAAACAGCTATCAAGGCAATCGATATTTGTTACGAGGGGCATGTTTCAACCCTCAACACGAAACCACTGACAGCGATTGTGCTCAAAGGTCTGTTGGGACCCTTGCTGGTTGGCGTGAACATGGTCAATGCGCCTGTGATTGCCGAGGAGCGAAATATCAAGATTATGGAAGCACGCTCAGAGACCGCTGGCGATTATCACACCTTGATCACGGTGACGGTGACCACGGAAACCCAAACTCGTTCCGTCAAAGGGACACTATTCAACCAAGAGCCTCGTCTGGTTGAGATAAAAGGTATCCATATCGACGCCAAGCTTGGACCAAATATGTTGTATCTTGCGAACCACGACAAACCGGGCCTCATCGGCGCGTTAGGGTCAGTATTAGGTAGTGCCGGTGTGAATATAGCGACCTTTAACCTGGGCCGTGCCGACGAAGGCGGGGACGCCATTGCCTTGATCGAAGTTGATGGTCAACCACCGGCTGAAGTCTTGGCACAAGTGCAGAACCTAGAGCACGTGTTACACGCCATCCCAATGCAGTTTTAAGCTGCAGTTTCGCCGGGTTTAGGGATCGATGGGCGGTCTTCGCCGATTTTTGACATATCAAACGGCGTCGACTGATAGATCATATTCAGCCAGTTCCCAAACAGGATATGGGCATTCGCGCGCCATGTGTTGACCGGGGGCTGGCTGGGATCATCATCTGGATAGTAATTCCTGGGCACGCCAATCGCTGAGCCTTTCTCGACATCACGCGAGTACTCGTCACCTAATGTTGTTGAGTCATACTCAAGGTGATTAAACATGTGCACGTGATTGAGCACGGGGTCGTGCACCAGCGCCATGCCAACATCCTTCGATTGCGCAAGAATCTGCAAATGCGGGAAGCGCGCAAGATCATCTGGATGGTTTTCAGTGTGACGTGAAACCGGGATCGGGATCGTATCGTTAAGCCCGCGCATCAGGGGTGAGGTTGAATCAGTGACACTGTGCCAAAACACGCCAAAGGCTTTATCCGATAACCGATATTTCGGAATATCATAAAAGTGATGCAAGGCCGCCTGAGCCCCCCAACACAAATTAAAGCAGCCTTCGACATTGGTCCGAGACCAATCAAATATTTGGCACAACTCATCCCAATAGTTCACGTCTTCAAAGTCGAGCTTCTCGATGGGTGCCCCAGTAATGATCAGTCCATCAAACTTCTGATCTTTGACTTCGGTCCATGGATGATAGAAATCAAGCAAATGCTGCTCATCAGTCGTCTTGGATTTATGCGTGGTAAGGGCGAGCAGCGTCACTTCGACCTGCAACGGTGTCGCACCCAATACACGTGCGAGTTGGGTTTCCGTCTTAATCTTTTCCGGCATCAGATTGAGTATCGCAATCTTTAACGGACGGATATCCTGACGAGCCGCCTGATTATCTTTAATGATAGGCACGCCTTCTTTCTCAAGAATCTTGCGCGCGGGAAGCTCTGATGGAATTTTAATTGGCATTTCTTTAAGTCCTCACCCAGCCAGAGCACGATCGCGTGCACGGTTTTGGCAGACTTTCAGATAGCGATGCGCATTGTCAGATGCAACCTCGCTGGCCGCCGATTGTTCGCCAATCAGTTCGTACAGTTGCCTTAAAAACGCGTCGGTATCCGGCACATGGCCACTATCACCATCGCCGCCGAACAGGCGTTCGACGTCAATCGAAAATCCATAATTCTCAGCAAATCGTTCGTAACGTGGCTTCCTATCATCAAGTAGCATTGGGAACAGGCGTCGCGCAAAGGCCTCTCTGTCGACATCTGCACCGTCATCAGGTTGTTCAGAAAGATGCTTTTCGATGAAGGCTGGATGGTAAAATAAAGGTTTCGGACTGCTCTCAGCACGGCGTTTCAACGCTTCTTCGCCTTCGGCGTTGGCGCGGATATAGACAATCAATGAAGTGTCGCGAAGAGATGTGATCACAGGATCATCCGCGTTCTCAATATCTGCGATTTCGCAAAGACTACCGGACGAGTCGTTGATAAAGTTCTCGCAGGAATAGATCTTCCAGGCTTTCTCAAGGAAACGACCCACGTCGCGCATTGAGTTCACTTCCGCGTCACGGTACTGCTCTTGGCGTTCAAGGAATGTGGCTTTGTCCAGACCTCCGGTCTTAGGGTCGCCAAACATACCCAGATACGTTGATACCGGGTCCAGGTTATCAACGGAGATATTATGATTGATGTATATAGAGTCTGAACGCAAAAGATTGGCCACAAACGGATCGGTGCGCATGATCCGGTATTTAATGTTATCCAATATATGCTCGGCCAGATACGTCGTGCCGATCCGATAGTCAGCAGAATAATGAAACCAGTTCGCGTTGCGGCGGAGCGACGTCGACAGCATGGTTTTTCCAACACCGGACATACCCAACAGCGTAATCGCGTGCGGTAAAGCTATGAATTCCTCAAAAGATGGCAATGTGCTGGACATCGGATACTCGCAATTCGTTGACGTTTCGGGCGCACCATAGTTGGTTTTATGCGCTTTAGACAGAATTTCGCGTCAAAATTAGCTGACGTCAAACGACGAAGCCGAAAATCCTCACAAGTTCGTCATTTGCCGCAAAATCTTAAAGAAATTGATTGTGGTGTGGCGGGGGGGCAAAGCTACTATTTAAGAACAGGGAGAGTGTTACTGTTATACCT
>WASW01090178.1_pt1 | contig 15999 bp, 15 predicted proteins | sample 5698521 | NCBI WGS metagenome assembly WASW01 (sample SAMN11175560, study PRJNA528189) | sponge metagenome | isolation source: marine sponge | host: Leucetta | place: Antarctica: Western Antarctic Peninsula, King George Island | collected 2013-01
TCTTTTAACAGGCTTGAGCGTTGGAAATTCTTGTTCCCAGTAACGTAAAACATGAGGTTTCACATCACAAAGCTCACTCACCTCACCAATCGTAAAATAACGTTTGGTTGGGATCGGAGGCAATTCGCTATTGTTGCTGGCTTCCAGCATATTCTTCTACCCTTGATTTTAGTTTTTGCCCTGAACGAAATGTCACTACTCGTCGAGCTGTTATGGGTATTTCCTCCCCCGTCTTTGGGTTTCGACCTGGACGCTGACTTTTATCGCGAAGTATAAAATTACCAAATCCTGATAACTTAACTTCTTCGCCTTCTTCAAGCGCTAGTCGAACTTCTTCAAAGAACACCTCTACCAACTCCTTGGCTTCTCTTTTATTAAGACCGAGCTCCTCAAATAAATTCTCAGCCATATTTGCTTTTGTTAGTGCCATAGTCTTAGGGGCTTCTCAGCTCCGCTTTAAATCTATTTGCTAGAAGAGAAATAATGTTTGTCATGCTTTGTTCTATTTGTTGTTCTGTAAGAGTGCTAGAAAAGTCCTGTAAAATCAAGCCTAAAGACACGCTTTTTGTTCCAGAAGGCACACCCTCACCCTGATAAACTGAAAATATAACTATATCTTGCAACTCGCTTATTTGTAAGCCGTAAATTTGATCCAATAAATGCTGCGTAGGCGTCTCAGCAGCCACTGTGAACGATAAATCACGTCTTACCTGTGGGAATTTAGACCAGAGTTGAAATCTCTCAATGGGCACGCTCAATAGCTTCTGGTCCATTGTTAGCTCAAAAACGACCACTTCGCGCTTGGCTAAGCCTAGTGGTTTCAAAACATTCGGATGCAAGCTTCCAATGACACCAGCGGGCTGATTATCAATCATAATTTGAGCAGTTTTACCTGAATGCAAGCCCTGTTGGCTATGATTTTGATAACTCACTCTGCCTGCCAGGCTCATTTTCTCGAATAATTGCTCAAGATCGCCTTTAACATCATAAAAGTCGATGGCCCTAGTGGGCACTCCCCATTGCCGAGGGTTCACCTCACCAATCGCGACTCCAGCAATCACTTCAGTTTGCTCAAGCCCATTATCTGAAATTAGATATTTGCGCCCCACTTCAAACAGTTTTGTCGTCGCGTGTTGGCGTTTCAAATTATAGCTGGCTGCTTCACATAAGCCTGGCCAGATACTGGTACGCATATTGGATAAGCTTATTGAAATCGGATTAGCTAATTGTTTTAGCTCACCATCAAAGAATAATTGACAATGCTTTTGCTCAGTAAAACTAAACGTAACTGCTTCGTTGTAGCCCAATGCCGAAAAGTTTTCTTGGATCGAAAATATAGCATCCGATTTTTTCTTGGTTGCAGAAATGGCAACATTTGAAGAAAGTGATTGAGTCGGGAATTGATCGTAACCTTTCAGTCGTGCTATCTCTTCAATCAGATCAACATCAATTTCAATATCAAAACGATAACTTGGTGCGGTCACTAAAATATGATCATCATCAGATGATTTAACATTGCACTGTAAGCCTTGCAGAATCTTTGTCACCTCTGTGATATCCACATCAATGCCTAGCACTTTATTGACTTTAGAAATTGACAATGAAATTTCATTTGCGACTGGCAAGTGTTGCTGACTAGCAACCTCATTCACTGGACCAACAACTGCACCAGCATGTGCTTTGATAAGTTCACTAGCACGTTCAATCGCACGCATTGCTAACTGCGGATCAACACCTCGTTCAAAACGATGTGACGATTCTGTATGTAACCCAAAGCCTCGTGCTTTACCTGCGATAAAAAGTGGGTTGAAATAGGCGCATTCCAAAAATATATTTTTTGTTGTTAACTGTACAGCAGAATCATTTCCACCCATCACACCGGCTAAAGCTAATACTTGCTTAGCATCGGCAATAACAAGATTGTCTTCTTTTAACGACACTTCTTTACCATCCAGCAAAACTAGCTTCTCACCAGCATTTGCCATACGCACAATAATTTTATCGTTAAGCTTATCTAAATTAAACGCATGCATTGGCTGGCCCAATTCAAGCATGACATAATTACTGATATCGACAATAATATTAATACATCGAATCCCGCCACGACGCAGGCGTTCTTTCATCCACATTGGTGTATTTGCCGCGGCGTTCACTTCTCGCAGCACACGCCCACAATAACGTGGACAAGCTTCCTCACTTTCTACCTCTATAACAAATCGATCATCACTATCTTGTTTAACACTTAGTATTTCTGGTGTGTTAATTGGCAACTGATAAAGTGCAGATGCTTCGCGCGCTAACCCTTCAATACTTAAACAATCAGAACGATTAGGAGTGAGATCAATATCAAATACAACATCATTTAGATCTAACGCATGCATGATAGAATCACCAATCGTTAAATCATCATCCAGCTCAAGAATGCCATCACCCTCAACATCCAAACCTAACTCAGTCGCAGCACACAACATTCCAAATGATTCAACGCCACGTAATTTAGCGGCTTTAATTTTCACTCCGCCTGGCAATTCAGAACCTACCGCCGCTAAAACGGTAGTTAATCCTACACACGCGTTTTTAGCACCGCATACAATTTGTTGCGTCTCATCATTGCCGACGTCGACCTGACAAACCTGTAATTTATCTGCATCAGGATGTGCCTGCGTTGATTTAATCCTAGCAACAATCACCCCGGTTAAATTTGCTGATGCGGGCTCGAGACCATCCAATTCTAAACCAGCCATGGTTAACTGGTGCCCAAGCTGTTCGCTTGATACCTTTGGATTCACCCATTGCCGCAACCAATTTTCGCTAAATTTCACACTACTACTCTCATATTACTCATTGATACTTAAGCAGAAAACTGACGTAAAAAGCGCAAATCATTTTCATAAAACATTCTTAGATCACGCACTCCATAATACAACATGGCAAGGCGCTCTACTCCGACACCGAATGCAAAACCATTGTATTTATTTGAATCGATACCAACTTTACTAAACACATTAGGATGTACCATGCCGCAGCCCATCACTTCTAACCAATTTGAATTTCCTTGCTCATCATGCCACTCAATATCCACCTCTGCTGATGGCTCAGTGAATGGGAAATACGATGGTCGGAAACGAATGCCTAATTGATCATTCTCAAAAAAGGCATGTAAGAATTCAATAACCAAACCTTTAAGCTGCGCAAAGTTGACATCAGTATCCACCAGCAAGCCTTCGACTTGATGAAACATAGGGCTATGAGTGATATCAGAATCGCATCGATATACTCGTCCAGGGGCAATAATTCTAATCGGTGGTTGTGAATTCTCCATGGTGCGAATCTGCACTGAAGAAGTATGGGTGCGAAGTAACAAACCATCATCAAAGTAAAATGTGTCATGCATAGCACGCGCAGGATGATGTGGTGGAATATTTAGCGCTTCAAAATTATGAAAGTCATCTTCAATTTCTGGCCCGTCAACCACTTCAAAGCCATGACGCTGAAATAACTTTTCGATTCTACGCAGAGTAATAGTTGCTGGATGCAAAGTACCGACTGAAGAAGTTCTTCCCGGCAAAGTGACGTCAATCGCCTCAGACTTTAACTTCTCGGCTGTCGCCGCTTCTTCAAGGGTAGCCGATCTTAGTTCTAACTTCGCTTGTATCGTTTGTTTAACTTCATTGATATGTTGACCAGCAGCGGGACGTTCTTCTGCTGACAATTTCCCTAATGACTTAAGCTGTTCGGTGACCAATCCTTTTTTGCCCAAATAGTGGACACGCAATTCTTCGAGCGCTTTTAAATCAGATGTCGCTTCAATTGCATTGCTGGCAGTTTGTAAAAGCTCGTCAAGGTCACTCATAAAATTTAGATTATTAACAACGTAAGCGTGTTTAGGCTTCCCCAAATAAAAAGGGAAAGGTTAAGCCTTTCCCTTAATCAACTCAAACCAGAACAGCGAAACTTATAGCTGTGCTTTGGCTCTCTCTGCTAACTGTCCAAATGCAGCAATATCATGCACTGCTAAGTCAGCTAATACCTTTCTGTCCACTTCAATCGAAGCTTTCTGTAAACCGTTAATTAAACGGCTATATGAAATGTCGAACTGACGCGCTGCGGCATTGATTCGCACAATCCATAAAGATCGGAATTGTCTTTTTCTCTGGCGACGATCGCGATAAGCGTATTGACCTGCTTTTGTGACTGCTTGTTTAGCAACACGATAGACATTTTTACGCGCACCATAATAACCCTTAGCTTTTGCTAATACTTTTTTGTGCCGTGCACGTGCGGTTACACCGCGTTTTACCCTAGACATTACTTGTTTCCTTTAAATATATTAAGCGTAAGGCAGCATTCTGCGAATCATTGGTGTATCTGCCGCCGTTACAACGTCGATAGAACGCAAATGACGCTTACGTTTGGTACTTTTCTTAGTCAAAATATGACGTAAATGCGATGGTTTGCATTTAAACTTTCCAGTCGCAGTTTTTTTAAAGCGTTTTGCTGCGCCTCGGTTTGTTTTTAATTTAGGCATTTCCTAACTATCCTGTAAATTATTATGTAATTATTTGATTTTCTTCGAAGGAGATAACACCATGATTAGCTGCCTTCCTTCCATTTTGGGACGTTGTTCTACGTCACCATACTCACTCAAATCTGCTTCAATTCTATTAAGCAACTGAGCACCTAATTCTTTATGCTGCATTTCTCTGCCGCGGTAACGAATAGTGATTTTAGTTTTATCACCATCTTGCAAAAACTCAGTTAACTTACGCAGCTTAACGTTGTAATCGCCTTGTTCAGTGCCAGGTCGAAATTTAATTTCTTTCACCTGAATCTGTTTTTGTTTCTTTTTAGCCTGATGAGCTTTCTTATTCTGCTCAAATTTAAACTTGCCGTAGTCCATAACGCGACAAACTGGTGGCTTCGCATTAGGCGATATTTCGACAAGATCAAGTTGCGATTCACTCGCAATTCGTAATGCTTCTTCGGTAGCAACCACACCAACATTTTCACCTGTGGCATCGATTAATCTAATGTTTGGATCCAAGATGTCTTCGTTCATTCGAACGCCTTTACTACTACTGATATTCTGCTCCTATGAACTATTAAGTACGACCCTAGCTGTCTGTTGGCGCTGTTTCTTTAGAAAACAACGACACTAGACTCTCAATGCTCATTGAGCCTAGATCCTCACCTTGACGCGTACGGACGGCCACAGACTGCGATTCCACCTCCCGATCTCCTACGACCAGCAAATATGGAACGCGTTGAATTGTGTGCTCGCGAATCTTATAGCCAATCTTTTCATTTCTCAAGTCAAGATTAGCCCGAAAACCTTCTTTTATCAGCAATTTTTGTACATTTCGCACATATTCGGCTTGAGCATCGGTAATATTCAAGATTACTGCTTGAATTGGCGCCAACCAGAGCGGCATATTACCTGCGTGATGCTCAATTAACATACCGATAAATCGTTCCAAAGAGCCCAAAATTGCTCGATGAATCATGACGGGTATCTTCTTAGACCCATCTTCGCTGACATAACTAGCATCTAATCGGCTTGGCATGGAGAAATCCAACTGGATAGTTCCGCATTGCCATCGTCGTCCCAGACTATCGCGCAAGGTGAATTCAATCTTAGGGCCGTAGAATGCGCCTTCGCCTGGCTGTAAAATATACTCTAGGCCTTTATCTTCCAACGCCACTTTAAGACTTGTTTCGGCTTGATCCCATAAGGACTCTTCGCCAACGCGCTCTTCAGGTCGAGTAGACAAAGCCAATTCAATTTGATCAAAACCAAAATCCTTATAAACTTCAAATGTTAGATCAATCAATTCGGCGACTTCTTGTTGCAACTGGTCTTCAGTACAAAATATATGAGCATCATCTTGAACGAAGCGTCGCGCACGCATTAAGCCATGCAGCGTGCCCGAAGGCTCATTACGATGAACAATTCCAAACTCAGCGATTTTATACGGAAGGTCTCTATAGCTCTTCAAACCTTGATTATACAACTGCACATGGCATGGACAGTTCATAGGTTTTATCGCAAATTCACGACTCTCTGATTGAGTTGAGAAAATCATGTCACCAAACTTATCCCAATGACCCGATTTCTCCCATAAAGAACGATCTAATATTTGCGGCGTGTGTACTTCGTTATAACTATGGGTCGACAATTTATCACGAATATATTGTTCAACCGTACGATACAGCTCCCAACCACGCGCATGCCAAAACACCATACCCGGCGCTTCTTCTTGGAAATGGAATAAATCCATCTGCTTACCCAAACGACGGTGATCTCGCTTTTCAGCTTCTTCTATACGCTTAATATATTGCTTAAGTTGTTTTTTATCCGCCCATGCTGTGCCGTAAATACGTTGAAGCATTTGATTGTCGGAGCTACCACGCCAATAGGCGCCAGCTAACTTAGTCAGCTTAAATGCACGCAAATGACGCGTATTAGGCACATGAGGCCCTCGACACATGTCGGTATATTCTTGGTGGTGATATAAGGCAATGATTTCACCGTCTGGAATCTCACTAGCGATTTCCACTTTGTATGGTTCGTTTCGCTCAGTGAACACATCAATAGCTTCTTGCTTAGAGACCACATTACGGATCACGTCATAATCTTCGCTGACTAATTCGCTGATTCGCTTTTCAATGGCCTCTAGATCTTCTGGTGTAAGACTGCGCTCGTATTCAATATCATAATAAAACCCGTTTTCAATGACTGGCCCAATCGCCATTTTTGCTGTCGGGAATAGTTGCTTTACCGCATGCCCTATCAGGTGAGCAAAAGAGTGACGAATAATTTCTACGCCTTCTTCGTCTTTGCTAGTGATGATTGATAAATTTGCGTCTTCAGTGATTTCCACGCAGGCATCAAGCAACTCGCCGTTAATTCTTCCAGCGATCGTGGCTTTAGCGAGACCAGGACCAATAGACTGAGCAACTTCAGCGACAGTGACAGGGTTATCAAAGGATTTTGTATTGCCGTCAGGCAAAGTAATTTCAGGCATGTCTTTTCCCAGTGGTGACCCATACTAAAGGCCACTTGATGTTTATTGTTTAGAAGTTTTCGGATTTATTAGCCACATCTAATGGCTAATAAATATATTGCATGGCCTCGCCATTCCAGATCTGCGAGCAATCTCTAATCGCTAAGATCATATTGAATCGCTATGCGATTATCTATTTCCGTGTAATAGCCACACGAAAGTTTGGTAGGCGCGATTGGATTCGAACCAACGACCCCCACCATGTCAAGGTGGTGCTCTAACCAACTGAGCTACGCGCCTGCAACCAACGCTGGTTTAAACTAGCGCTCCAACAGGATTGCAAAAGGTATCACAGTCAAACTACGATTTGTAGCTAGTCCTATTGAAAACCCTAAAACTAGGCGACTAACTAGCCTCGACATCCGGCGTACCCAAGGCAAAGTTCTTTAATCGATGAATCTCATCTCTGACTCTTGCTGCATCTTCGAATTCCAAATTGCGGGCACATTCATACATTTTTTGCTCAAGCTTCTTAATTTTCTTGATGGCCAGTTCAGGTGTCAGCATTGCATAGTCATCACTGACTTCAGCAATTTCATGCATTTGCTTATACTGCTGCTCATCGTAGCGGGATTGAGACCCTTCCATAACATTACCAATAGACTTTTGAACGCTATATGGAGTGATATTATGTTTCTTATTATGATCTTGCTGCTTCTCTCTGCGTCGATCTGTTTCTTCAATCGCGCGCTGCATAGAGCCGGTGATTTTGTCTGCGTATAAAATAGCTTTGCCATTCAGGTTTCTCGCCGCACGCCCGATGGTCTGAATTAATGATCGATCAGATCTCAAAAAACCCTCTTTATCTGCATCAAATATCGCCACCAAAGAAACCTCGGGGATATCCAGCCCTTCGCGAAGCAGATTAATCCCCACCAACGCATCAAAGACTCCTTTACGCAAATCCTGAATAATCTCCACTCGTTCAACCGTATCAATATCAGAATGCAGATATCTGACGCGTGCGCCATTTTCTTCTAGATATTCAGTCAAATCTTCTGACATGCGCTTAGTCAGCGTCGTTATAAGTACACGCTCACCTTTTGCAGCGCGTTCGTTAATTTCTGATAAAGCATCATCAACTTGCGAAGCAACAGGACGTATTTCGATAACAGGGTCAATCAAACCCGTAGGGCGTACTACCTGCTCAACAATTTGCGAAGATTTCTCAAGCTCGTACTTTCCTGGTGTAGCAGATATATAAATTACTTGAGGCGACAATTCCTCAAATTCTTCAAATTTTAACGGCCGGTTATCTAATGCTGAAGGCAAACGAAATCCATATTCAACTAAGGTGCTCTTTCGAGAACGGTCACCCTTATACATCCCCCCAAACTGGGACGCAGTGACGTGACTTTCGTCCATCACCATTAATGCATTATCTGGCAGGTAATCCAACAAGCAGGGTGGTGGCTGACCCGGCCCTCGCCCACTTAGATAGCGCGAGTAATTTTCAATACCATTGCAATAACCTAGCTCTTGCATCAGTTCTAAATCATAATTAGTACGCTGCTCAAGACGTTGCGCTTCAACTAATTTATCAATATCTCTTAAACCAGTCAGGCGATCTTTAAGCTCTTCTCTGATTGAGCCTATTGCTTCCAGTATCACGCCTCTAGGCGTCACGTAATGTGACTTAGGATAAACCGTTAACCGAGGAACTCGTCTTAATACTTCACCAGTAAGAGGATCAAAATAACTTAATTGTTCAATTTCCTCATCAAATAACTCAACACGAATTGCTTCTCGTTCTGAATCAGCTGGATGCACATCAATCACATCCCCTCGCACTCGAAATGTCCCGCGTTTTAGCTCAATATCATTTCGCTTGTATTGAAGCTCTGTTAAACGCCGTAGCAATGTTCTCTGATCAGCAGTGTCTCCACGATCAAGATGCAGCACCATATCCAAATAAGAACGCGGATCACCTAGACCATAAATTGCCGAAACTGACCCTACGATTATCGTATCGTTGCGCTCAAATAACGCCTTAGTCGCAGACAAGCGCATCTGCTCAATATGCTCATTGATCGAAGCATCTTTTTCTATAAAAGTATCGCTCGATGCCACATAGGCTTCAGGCTGATAGTAATCGTAGTAAGAAACGAAATATTCGACCGAGTTGCGCGGAAAAAATGATTTCATTTCTCCATACAATTGAGCCGCTAACGTTTTATTTGGCGCCAATACGATGGTTGGCCGCTGCACATGTTCTATCACCTTTGCGATAGTAAAAGTTTTACCTGAGCCAGTGACACCCAATAAAGTTTGATGGGCCAGCCCATCGTTTAAACCCTCAGTTAACTCCTTAATAGCAGCAGGTTGGTCTCCTGCCGGCTCAAAAGATGATTCAATTCGAAATTCTTTAGTCATTTACTTTATCGACACTAGTAAAATACAGTATGATCACGGCCCGAAATCACACTGAAACATCTGTTAGGAAAATTTACGCAATTGAACATTAAACTAGCTTCTCGCGTGCGAAGAATCAAAGCCTCCCCTACATTAGCGGTGACCGCAAAGGCCCACCAGCTTCGCCTTGAGGGCGTGGACGTCATTAATTTAGCGGCAGGGGAGCCAGACTTTGACACTCCAGATCACATTAAACAAGCAGCGATAGAGGCTATTCAAGCAGGAAAAACAAAATACACGCCCGTGGGTGGAACAAACTCACTCAAGGCAGCTGTAATTGCTAAATTTGAACGCGATAATGGTTTAAGTTATAAGCTCAATGAAGTCTTGGTATCTAATGGTGGCAAGCAGAGCTTTTACAATTTATGTCAGGCGGTGATCAGCCAAGATGATGAAGTCATTATTCCTGCACCATATTGGGTCTCTTACCCAGACATGGTGTTACTGGCAGATGGTATTCCCGCATTCATTGTTGCCGATCACACTCAATCATTTAAAATCACCGCAAAGCAACTAACTAGCAAGATCAGCACTAAAACCAAAATGCTAGTACTAAATAGCCCCTCTAATCCTACCGGGGTAAGTTACACAGCAAATGAATTGGAAAGTTTAGCCGAGGTATTAATCAAGTATCCGCAAATTTTAATTGCCACTGACGATATGTATGAGCATATTTTATTTAATGGCGAAAAATTCAGTAATATTTTATCGGTATGCCCAGAACTAAAATCAAGAACATTAGTACTTAATGGTGTATCTAAAGCCTATTCAATGACAGGTTGGCGCATCGGCTATGCAGCCGGTCCTGCCGACATCATTGGGGCAATGGAAAACATTCAGTCTCAAAGCACGTCTAATCCTTGCTCGATCTCTCAGGCAGCTGCTGAAGCTGCGCTATCTTCAGATCAACAATGTGTCAACGAAATGAGTGCCGCCTTTGAAGAGCGTCATGACTTTGTAGTCGAAGAACTAAATAACATAAATGGCATTACCTGCTCTAAATCGCAGGGTACATTCTACTGCTTTGCTAATATCGATAAGGCAATCGAGCACACTGAGGGTGTTGGAAATGACGTAGAATTTGCGAATTATTTGCTGACCAAGTGCGGCATCGCTGTGGTACCTGGCACTGCTTTTGGCTTGCCTGGTTATATGCGTATTTCTTTCGCAAACTCAAAACAGAAATTAGCCGCTGCTATGAAACAGCTTAAAGAAGTATTGGGTTAACTAAAACATGGATCATGTGCATACAAATTATTCGTGTGTATCTGTTAACTGCTGATTATTCTGCTGAATCAGCTTGAGCGTAAACTGTACTAGCATTCATCTTTGGGTATTCCTGCTCAACAAACTGTTTAAATTGTTTAGCTTTAATCGTGTCAGACAAGCTAAGCATTCGCATTAAACCATTTTCTGAAACAATCATCATATCGATCCACGGGTTTTTTGGATTTTCCGGCGTATCAACACGAAATTTTTCTTTTTGGCTATCTGTTAACTCACACGTAGCTACCGTCACGTTGGGCTTACCTATACGACCGTTTATAGCTAGGCACACGCAACGGCAAACATCCGCGGCCACAAACCACCTGTCACCAGCTGCTCGTTCGACCAACCTAATTTGGCAGCCCTCATATTCCATTATCTCAACACTACTCACCCAAAACTCTCCTTTTCCCTAAGTCTCCTTGACGTTCCTTCAGCTACTGTATCTTAAGTTCAACAGCGTACAAATCACCTCGGCTGACTGGTAGAAATCGCCTGATGACCTGTTTCTGAACCAGGTAGTGCGTTCATTGCCTGGAGCAAGAATACTAATTCGTTGAATTAAAATGAAAAGTGAATTAGTTAGCATATTCACTCTCGTAGGTTAGTAGTTCACATTTCCACATAATTCATTAAATAATGAGATGACGTTCGGAGAATTACGATATTCGATAGGAAAATCTGGGAGTTGACCGAAACAGTAGAGACCAGTACCATTCCCGCCTTCCTGATCCTTGGTAGCTCAGTTGGTAGAGCGGGTGACTGTTAATCACTAGGTCGGCGGTTCGAGCCCGTCCCAAGGAGCCAATTTTACGAGTAGCTCCTACTCGCCAGTGAATAATGGCACAGAGCCATTCTTTATTGTTTTAAGCTTAGTCTCACTGAATAGCCTTTGGCATTAACTAGACTTTAACCGACAGAAAGAAATCAGCCTTTAAGATTTTTCAAATACTCTGAAAAATCCTCACCAATTTCAGCATGCTTCATACCATATTCAACTGCCGCTTGAAGATAACCCAGCTTACTACCGCAATCATACCGCTTACCATCGAATTCATAAGCGTACACCGACTTGGATTTAATCTGATGCGCAATCGCATCGGTTAATTGGAGCTCTCCACCTGCCCCTATATTTGTTTCTTCGAGGATTTTGAATATAGACGCATCTAATATATAACGACCCACGACAGCGATGTTTGACGGCGCCTCTTCAGGCTTAGGCTTTTCCACTATGTCAGAAATTCTCCATAATTTATCGCTCACTTCATCACCTGAAATGACTCCATAACTACCAATATTTTCTTGAGGAACTTTCTGCACACCAATGACACCACTATTTTCGCGCTCATAGATCTCAACCATTTGCTTTAAGCAACCGTGTGGCTGGCTATCAATCAGATCATCCGCCAAAATTACTGCAAAAGGTTCATCACCAACGACAGGCTTTCCACAAAGCACCGCATGCCCCAAACCTAACGCTTCTGGCTGGCGGATATAAATACATGAAATGCCTGATGGAAGAATATTACGAACAACCTCTAACATCGCAGTTTTTCCATTCGCTTCTAATTCGGATTCTAACTCGTAGGCTTTATCGAAGTGATCAGGAATAGAATGCTTACTTCTTCCTGTAATAAAAATTAACTCCTCAATCCCTGCATTAACAGCTTCTTCAGCGGCATACTGAATTAGAGGCTTATCAACAACCGGAAGCATTTCCTTTGGGTTCGCTTTAGTGGCAGGTAAAAATCGAGTTCCCATACCTGCGACTGGAAATATTGCTTTACGAATTTTTTTCATAGGGGCTATCTCAGAAGTAAGTTTATTCAAAGATCATACCCAATAGATATGCCGATATAAACAAAAAGGGCTTACTAAATAGCAAGCCCTTAATTGGTACAATAAACAGCGTTTTACTCCAACAAAATATTGCCTTCGTTCTTCTCCAATGTAGCCGCACCAATGCCTTTTACATTAAGCAGTTGATTTTGAGTTTGAAATTCACCAATTTTTTCACGATATTGAACAATTGCATGAGCCTTTTTCAGCCCCACACCTTTTAAGTTTTCAGCCATTTGTTCGGCACTCGCCTGATTAATATTGATAGGTGACGCAGCCAATGGACCGGTGATCAACAAAGCAACAATGAATGCTGCGGTATAGAATAGTTTTCTCATAAAATTTCTCCGATTGCCTTAATTATTAAAAATTCAACACTTAACTAATAAGCGTTGAATTGAGTTTAATTAAGCAATCGGGTCAAGGTAAGCGAACAACGTGCATTACGCACTTACAAACGCTTCTCGAAACACCTCTAGAGCAGCGCAGGGATCTTGCGCCTGTGTAATCGGTCTACCGACGACGATATGCGTGACACCTGCTGTACGAGCATCTGACGGGCTAACAATTCTTTTTTGATCGTCTTTATTATCACTCGGCAAACGGATACCAGGAGTAACAATCATGAAATTCTGGTTGCTTTGCGCGCGAATCATCGCCGCTTCTTGTGCCGAGCAAACAACACCATCTAGGTTTGCTTGTTCAGCCATAGCGGCCCACTTAGTCACCACTTGATCCACTTGCCCATTAACTCCCACGGCCATCAATGTATCTTGATTCATCGAGGTTAATACAGTGACTGCAATCAGCTTGGGTTGAAGTGGGCCAGAATGCTTATCAATCGCTTCACGTGCGGCCTGCATCATCCCACTACCACCAGATGCATGAACATTCACCATCCATACCCCTAACTTACTCGCGGCGCTACACGCTTGCGCAACTGTATTAGGAATATCGTGAAATTTAAGATCAAGAAATACTTTGAAGCCTTTAGCCACAAGTTTTTCAACAAATTGTGGGCCGCCAGATAAGAATAATTCAAAGCCGACTTTCAATGCGCAGGAATTCGATTGAATTTTATCAACAAATTGCAATGCCAATTCAGGACTAGGATAGTCCAGTGCGACAATCACCATGCGATCAGTCATTATGGAATGTGATTAGGTCTGAGTAGTTTACATTAAACAAGCAAATTAACGACTAGCGTTAGATTGAAAACAACAATAGATAAAAATAAAGACTAGCTATTATTGTCTTCTTGATCCAAATCTTTGTTAACGCGCTCTCTTAATTCTTTCCCAGGCTTGAAGTGCGGGACATATTTCCCAGGCAGGGAAACAGTCTCTCCAGTTTTAGGGTTTCGGCCCACACGAGGCGGCCGAAAGTGCAATGAAAAACTACCAAAGCCTCTGATCTCAATACGCTCTCCAGAAGAAAGCGCATCACTCATTTGCTCTATGACACTTTTGACAGAAAGTTCTATATCTTTATGCTGCAAATGATTTTGCTTTTGCGCAATTTTTTCTATCAACTCAGACTTGGTTATTACATTACCCACTGAAGAGACCCTTTATAATGATTGATTATTATTAGTCGCCCATCTGTTCCTTCAGAATATCTCCCAATGAAGTAGAGCCTCCGCCACTATTACTACTAGTGTAGTCTGACAATACGTCTGCTTCATCTTGCTCTTCCTTGGCTTTAATTGAGAGAGTCAATGCGCGTGTCTTACGGTCAACACCAATGAATTTAGCTTCAATCGCCTCGCCTTCTTTCAACACTGTACGTAAATCTTCAATTTTGTCGCGAGCATACTCAGTTGCTCTCAACACTCCGTCGATACCTTCAGCTAATTCAACAATCGCTGCTTTCGCATCAACTTCTTTAATCACGCCATTAACAATGGTGCCTTTAGCATGTTCTGCTAAGTAAGCTGAAAGCGGATCTTTATCAAGTTGCTTAATACCTAGTGAAATTCGCTCACGCTCGGCATCCACTGCCAGTACGATAGCTTCAATTTCTTCACTCTTCTTAAAGTTACGAATAGCATCTTCGCCAGTATCACTCCAAGAGATATCAGATAAGTGTACTAAACCATCAATTCCGCCATCAAGGCCAATGAAAATACCGAAGTCAGTAATTGACTTGATTTGCCCACTGACTTTGCTTCCTTTGTCATGAGTTGCTGCGAACTCATCCCAAGGATTCGATTGACACTGTTTAATACCTAAAGATATACGACGACGTTCTTCGTCGATATCCAATACCATGACTTCTTTCTCGTCACCGAGTGCGACAATTTTCGCTGGATTAACGTTTTTGCTAGTCCAATCCATCTCAGACACGTGAACTAATCCTTCAACGCCATCTTCAATTTCAATAAAGCAACCGTAATCAGCAATATTTGTGACCTTACCAAAGGTTCTTGAACCTTCAGGGAAGCGTCTCATTAAGTCAGCCCATGGATCAGAACCTAGTTGCTTCAATCCAAGTGATACACGAGTCTTCTCTTTATCAAACTTCAAGACCTTCACTTCAATTTCGTCACCAATAGCGACAACTTCTGAAGGATGCTTAACACGTTTCCATGCCATATCAGTGATATGTAGCAATCCATCAACACCACCAAGATCTATGAATGCACCGTAGTCAGTTAAGTTCTTAACAATACCCTTAACCACGCTACCATCTTGCAAGCTCTCTAATAACTGCTCACGTTCTGCGCTGTATTCTGTTTCAACGACGGCACGGCGTGATACCACCACGTTGTTTCTACGCTGATCAAGCTTAATAACTTTAAATTCTAACTCTTTACCTTCTAAATATGCGGTATCGCGAACGGGTCTTACATCAACCAACGAACCAGGAAGGAAGGCACGGATGTCAGGCAATTCAACAGTAAATCCACCTTTCACTTTTCCGGTAATAACACCAATAATAGATTCGCCAGACTCAGTGATACGCTCTAACTCACTCCACGCTTTAGCACGTCGTGCCTTTTCTCGTGATAGGCGAGTTTCGCCATAACCGTCTTCTACCGCTTCTAGAGCAACTTCAACGACATCGCCAATAGCGACGTTAGTTTCACCGCGTTCATTTTTGAATTCGTCAATGGGAATAACCCCTTCGGATTTAAGTCCAGCATTGACCACGACCACGTCGTTTCGAATATCAATAACAGTTCCATCGACAATGGAACCGGGTTTCATGTTTAGGTTAGAGAAACTCTCTTCTAATAATTCTGCAAAACTCTCACTCATAAAATTACAAACTCAATATATAAAATACTTGTTAGTTAATAAAAAACTGACACTACTTATTCCATAAACAAACGTTCTCGAACGTATGCAGCCGAGCTACTCACTACGGTTTCAATAGACATTTTTGTAGAATCAATCACCATCGCATCCTTGGCCGC
>WASW01054585.1_pt1 | contig 15969 bp, 10 predicted proteins | sample 5698521 | NCBI WGS metagenome assembly WASW01 (sample SAMN11175560, study PRJNA528189) | sponge metagenome | isolation source: marine sponge | host: Leucetta | place: Antarctica: Western Antarctic Peninsula, King George Island | collected 2013-01
GGCAAATTTTCTAAAAAACAGTCACCTGGATCCTCACTGGGGGTGCGAGTCAAAGATAGTGGGGCGGGCCTGTCACGTTTTTAGTGAGATTGAAAAGCAAGCGGAAGCCTTGAGAAATCAAGGGTTTGCGCATCTTGTCCTCAAAGCGGCTTTTGGTTCTTCCGGGCAAAACATGGTTCATTTGTTCACAAAAGAGAGTCAATCCGACAAACGAAATTGGATTGAGAATATTCTCAAAAAACAGGGAACAGTGGTGATCGAGCCTTGGTTGGAAAAAGCCCTGGATCTTTCCCTGCAATTTGATTTGCAACCGGATGGAAGTTTTTCGATACTGGGAGCGACCCGCTTTTTTACCGACCCGCGGGGGCAATACCGTGGCTCAATTGTCGGGCGTTTTGATGCGGGATTGAACAAAGATTTATTGAAGTTTCTACACCATCACCCGCTCCGCAATCAACCCAAACCCTTGCCTCAATTATTCCGGCAAATTGTGGCACAAATTGCGCCTCGGCTTTCTGAGGCGGGGTATGCTGGGCCAGTTAGCGTAGACACGCTCATCTATCAAAATCCAGGCAAGCCTTCCTTTCATTTCAAACCGATTGTTGAAATCAATCCCCGATTTTCAATGGGGAGGCTTTCCTTAGAATTGGCTAAACATTTACAACATCGACGCTTGGGGGTCTGGTTGATTTTAAATGCAAAAGAAATCCAAGCGCGCGGGTTTGCCAATATTGCTGAATTTGCTCAGGTGTTAGAAAAGCGTTTTCCGCTTCTCACAATATCGTCTCCGGTTAAAAAAATTAACAACGGCGTTCTTTTTACAACAGATCCCGATCAAGCAGAAAATTTTATCAGTTTATTGTGGGTTGACCAATCTCTTGAAGCGTGTTTAAACGGTTTGGAAAAAATCCTCGATTCAGAACACCCTCTATTTCTGAACAGGTAAAAAATGACCCCTCTAAATCTTGTCTATCGTGAATATGGTTCAGGCTCCCCGCTCCTTATTTTGCATGGGCTTTTCGGGTCAAATAGCAACTGGGGAAGCATTGCCAAACAATTGTCAGACACTCACCAGGTTTTCACATTGGACTTGCGCAATCATGGGAATTCTTCGCATACAGCGACCATGAATTATGAGGAAATGGCAAAAGATATTCTAGATTTGATAGATCAACAGAGGCTTGAAAAAGTGACCCTGCTCGGGCACAGTATGGGAGGAAAAACGGCCATGATGGTCGCATTGAATCAGCCCTCGCGGATCGAACGGTTAATCGTCATCGATATTGCTCCGGTCACTTACCAACATGATTACAGTCAGTTGCTGAATGCCATGAAAAATATCGACTTTGACCAAATTCAACAGAGAGACGATGCGGATTGGCAACTTCAAAATCAAATTCCTGATATCGGATTACGGCATTTTTTATTGAAAAACCTAACGAGGAAATCTCAGGGCTTTCAATGGCAAATCAATTTGAGTGGTATTGAACAGGCCATGCCAGCATTGATGGGTTTTCCTGAAATATCGACTGGAACGACCTATTCAGGGAAAACGCTTTTTATTGGTGGCGCCAATTCCGATTATATTGTCCGGCAATACTATCCGCAGATCTTTCGCTTATTTCCCCGTAACAATATTGTGATGCTCAAAAACGCGGGCCACTGGGTTCATGCGGAGCAACCGGAAGCATTACTCGAAACGGTTCGGAATTTTATCAAAATCTAACATCAATTAAGGAGCAGCAACGTTATGTTGGAAAATGTAGATCTGATTTCACTCGTATTATTGGTTGTCGGCGGTTTGGCAACATTGGTTGGCTTTTTCAAACTGATCCAGCATGGGATGGTTTTATTGATTTGGATTGCACTTCTGCTCGTAGGAATTTGGGGAGTTAGCTACGGTTGGACTCAGATGGAGCATCAAATCAAACCAGCGCTTCCAGATGAAATCAGAAAACAATTAGAAGCGGTTGATGTGAGCGGCAAATTGGGAGAATGGTGCAAAAAACTAAACTGAGTAAAATTTTCCGATTCGCGATCAAGGGAATGCCTCTCTTTGAAAAACGGATCAAGGGATGAGCCAATCAGGAAGATAAATTCCCTCAAACCTCCACTTTTTAGAAGAGGGTTTCTCTCAAGTGGAGGCAGAGGATTTGACGATACGATCAATAATCGTAATAAAGATTGTACTCATAAGGGTGAGGTCGAGAATTCATTGGCGTGAGTTCTTCCTCTCTTTTATATGCCAGCCAAGTATCGATCAGATCCTGAGTAAAAACATTGCCTCTGAGGAGGAAATCATGATCTTGCTCAAGCGCCTCAAGTGCTTCATCGAGACTGCCAGGCATTTTGCCAATTTGATTCAATTCACTGGCAGGCAAATCATAAATATTGACATCCATTGGATCGCCAGGGCTTAGTTTATTTTGAACCCCATCCAATCCTGCCAAGAGCATCACAGAAAAAGCAAGATACGCATTTGCGCCAGCATCGGGACAACGGAACTCGATGCGCTTAGCGGCAGGCGCATCAGCGATTGGAATCCGAATCGTTGCAGAACGGTTACGAGCGGAATAGGCTAGGTTGATGGGAGCTTCAAAACCAGGAACCAAGCGTTTGTAAGAATTGGTCAAAGGATTTGTAAAAGCCGCAATAGCGGGAGCATGTTTCAGAATACCACCAATATAATGCAAGGCCATCTCACTCAAGCCGCCGTACTCGCCACCCGCAAAGAGAGGTTGGCCGTCTTTCCAAAGAGATTGATGCGTGTGCATCCCGCTCCCGTTGTCATTGAAAACAGGTTTGGGCATGAAAGTCAGGGATTTTCCATGTTGATGAGCCACATTCCGCAGAACGTATTTGTACCATTGCAAGTCATCCGACGCTTTTTTCAAGGTATTGTATTTGTAGTTGATCTCGTGCTGTGCGGGAGCGACCTCATGGTGCGCACGCTCCACTTCCAATCCGATTTTTTCTAGAGTGAGGATCATCTCATCGCGAATGTCGGCATTGGAATCAGCAGGCAAAGTTGGAAAGTACCCGCTTTTGGGGCGAATCTTATAGGCAAGATTTCCGCCTGCTTCCTCACGCCCGGTCGTCCAGGGGGATTCTCCTGAAGAGAGAGAAACAAAAGAGCCGCTTTCCGTATAATCGTAACGGACATCATCGAAGATGAAAAATTCTGCCTCAGGCGCGAAAAATGCGGTATCCGCAATGCCGGTGGAATGCAGATACGCTTCGGCTTTTTTGGCGACATTCCTGGGATCGCGTGTGTAATCTTCACCGGTGACCGGATCAACAATGCCTCCGAGCACGACCAATGTTTTTACCTTAGTAAAAGGATCTATTTTAGCTGTTGAAGGATCTGGCACCAATTTCATATCACTGTTGTCGATGGTTTGCCACCCTCGGATACTGGATCCATCAAATGCGACTCCTTCGAGGTACCCTTCTAACGTACTAATGGGCGAGGTGATGTGTTGCCAGGTATTGAACAGGTCGCAGAAGCGAAAATCGACTAATTTACAATTTTCATCTTTTGCAAGTTTCAGGACTTCTTCAGGAGTCATTGATTTCCTTTTAATGAGATTCCATGTCTCAAAACATGGGGGGTTAATATGGCGAAAGCTAAGGTTTCTCGGACACTTTCTTTGAAATATTCTCAGATGCGAGAATCGAGGCACTGTGTGAGGAGATGACTCAGCGTGAGTATCAAAGCTATCTTTACAGCAAAATTGAGACCAATTCAAATCAATTGATATTGTTACCTTTTTTTATTCAGGCTCCTGCTTGGAGTGTCTAAATTTTAGGCAATCGCTTAAAAATTAAACAAAAATCGTCTCATTTTTAAATCCGTTACTCGCTGAATTTGATCTATACTCCAGGGCTGAATTCAGCTATAAAATTAAAGAATGAATTTCTAATTTAATCCTAATTTTATGTGATTGAAATGATGCCTGATTGGATACAAAAACTTGTTGAACAATGGAATCCTGCTTCCCAATGGAATCCAGCCCTCACCACATTTCTCGAAAAAAATAATTTTTCTGCGCCTGAGCAAATCCTTTCCCTCTTTGAACAATTCCGTCAGTTGCCTGGATTTTCTGAGAGAGCGGAAGAAATCCTGCCGGTATTACTCTTGACGGGAGATCTGAAAATAACCCTGTTGCGGCTCCATGATTATTGCCTCGCTTTTGAAAAGAAAACTCAACATTCGTTTGATTTCACCGCTCCTCATGTGCCCGCATTCTTGACCGTGTTTGGTCGCAGTGATTTTTTAATCCGACATCTCTTAAAAAAACCACAACTTAGTTTAGCCATTTTGAAATCTTCTTTTCTGGAGCGGCTCAAGCCTTTAAAAATCATGACAGATGAGTTACGGCAACGGCTGAATAGAGACGAAACTGTGGACAAAGAGCGCGTGAAAAAAGAGATCCGTTTATACAAATATGAGGAATTTCTGCGGATCACCGTTCGCGATTTAGCAGAACTAGCTCCATTTTCGGAGACCTTGGAAGAGTTGACATCAGTGGCGACTGCTTGTGTCCAAATTGCCTTGGAAGCTGCTGATAAAATTGCTCATGGCCGCTCCTCTTTTCAGATCAATACGACTTCATCTGAGCAAGGAAACATGCCGTTTATTGTGATCGGGATGGGTAAACTAGGTGGCAACGAGTTGAACTATTCTTCTGACATTGATCCGATTTTCCTCTGCAATGCCAACCCTGAAGAATACAGTCTCCCTCTCACGGCGGACAAAGTTTTGAAAACAACGGCGCGTTGCTTGATTGAACTGATTGGGGGAATGACAGAAGATGGTTTTGTCGCTCGTGTTGATATGCGGCTTCGTCCCGGAGGAGAAACTGCGCCGCTCTTTCAAACGCCGGAAGTGGCGGAATTTTACTATGAAGTGAAAGGGGAAACCTGGGAGCGGCAAGCGCTGATCAAAGCCAGGCCGATTGCCGGGAATCTTCAGCAGGGGGAAATGTTTCTCAAAAATTTAGCTCCTTTTATTTTCAGTAAAATGATTGATGAGAATATGCTGGCTGAGATTCGCAAAATCAAAGAGCGCATTGAAAAAGAACATCTCAAACAGCATTTAAATGTTAAACTAGGTGTTGGTGGGATTCGTGAAATTGAGTTTTTCGTCCAGATTTTTCAACTCCTGTATGGAGGAGCCAACCCAGAATTGCGCATACGAAATACGCTGGAAACGATCAAAGTGCTTCATCAAAATGGCTACCTCCCTCCCTCGGATGCGGAAACACTTTGTCAATCTTATATTTATCTTCGCAAATTGGAACATCGGCTACAGATGGATCAGGAACTCCAAACCCACACCATCCCTGGAGACTCCCGCAAGCAGCAAGCTCTGGCCAGATTCATGGGATATAGCGAAGAAAATATTGAAAGAGCGCGCCGCCATTTGCTTCAAGATATCAGCAACGTGATGGTTAGGGTGCGTTCGATTTTCAGTGGATTATTCGATCAAGAGTATCTAGAAATTGCGGCGGCGATCCGCAACAATACCCGATTCAATCACATCTCAGCGGATGTCCAGACACTGTTTGAAAACTCAGCCCGTCAATTCACTGCCATTATTCGACAATCAGAACAAGCGCACCTCGGTGTCCGCTTTCAACGACTCTTTGAACGGATTCAGGCTCGGCTGGATTATTATCAGCATTTGCTGGATTACCCGGCTTCGCTGAAACGATTGGCGGGGATTGCCGAAACGAGCGATTTCCTCTGGAATTATTTACTCAATCATCTAGAATTGCTCAAACAATTGGATGCCACGGAAGTCCTTCATTCTCGTTTTGATTGGGAAACTCAATTATCGACCCAGCTGGAAGATTGTGAGGGGGATGAGCGGCGGCTGGATGTTTTGAGAGAGTTCAAACACGCGATTACTTTTATCATCGGCAGTGCTGAATTAGGAGGAATCCTCCCCTACGTCCAGGCACGTCAACGTTTGACGCTCTTATCCGAAGTCGTCCTACAGGCCGCTTACCGCATCGTCCGAGAACAATTGGCCACACAGTTTGGTTACCCTTATTGCGAAAACGAACCGGCTCGCCAGGCCCGTCTTGCTATCGTCGGATTGGGGAAGATGGGAGGCAATGAATTGAACTACCATTCAGATTTGGATCTGATTTTTATCTGTTCCGGCGCAGGAACCACCTCTGGCCCTCGTCAAATCAGCAATTATGAATACTATGCCAAACTTGCCCAACGTCTGACTTCAGCGTTGTCTTCCGTCACTCAGGCAGGAGAAGCCTATAAAATTGATACGCGTTTGCGGCCTTCTGGTAAGGGCGGGCCGTTGGTTTGCACCCTTGAGTTTTATCAGAATTACCACAAAACATCCCAACCCTGGGAACATCAGGTTTTGACCAAAGCACGGATTGTCGGAGGGGATCTCGAAGAGTCATGGGTGTCTAGAATCAAAGAAATCATCTCCAATATCGTTTATCAATGGAGTCCTCCCGAAGATTTGAAACAACAGATTTTCCATTTGAGAGAACGCAAGGAAAAAGAACTTTCAGGAGAAACTGAGCGCAGGAAAAATATCAAGGAAGGGTATGGAGGCTTGTTGGATGTTGAATTTCTGACACAATATTTGCAAATATGCCACGGCTCAAAAATTCCAGAATTACGCCTCACTCGCACATTGGATGTCCTAGAACAGCTTCAAAACAACAACATTTTGGATCAACAAAACACCGAAACGTTGATCGCAGGTTATACCTTTTATCGCCTGCTCGAAAGCTATCTTCGCCTCCTCTGTGACACGGATACAAACATGCTCGATTTCGAAAACCTCCTCACCGAAAAATTAGTTATATTTCTGCACCATCACGGTTATTCTGTGACCGATGTCTTTGAAACTTATTCCCAAACATGCCAAAAAATCCGAAAAATCTACCTGCAAATCATGTCAGAATAAAAAAGACTTCCTTTCAGCATTGAAGAAATTTATCGGAGTCTTGAAAAAAACTTTTATTTTCCAAAATCCTCCTTTGTTTTTCCGAGCCATTCTAAGGCCGTTCCGTTCAATAACCGTTCTTTCGTCAGAGCATTCAGTTCACTCATCGATTCGATCAATTTTCCTGGTTCAGCTTCCCCCAAAGGAAAGGGGTAATCCGATCCCAGAGTGATTTGTTCTGCACCAAACAAATCAATCAAATACTGGAGCATCACCGGATCATGCACCAGGGAATCCACATAAAAACGTTTCAGGTATTCTCTCGGATTGATATCATTGTCCACCGCACACAGATCAGGGCGGACCTCGAAACCATGCTCGATTCGTCCAATGGTCGCCGGAAAAGAACCCCCACCATGGGCAAAGGCGACACGAAGTTTGGGAAGCCTTTCAAAGACCCCGCCAAAGATCATCGAACAGATCGCCAGTGAGGTTTCCGCAGGCATCCCTACCAGCCAAGGCAACCAGTATTGTTTCATTTTTTCCTGGCCGAACATGTCCCAAGGATGGACAAAAACTGCCGTTCCTAATTCTTCAGCAGCTTGAAAAAATGGGAAAAGATTTTCGTCACTCAAATTCCAGTCAAGAATATGTGATCCAATTTGCACGCCGGAGAAGCTTAATTCCTTGACACAACGTTCCAATTCCTTGATCGCTAGAGCAGGAGCCTGCATGGGCACGGTTCCCAATCCCGTGAAACGTGTTGGGTTTTCTGCAACCACGGTGGCGATATGGTCATTCAGTAACTGGGATAAATCCAACGTATCTTCCGGTTTAGCCCAATAACTGAACAGAGTCGGAATCGTAGAAAGCACTTGAACATCGACCCCTGTGGCGTTGCATTCATCAAGGCGGACTCCAGGATCCCAGCAGTTGGCTTGAATTTCACGAAAAAATTGCCCATCGCGCATCATTCGCGCACAACCGTGTTTGTGGTGATCGAGATGAATGAATCCGCCATAACCGTATTTTTCTCTTAAATCCGGCCATTTTTTAGGCAGAATGTGCGTGTGTGTATCGATTTTAAAAAAGTTGTTCACGCGCTACCACTGGTTCGTTAGGGGTTTCCAAAATAATGATTTAAAAGGCAGTCATCGGGTTTTGAAAGACAACGAATAGACGGTTTCTCCGAGATGAATCAATTTTCCATCCTCTGAAATTTTCTCAAGAATAAAAAAGCGTGGATTGTCTGCGAGCAGAATTTCTCCGTGCTGGGAAGTGTGGCAATACAGAAATTCTTTGTCATCCATTTGAAAGGCAGGAGGAGACACTTGGTCGATTTTTCCATTGTTGAGGCAAACTTCGAGGTGGTCGGGTTTTGGGGCGATTTGCCTTGCCACCATCGGGGTGATTTCGCAATCCATATAGCATTTATCCATCCGTTGTTCGACTTGATATTCTATGTAATAACGTTTTAGCAGTGCTTCATAAAACAAATTTTCCTGCAAAAATTTTTTAATCTTTTGATCGAGCCTGATTCCTTTTAAAAACCATTCTTGCTGATGATTGACTTTGATATAAGCATAGGAATACTTTTCAGCGAGGGCTAGCGTGAAAGGAACGCCCTGCCTCATTTCTCTGGCGATTGGAGTCGGGCAATAAGTCGCCGGTATCAAAGTTGGCAAAGCCTCAATCAATTTTTGCAGAACCTCTTGATTGAGGGGATCATCGAGCAACCCTGATTCCCATAAGACGGCTTGTTGCTCAGGGATCAACGGGTTCAAATTCTGCTGTTTCCACAAATAGAAAATCAGCGTATTGTGCTCCGCCAACAATTGAAAAGCCGCCTTGAATTGCTCTGCCTTGGCTGTGATCATGGCTTCCTCGTTTGAACTTATTTTTTAAACAAAGTTTATTTTGTTTCAGGTCCAAAAGGTTTGGTGATGATGATGAGCTGTGGGAGGAGGGTCAAAGCCGCAATCAGAGCTATGATCATGGCCAAACTGGTCAGGAGTCCGAAGTAAATACTAGGGATAAAAGTGGAAAGCACGAGGATTGAAAAACCGATGATGATGGTGATGGAAGTATAATACATCGCATAGCCGGTGCTTTCGTGGCAGCGGTGCATCGTGGCGATATAATTTCGGTCGTTAGGGAATTCTTCCATGAAACGATGAATATAGTGGATGGTGTCGTCTACGGTAATCCCGACACTGATCGCGGCGATAGTGATGGTCATCATATCTAAAGGAATCCGTGCCCAACCCATGAAACCGAGCACCACGCCGATAGAAAGGATATTGGGGAAGATGGCGATCAAAGAAATTTTGATTGAGCGGAAAAGGATGAGAAACATGATCAACAGCGCACCAACAACGGCTCCCAGTGTCAGAATTTGTGAATTGAACAGGCTTTGTAGCATGTTATTATAGAGCACCAGCAGGCCGGTCAAGTGAAATTTTTCCTCTTGCAAACCTAGTTTATTTTTCAGATCATGTTGGATTTTTTTCAACAACTCATTCCGCCTTAAATTCGGTTTTGAATCCCGCACAAGCACTGAAAAACGGATTTGGTTGTTTTCAACCGAGACATACGGTGAGAGGATAATTTTGCGGAACCGTTCCGGCAATTTGTTATAGATCAGTGCCAGCAGAAAATTATCGAGCGGTTTCCCACTATTCAAGGTTTCGCCAACTTTGAGCATCGTGGCCAGTGAGAGGACTTTACCGGTTTCTGGAAGATCATCGAGATAGTCATGCACTTTGGTAATCTGTTCCATTTTTTCGTTGGTGAACCAGTATTGCGCCTCGTCTTTAGCCTCCTCGAATTCCTCCTCAAATTCATCAAACTCGTCCTGTTCCTCGTTTCCTTCTGTTGTGGTTGTTTGCTTTTCCTCCTCCTCCTCAAAATCGAGAATCACATCAAAAGGCGTGGTTCCGCCAAGCTGTTGATCGATCACTTTGATGCCCTGGTAAATCTCGGTTGATTCCTTGAAATAATCAATAAAACTGTTTTCCACCATCAACCGTGAGGTCCCGATGAGACTGAAAATAAACACCGTTCCACTGATGAAGAGAATCAATGTTCCAGAGCGTTCCGTAAATTGAGCAAGCCCCTTTGTCAGAGCAAATTTCGATTCAAAAGACGTATTGGGGATTATTTTTTTCATCATGACCAGCGAAGTTGGCAAGATCAAAAAAGTAAGAATGAGAGAAATTCCGGTGCCGACACTCATCATCCAACCAAAGTTGATCACGGGCAAAATGCCGCTGAGGACCAGAGAACTAAAGCCAGCAATGGTGGTCAATGTGGTATAAAAGCAAGGTTTGATCATGGAAAGTACCGCTTCCAAAACCAATTGACGCTGATCAAAATCGGGGTTTTTATGGAGCAATTCCCGATAGCGAACAACCAGATGAATGGCAATCGCCATTGTGATGATCAGTTGCAAAGAAATGAAATTTGAGGAAACGATTGTGACTTCCCAACCAAACATTCCTAAAAACCCACAAGTCGCAATGACTGAAAAAGCGCAACAAAGGATCGGGAGCAGAATCCAGCGAAGTTGCCGGAAAATAATCCCTAGAGTAAAGATCAGAAAAAGCAGGACAACAATCCCAAAAAGCCTCAAATCGTCTTTGACATAAGTGACCAGATCATCGGCGATCATACTGATGCCACCAAGGAAGAGGATGCCGCCATCACGATACTGATCCATGACCGCACGGACAGCCAGAATGTTTTGATGTTGCTTGATGCGCATTTTATCGCGGTGCTGTTTGAATTCTCTCAACACCTTGTCAAGTGCCACTTCTTCCTCTGGAGTGAGCGTTTCCTCTTTTTTCTTTTGACGAAGATTGTTCCGGCTGTTGAGCAGATCCTGGTAAATTTCGTCCTTGTGCAGATTGACCTGCATGGCCGTGGTCTTAAAGTCAGAACTGACCAGCAAGTTTTCATAAATCGGGCTATTCAGAAATTCTTTTTTGGCGAGTTTTTTGTCGATTCCTGGCGATTCCAGAGTGGGAACGGCTTTGAGCAATTCTTTGATCGGTTTGGGAGGGTTTTCTAACAAGGGGACATCCAGGATCGAAGTGACCGACTCGACCCTTTCCAGTTTGAGCAAATCCCCTTTGAGGCTTCTGAGCTGATTCAGTGTTTTTTCTGAGAGGAGATCCTCTTTTGGGGTGTAGGTGATTACTAGGAAATCAGGGCTTCCATAACGCTCATTGACAACTCTTGTCAAACGGAGATCTTCATCATCTTCCAGAACCAACGCTTCCGCGGAAGCATCCACTTCAAGTTTCCTGGCTTGATAACCGAGCAAAGCGATCACGATTGCAATGAAAATCGCAATAACGAGAGGATACTCCAGAAGAACACCCTGATAAAATCGTCTCAACATAATCTGTCTTTAGTTAAATTGATTATTTCTTTTCTGCGGAAATCTCAAATCCTCCAGAGGTTCTCAATTTTGCGAGAAGCCCATCAATGCCTTCCTTTTTGATAACCCCATTAAACTGAGAACGATAAGTCTGGATGATGCTGACTCCGAGAATCTCAATATCGTAACCTTTCCAGCCCTTCTTTGATTTGTAGAATTTGTAGAGCATCTCGATCTTGTCACCTTTATAAACGAGTTCGGTCATCACATAGATTCTCTTTTTGACCTGCGTGGCCTCTTTATAATTCACGGTTTCATTGCTATAAAGTTCCAGTCTTTCCAAGTAGGATTGCTGGGTTCGTTTGACAAAAACCTCTGTAAATTCTTTTTGTTTTTCTTGACTGATATTCGTCCAATGCTTTTTCCCCAAACTCAACTTTGCCATTCTTTCAAAATCAAGAATCGGTGTCACTTTCGCAATGATCCGGTCGGTTTTCGTTTTTTTATCGAGGTTTTTATCTTGCAAGGTTTCAAGCACAAACTCGATTTTTTCTTTCACTAAATTTCCAACATCACGCTTGTCGTCCGCCAAAACCGATTGGCAAACAACCAATGAAAAGAATGAAAAGATGTTTAGGTAGATGAGCAATTTCATAATCATTCCTCGATACTTTCGTTTCTCATTTGTTCGTAGACATCTCTTAAAAATGGATAGAGATCCACGGCCTCTTTCTTCGCACTTTCATATTCCCCTAGACGGAGTGAAGTGGAATTAATGACACTAAAAGCCTTCACGCCGTAGCCCGCTTCAGTCGGTTTTATATAGGTGACCGGATCCACATAATGGGCCGGGAGCAGACCGAAGGTATCACGAAGATTTGAGGGACCGAGAACTGGCAGAACAATGTGGAAACCGCTCCCAGCCCCATAATATCCGAGTGTCTGACCAAAATCTTCTGGATGCGCTTCCAGATCAAACCAATCTTTAGCAGGATCGCCAAAACCGAGGACACCCACTGTTGTATTCACCCCAAATCTTGCGAATTCCTCTCCGGCGTTCTTGAATTTGAATTGCAACACATTATTGATAAAACGCACCGGGAAAAGCAGGTTTTTAAAAAAACGTCCAATTCCTCGACGAGCAACTGCGGGCATCACCACTTTATAACCGCTGGCGATTGGTTCAAGTGCATAGACATAGAACGCATCATTCACACCTGTCATAAAACGATTGTAGCCACTCAAAGGGTCAAAAATTTCTTCTTCTGACGCCTCTTCAAATTCATCTTCAAGTTCATCTTCGGAATCTTGCTCAGGCTCGTCAGAACCCTCTTCATCCTCGACCTTCGGCTCTTTCTCCGTTTCAGAAGGGCTTTTGAGTTGCGCCACATCTTGTTCAGCCGGCTTTTCAGTTTTTTGGGAGGTTTCAACATTTGAAGAATGGGAGGAGCATCCTGCCCAGAGAAAAGAAGTCAGTACAATTGTGATGAATATCTTGATCATAGTTCCTCTTAATTTGTGAATCAGGCGCGAGTCCGTCATTAGGTTTTACTTGAAATTTCCTTATTTGATCAATATAAACATGAGTATTATATTTTGATACTAAACGCAACCCGTCAATCATGATCACGTCTCTCAAAAGTCAATTATTCCAGCCTCAATTTCCCTTTTAAGCCGGAATTGCGCTCACTGCTTTTTTGAACCGTTTTTTTAAATATTTCTTCTTCTGTCCAAATGGTGACAGTCTTGCGAGTCCGAGTAATCCCGGTATAGAGAAGCTCGCGGGTGATTGATTCGTTCTCTGAATCTGGTAACACCAGCAGGATTTCATCAAATTCTGAACCCTGGCTTTTGTGGACTGTCATCGCAAAAACTGTTTCGTGTTGAGGAAGACGAGCTGGCGCGAATTGACGAACCCCTGTTTCTGTTTCAAAGAAAGCCCTGATCTGATTGTCTGCCGGATCGGTGAGGATGATGCCGATATCGCCATTGTAGAGATTCAGGTTATAATCATTGCGAGTGATCATAATGGGGCGGCCTGGATACCAGAAACTTTCTTCCGCAATCAATTTTTCTTCTCTCAAAAGTTCTTCCAAAAGCTGATTGATGTAATGCGATCCGTAAAGCCCTCTGCGTAAAGCGCAAAGCACAATGAATGATTTAAACGTCGAAAACACCTCCCCGACCTCTTTTGCCTGCGTTTGTGTGAGGTAAGTGCGATACTTTCCAAGAACCTCTTCTTTCAAGCGCGCTTTCAGGGATGAATGCGATGATGGAAGCGGCGCATGCGTCACTTCTGGATGGTCGCCCTTGAGCACGTTCCAGGCAGATTCCTCCTCCATCTGGTTGATTTCTCGACTGAGAAGCCCGATCCCTTTTTGATCATTAAACCGATGGCTTTTTTGAAGATGAACAATGCTCTGCCGGAGGATCGGCGATTTTTCTGGAAAGTCCTCACAAAGATCCCCCAACACAGAACCGGCTTCCACCGAAGACAATTGGTTTTTATCCCCCAGCAAAATCAATCGGGTTTGCAGAGGCAACGCGTCCACCAGTTTGCTCATCAAGGCCAAATCGACCATCGAGGCTTCATCGACGATCAGGCAATCCAATAAAAGAGGGCGTTCTTTGTTTCGTCGAAAATAGACAGAATTTTTCTGAGCACCCAACAGAGCGTGAATGGTGGAGGCTGTTTCAGGAATGAGGAGGCTGTCTGCTTCGCTAAGTTGTCCGTTTTTGATTAAACTTTGTTTACCATTTAAGATGGCTTCTTTCAAATGAGCGGCCGCTTTACCAGTCGGCGCGGCAAGAGCAATCTGGTACTCAATGTTTTTAGCTTGCTTGAGCAGTAAGGCCAAAATCTTGACCACCGTGGTTGTTTTTCCGGTTCCAGGGCCACCAGAGATAACACAAAAACGATGACGCAGAGCAATTTCCGTGGCTTTGCGTTGTAAATCTTCCTCATTCGATGGGGAAGGAAAGAGATGATTCAAGCTTTCCCGCAAAAGGTCTTCATCTAAAACAACCGGCTCTTTGAGACGCGCAAGAATCGAAGCCGCCAATCGCTGTTCGTATTGCCAATAACGATTCAGATAAAGCAGGATTCTGCCATTTTGCTCATCAAGCACCAAAGGCGTTTTGCTGCCAGGAACCCCAACAACCGCCATACTTTTCAATATTTTTTTCCAGGCATTCAAGGAGGGGCAAATCAGCGTTTGTGTGCGATCCTGTCCATCTTGCCACTCCAGTTTTTGCTCGGAATATGCTTCTAAATCTAAACAAACATTGCCCTTGGATGCCTGATGACAAACCAATCCTCCCGCCAGATAGAGTTCCAGACTCTCTTTACCGGCCAGCTTGAGCATTCTCAAAGCAAAATAATGATCCAGTCGGTTGTAATTTGCAGCACGAAAAATCAGTTTATTTTCTGCAATCATGAATTTTCTCGACTGAACGTAGTTTCCAATTGATTGATCATTTCTTTTGAATCTGGCAAAGCATCATAATAGACGCCAAAACCCTCTTCAGATTCCGCTTGAATCCCTCGTAGAAAGAAGTAATACACGCCTCCAAAATGGCGATTGAAATCATAATCAGGCAACCGCATCCGTAAGTATTTTTGCAAAGCGATGGTGTAAATAGTGTATTGAAGATTGAAGCAATGTTGTTCGACACTGGCTTTTAAAATCTCAGGAGCATAGTCGTGAGGATGGTTGCCAAGATGATTTGTTTTCCAATCAAGAATGTAGTAGCGATCCTGATAACAGAAAACCAAATCCAGAAACCCTTTCATGAATCCTTTCAAAGGCCGGAAATCCAAACTTTTCAGGGTTTGCAGTAACGCTTGATGGGTTTCCGTTTGTTTGTATTGCGCCACAATTTTTATCAATTCATCCGTCGTAAACTGTCGAATTGGAAAATGAAATGGCATTTCTTTGACAAACTGATCAAGGGGAATATCGGCTAGTCTAAAAGAACTCCCTTGTAGGTGGGCGGAGGTGATTTTCTGATGGCGAAGATCTTCAATCATTTGCAACGTAACCTCTGCCCATCGAGAGCCAATGTTGTATTTTTTCAGTTTCTCTCGCACAAGTTTTTCGATCTTCGTTTGATCTGTTTCTGCAAAATCCAGTTCTTCCAGAATTTCATGAAAACAATTTCCAGTATTGCTGCCTTTGGGGAGTGTAAAAATCGTTTGGCCTTCCTGGAGATTTTTCTTTTCTGCTTCCGCTTCTTCCAGAGAATTTTCCAGAGGTTGATGTTGGTCATGGTCTTGCCCTTCTAAAAAATCTCTCCTCTGCCCAGAAAGCCCACTGAAGCTGGAAAGTCCCCAATCCTGCCGTAGCGATTGCCGGAATTTCTGACACCGCAATTCCCCTTTTTCCGCTTTCAATGGGTGAAAAAGCGCGGCCCTCGCTGGAGGCAATTCTTCTAAAATGAGACTGCCGTCTGAGCGATTTTCTAACATTTTCAAATGCTCCCTGGTGTTTTTCTCTGTGAAAAGATAAGCCAGCGGAGAGTTTTTGTGCCAACTGCTATTGTTCCAGGCCGTGTAACAGGTTGCGTAACAACAAGCCTTAGCTCTGGTCAAAGCAACATAAACCAAACGGATATCTTCCGCCAATCCCTCTTTTTTGCTTGCTCTTTGTGAGCTTCCTGT
>WASW01004032.1_pt1 | contig 15968 bp, 14 predicted proteins | sample 5698521 | NCBI WGS metagenome assembly WASW01 (sample SAMN11175560, study PRJNA528189) | sponge metagenome | isolation source: marine sponge | host: Leucetta | place: Antarctica: Western Antarctic Peninsula, King George Island | collected 2013-01
GTCCAGCTGGTTCATCCTCCCCGCTGCCAGCCATCATTTCGTCATCCCCGACATCGGAAAAGTCACTGTCGTCTCCCGCCTCTGACTCGCCTTCCATACCGGTCATAGCGCTGTCTTCGGTTTGTTGAGAGTCGGCGGCGTCTGGATTCTCATCGCCCGGATCATCGCTGTTATCGTCGCTATCGTCCTGATCTTCCGAATCGAGAGGGTTCGTATCGTCATCAACAAGATCAAGAACTTCAATTATTTCTGTCACCAAGTCGGCGAAGTGTTCCTGATCGTCAGCGCAAGATTCAATTTGCCGAAGCTTATCGCCAACCTGCGATTCAAGATCTTTGCGCCATAACTCCATCAAACGCGCAGCGCTCCGCGGTGCCGGTTCGCCAGTCAGATGTTCGCGTACAAGAAGACTGATCACATCGGGTAAGGCTGCTTCGTTTTTCTCCGTCGCGCCAGGGTATCCACGTGCTTTGCAGCGTTCATCGAGAAGGGTGTTGAGATTTTGAGCAACGCCGACCATGCGTTTTGCTCCAAGGCTTTCGCAGCGAACCTGTTCAACTGCTTCATATACGGCCCTCGCTTCTGGGCCTTTCGGCATATGTTTTTTATGGAGATCTTCATTGTGATGGCGCATGCGCAGCCCCAGCGCATCGGACACGCCGCGTAATTTTTGTAACGCGACTTGATCAATTTGCCCGCTGGGCGTTGGGAGCTGAACTTGATTGCCTGTCACCGATGCACCGCTAGGTGAAAAATTGACGTTGACCTCTTCTTCGCGATGACCGGCAATTGCCTTCAGCGTAGATGCTGTTACACGTTTAACCAGATCATTGGGATCTTCCGTTCGCATGGGGTTTGAGCCTTTTCAGCCTGCTATAGAGCAAATTTAGGCGACGATATTTGAGGCCGAATCACCCAATTCCTCACCCATGCAACGTTGGTAATATTCTGCAACAACCGAACGTTCCAATTCGTCACATTTGTTAAGGAAAGTGACGCGAAAGGCGTAAGCTATGTCGGAAAAAATGACCGTATTTTCAGCCCATGTGAGAACGGTACGAGGGGACATAACGGTCGAGATATCGCCATTCATAAAGCCATTGCGAGTCAGATCAGCCAGTTCGATCATAGAGGATATTTGTTCCTGGCCTTCCGGCGTGGCATAACCTGGAATTTTGGACAATACGATTTCTTTCTCTGCATCGTGGGGTAGGTAATTCAGTGTTGCGACGATGTTCCAACGGTCCATTTGCCCTTGGTTGATCTGCTGTGTGCCATGATAAAGGCCCGTTGTATCACCAAGGCCAACGGTATTCGTTGTGGCGAACATACGGAACCATGGGTTCGGGCGAATGACGCGATTTTGGTCAAGCAGGGTTAATTTCCCATCCACTTCCAAAACACGTTGAATGACAAACATAACGTCCGGACGACCGGCATCGTATTCATCAAATACAATTGCAGTAGGATTTTGTAGAGCCCAGGGTAAAATCCCTTCACGGAATTCTGTCACCTGTTTGCCTTCTCTTAATACAATAGCATCTTTACCAATCATATCGATGCGGCTGATGTGCCCATCAAGATTGATACGCAAGCAGGGCCAATTTAACCGCGCAGCCACCTGCTCAATGTGGGTCGATTTCCCGGTTCCGTGATAACCTTGAATCATGACCCGGCGATTATGGGAAAATCCAGCCAGAATCGCCATGGTAGTATCGCGATCAAATCGATAAGCATCATCGACCTCAGGGACGTGTTCTTCCGCCTCGCTAAATGCAGGGACCTCCATATCGCTGTCGATGCCGAATATCTGTCGCACGGAAACGGAAATGTCAGGTGTCTGGCTAGAAAGAGTGTCAGGAGAATCTGCTGTAATCGGCATCACTATGGTATCCGTAAAATGGGGTCAGTGTTATCAAGCCGCTCTTGAACGACAAATTTGGTCCATCTGACGTAGGGTGTTCGGGGTTTTCAGTCAAGTGAACATTCTTCAAAACAGTGCTGACAATCAAGAAACACAACGCTATTGGGTGATATTGTCATTCATCCTTGAAGGAAGTCGAGCAACACATGATAAGCTTGATTAACTTCTTTTATCTTGTCGTCAGAGACATCTGCCGCCGGTTCACTGCCGTGTGTTGCTGCATCTGGATGGTAACGTTTTACCAACTCTTTGTATCGTTGTTTGACGTTATCTGCAGAGAATGGCCCGTTGAGGCAAAAAACAGCTAATGCCTTTCGTTGCTCAAGGGTTGCGTTTGGAATTGATCCATAGCCCGCCTCATGCATGCGAGCGTCTTGCTCCTCAAAAATACCCAACGGATCATTCAGTTTGCTGGGATCAAATCCACCATATTCTGCACCGAGCATGTTGTTACGGCCTATTTGCCAGGTAGGGCGTTGCCAAACTGTATCTCGGCGAACATCTGCTTCGACCTCCTGGTCACTCATGCCATCATAATAATTCCATGTTTTGTTGTACTCGCGTGCATGTTCTTTACAGAACCAACGGAAAGATCGCAGGTTTTCCGGCGATTTTGGGGCGCGGCAAGGACCGCTCTGATTACATTCAGACCATTCACATTGCTTCTCATCCGTGCCGGACGAATGCCGATGGCGATGGAGCAGGTTACTGTGCAGTTCGATTGTCATGAGCCTAATATGCGTATTTCGTTTGCCAGGAACAAGGCTGCGATTTTAGTGATTTTGTGATATAGTGAAGTTTACGTGTTCCATACTTGGGTATTCAATTTATTTGCCCGCAAGGATTGCCTTGCGTTGCTGTCTCGGCTAACTTGTCGCATTACGAAGTGTATATTGGAAGTCGCATATCGGATTGCTGGGAAATCTTGGGGTTTCCCAGTTTCTATTATTGTATTTGTGGGGGTTAGGATGAATAACAGTTTGATCAGCCGAAATGTTACCGTTAGTGGGCATAGAACCAGCCTTAGGCTTGAGCAGGTAACTTGGGATGCGCTGGATGATATCTCCGTCGCAGAGGGGCTGAGTATTCATGAAATTTGCTCGATGATTGATGGTCAACGTGTAAACTCTAGTCGTACATCAGCCGTACGAACCTTTATTCTGAGTTATTTTCGAGATGCTGCTCTGCAGTCGGGTGCCTTATCAAAAGGGCGCGGTGAAAAAGCGCTTTTCCAGGCGTCTGCTTAGTTCGGCGGTTCCTCTGTCAATTCGGTTTTTCCGGAGTTTTAAAGAAATCTGGCCACCGGTGACGAACGATGGGGCCGTCATCAGCGTATGCGATACAGGTATTTAGGACTGCTGGTCGCTCGGACGGATCTGCTTTGACCTCCTCGCGGCGGCGTTTTGGGATAATGGTTTGATAGGCGGTCACTGCGACAGGGCCGCTCAGCAAGTCTCGCAAATGTGTGCACCCGGATGTACGTCCCATTATTCGCGAGATCTCTTTTCGCCATCCAGCACCGATTTTCACGCCCTTTAATTTTTCGAACGTCGCATTGATTGACGGACAAATGTCGTATGGAGAAGACTCTGTTGAAGCTTCTGCGGCTTGAATGATCAAGTCGTTGTCGACGGTCAGTCGGATCAGCATGTGATGTATTTTTTCCCCGCTGGCGATTCCGCCGCGACTGTGGTTTTCAAAAGAATATGTTTTTGTATCGGTAATATATCCTTCAATATCCCATAGACCATCGTCTCGCAGGTATCCCTTGCATTCGATATTGCGTGTATGCAAATGCTGGCGGGGTGCGGGCTTTGATAACGGCATGCTTATCTCCTATGACATCAGGATGATCTACCTGACAAATGGTCTGTCGGTATAAAATAGAAACCTTCTGCGGAAAATCAAATATTCAGCCTTGAAAGAGAGTAGATTGATAGTGTAAACCTAACAAATGTTAGTTTATATTTGAATCGGACCCGAATCCTGAATCAGATATTAGATCAGAAAAACACCAAACCACGCCGGGATAATCGTCTTAGCGCCGTTCTGGATTCGGCGGCGCGTTGCTTTCGCGAACGTGGATATGATGCTGCATCAATGCGAGAGATCGCTAACGATGCGGGAATGAAGGCGGGGTCCCTCTATTATCATTTTTCATCGAAATCTGAAATGTTGATAGCCGTCCACGAAGAGGGGATAAGGCGCATTACGTCAGAAGTAATCGGTTCAATTTCGGAACATGAATCGCCACGTAAAAAACTCGAAGGCGCGATGATTGCACACCTCGACGCCCTACTCGCTGGCGGTGATTATGCTCAGGTGGTGATTCGCGAACTGCCGGAACTATCAAGTGAACAGCGCAATCGCCTAGTCGGCCTTCGTGATGTGTATGAAAACATATTCAAACAACTGATCGATGGACTGTCGATCAAAGATGAACGTAGAAAACGCCATATGCGGCTGCTTCTATTGGGGGCATTAAATTGGACCCGGACATGGTATCAGCCTGGAGACGAAACTCCTGCTGGTATAGCGCGCGGGTTTCTTGACCTAATCAAGGAAGACTGAATGAATACTACGGAACAGAATACATCACATTTAGTAGATAAGGTTAATAGTCTCGCACTTCAAATGGGGCGACGCCCAAAAGTGATGGTTACTAAAATTGGTTTGGACGGCCACGACCGCGGCTCAAGGCTTGTAGCGGGATTCCTTCGCGACGCTGGTATGGAAGTAATTTACACGGCGCCGTGGCAGGAAATTTCCCATGTCGTTAGCCAGGCACTGGAAGAGGATGTTGATGCTATCGGTATCAGTTCTTTAGCGACCGATCATTTGCTCATGCCAAAATTGATGTCGGCGTTAGTGAAGGCTGATATGGATGACGTTATTGTTGTCGTGGGCGGCATTGTTCCTGATCAAGACGTTGTGATGCTTAAAGATGTTGGCGTTTCAGCAGTTTATCATCCGGGAACATCTCGAGATGATATCGTCAGCAGTCTCTGCAGATTAATTTCTGAAAACTGGGTAAAAATGTAGGAGTGGGATATGTCCGTGCAAAATGACTTCTGTATAGCAAAAGAGGCGTGGGCGCGGGAATACAGCACCCAGGTCGAGCAAGGAGAGAAGCGCGTAAATCGCTCTGGTATTGAGATTTCCCCACTATATACACCACAAAGTGGGGATGACGGCTACATGATGCGGGAGGGGTTTCCCGGGCAGGAACCCCGGACACGCGGAATATATGCGAGCATGCATCGCGGGCGTGTCTGGAGTCAGCGCCAACTCATTGGATTGGCGACGCCGCGTGAATATAACCGTCGAATGCATGAAATTGTCAACGCCGGAGCGTCCGCTCTAAGTATGATCCCCTGCAATTCAGTTTATCGCGGATACGATATAGATGAAGTCGATCCGGTATTGTTAGGAACGTGCGGTACAACCATCAATTCAGTTGATGATATGGCGGTGTGCCTGGACGGTATCTCGCAGGCTGATATGTCCATTTCTCTGAACGATCCGTTACCGTTTACCCTGCTGGCATTGGCGTTGGCGACAGCCAAGCGCAATAATGTGCCTATCTCTTCAGTATCGGGTACGTCCAATCAAAGCGATTATATTTCCCATTATGTCGCCAACCATATGTTCCTCAGATTATCTCTTGAGGGGTCCCGGCGGGTACTGATGGATCACATCCTTTATACCAATCAGCATTTGCCAAAATGGAACCCGGTATCGGTCGTTGGGCAACATATGCAGCAGGCCGGTGCGACGCCGGCAGAAGCAATGGGGTTTGCGTTGTCGACGGCTATTCAATATGCCGATGATTGCCGTGCAAGAGGTATGGAACCCGATACATACTTGCCTAAATTCACTTTCTTTTTTGATATCTCGATCAGTTTTTTTGAAGAAATTGCAAAATTTCGAGCGGGTCGGCGAATCTGGAGTCGGATAACCAAGGAACGATTAGGAGCAAAAAACCCACATTCTCGGCGGTTCAAATTCCACGCCCAAACGTCAGGTGTTGACCTTACGCGGCAACAACCTCTCAATAATATTGCACGCGTAGCAACACAAGCGATCGCTGGTATATTTGGAGGCCTGCAGTCAATGCACAGTGATGCCTATGATGAAGTGTTGAGCACGCCAACTGAAGAGGCTGCAAAAATTGCCGTAGCAACGCAAAACATTCTGCGTGAGGAAGCCCATTTATGTGATGTGATTGATCCGTTGGGAGGGTCTTATTATGTGGAAACCCTGACCGACGATATGGAACATAAAATATTGGAGACAATGGATAAAGTTTCCGAGGCTGGCGGGATGTTCGCCGCGGTCCGTGACGGGGTGGTGCAACGTATGATTGGTGAATCAGCCAAAAAATACCAAGAAAAGGTGGAGTCCGGCGAGCATATAATTGTCGGTGTAAATGCGTTTGTTGATGATGAATTGCCCGGAAATTCACCTTTCCTCGAACGTCCTGACCCAAAACTGATAGATGATCAACTCAAACGGTTTAAAACGTTTAAGGAGGACCGGTCTTCTTCCGATGTGGAAAAAGCTCTTGATGCAATCAGGCATGCGGCCGACGATGAAAACGAGAATATTTTTGCAACTATAGTTGCAGCGGCCGACTCCGGTGCAACTCATGGTGAAATATGCGCTCGAGTGCGTAGCGATTTAGGATTTGGCCAACCATTGGTGGCGGCGTGAATGAAATGCGCGATCGACTTCAGTGTTTTTTTGAGAATGATCCGTTCGCGAAAAATCTGGAAATGCGGTTTGTTGATGGCGGGATAGGAAATGCAACTGTCGCCATTGTGTTAACACGAGATCACACGAATTTTCTTGGCGGAGGGCACGGAGGCGTAATTTTCGCCCTTGCCGATATGGCTTTTGGTCTGGCTTCAAACTCCCATGATAAAATTAGTATCGGTATTAACGCAAACATCGTCTACGCCAAGGGCACCGGAATTGGAGATTTGCTCGTCGCTAACGCTCAAGAGATCAGCAGAAATCGTAAAATAGCAGTCTATAATGTCGATGTTATATGTGAAGAAATCATGGTCGCGACTTTTACAGGAACGGTACATATATCAAGTCGCGACCAGGAAACATAACGTGCAGGGTACATTATGCGCCGTATCGATCTCCGAAAACAAAGGCTTCCGTTTCACGAATATCTTCTTCAAGAGCTTCTTTGACTGATGCATATAAGTCGCGAATAGAGACAACCGCGACGCATTTATCGTCTTCTTTGACGGGTAAGTGACGGTATTTTCGGGACTGCATAAGCTCGAGCGCGTCTCCAGCCGAATCATCCGGAGAAAGTGTATCGGGATTGGCTGTCATAATCGCACTGATCGGCGTAACTGCAGCGTCGACACCAGCGGCAATGACGCGCTGGGTCATATCGCGTTCGGTGACGATTCCAATAATTTTTGAGTCGGCATCAACAACAATCATTGCGGCGATGTTTTTGGTAGCCATGGTTTTTGCAGCATCAAGGACGGAGTCTTCAGCCTTCATCGTCGCAATTGCACTGCGTTTGACGATGTCAGGCACTATCTTTCTCTGCATCATTGCTCTCTCCCTTCTCTATTTTATCTTAGGACCAATTCTAGGCTATCAAAGGGGGGTACGCGCAAGGGGAAAAGGAATTATTATTTCTATTATAATTAGAAAAATTAAAATTCTATGCTATATTATAGAATCTTTCTTTAAATTGATGATGGCAGGTTTGCTTTTTGGGAGTTTTCACCTGTCGTAAGTTTTACTGAAGTGATTTGATTTCGTTGTCGCTCCAAAATATCAAACCGAACGCCATGAAACATAAAACTTTGCCCAACTTGAGGGATGCGCCTAGATTCGTGAAGGATCAGTCCAGCAATGGTTGCTGCCTCTTCATCGGGGAGCCGAAGTTCATATTCGCGGTTTATATCGCGAATGGTTGCACTACCATCAACAATCAGGCTTCCATCAATTTCCTGTTTGGTATCGTTGGCAATGACATCATGCTCATCATCAATTTCGCCAACTATTTCTTCTATGATGTCTTCCAGAGTAACAACGCCTAAAAGACTCCCATACTCGTCAATGACAATGGCGAAATGTTCCCGGCGCTCGCGAAATGCTTCTAGCTGATCAAGCAGTAATGACTGTTCCGGAATAAACCAGGGCTCGGCCGCCAACTCAACCAGATCGAGGTCGTCAACATTTCCATTCCGTGCTTGAAACTCTCTGAGTAACGCTTTGGCATGTAACACGCCAACGATGTTATCTGGATTTTCCCGCCAAAGAGGAATGCGCGTATATGGGCTCTTTAGAATTTCAGTAATGCAGTGGTTTACGGGCAGGTCAGCATCGATTGTTGTTGTGTTCTTTCTATGGGTCATAATTTCGACAACTTGAACATCGTCAAGATCGAGTACACTGCGCAACATAGCGCGTTCATGTTTGATTGCTTTTGGATTTTCACCATCATGTAATTCAATGGCGCCGCGTAACTCTTCATCTCCATGACCGAGAACGTCAGAGGCGCGATAATCGACCCCAAATACCTTCATTACCATGCGGGCGATAAAATTTACGCTGGCTGTTATGGGAAACAGGACATAAACAATAATATTGACGGGAGTAGCGATTTTGAGCGCCATCGTATTCGCGTTATGGATGGCATAAGTCTTAGGTAGAATTTCCGAAAAAATGAGAACAAGAAAGGTCATTGCTACCGTTGCATATATGATGCCGGTTTCACCAAATAGCGTGATCATCATGCTGGTTGCCATCGCAGAAGCCATTATGTTGACCAAATTGTTGCCAAGAAGAAGTGTACCAATCATTTTTTCTTTGCTCTGCTGCAAACGATTAACCACACCAGCACGCTTGTCTCCATTTTTCTCAGCCTGGTGCATATAGGGCCGAGATGATGCTGTCAGCGCTGTTTCAGACCCTGAAAAAAATGCTGATAGTAACAGCAGTAAAAAGATGGCACTTAGGACAATGATCACGTGATTATACTCTCGAAATTGAAATTATTGGGTAGTTTAACGCAAGGTAGGGCCACCGATCAAAACTGATCCAAAGCCCGCTCGAGAACAAACTTTACGTCATCCATATTTACATCACTATCAATAAATGACTTTCCAATGCCGCGGGCTAAAATAAAAGCGATGGATCCCGCCATTACTTTTTTATCCTTACTCATATGATCCAGCAGTTTCTCCGCGGTCCAGTTATGATCAGCGAGCCCACTTAAGGTGGTTTTCATACCAATATTTTGCAAATGCGCACGAAGTCGCCCAGCGTCACCTTGGTTGCACAGCCCAAGTCGGTTTGATAGCTCGAACGCCATCACCATGCCTATACTAACCGCTTCTCCATGTAGCAACTTGTCGCCGTATCCGACTTCAGCCTCCAGAGCATGTCCAAAGGTATGACCAAGGTTCAGTAGTGCACGTTGTCCTTTTTCATGTTCATCTGCGGAAACAATCCGCGCTTTCGATTCACAGCTTTTGTGCACAGCATATCTCAGGGCTTCTGGGTTGCCGTCGAGCAGATTCGCAGCGTTTAGTTCACACCATTCAAAGAATTTCGGATCATCTATTAAGCCATATTTGACGATTTCTGCATATCCGGCGCGCAATTGTCGTTCAGGCAATGTCGCGAGTGCACTAATGTCCGCCAATACGAGACGGGGTTGGTGAAATGCGCCAATAAGGTTTTTTCCGTGAACCGTATTGATTCCGGTTTTGCCGCCGACAGAACTATCAACCTGGGCAAGTAGGCTTGTAGGGATCTGAATGAAATCGATTCCGCGCAACGTTACAGCAGCTGCGAACCCGGTGATATCTCCAATAACACCACCGCCTAGTGCAATAAGCGTTGATTGTCGTTCGATACCGCAACTGAGGATATCACGTGTCAGTTTTTCCAGGTGTTGAAAGTCTTTTGTCTGTTCGCCTGCAGGGAGAATTATGGCGTTATGCCGAATGTTATTTTGATCGAGCGAATCCGTCAGTGTTTTTAGCCATATTGGAGCAACGTTGTCGTCCGTAACGACGATAACCTTAGGCTGATGAAGTAGCGGAGAGATAAATTCACCAGCGTTGTTGATCAGGTTTTCTCCGACCTTGATTTCATAACTTCGACTTCCGAGATCAAGGAACAAAGAGATTGGTTCAGTCATTGTGAAACCTTTAAAAACTCAATTAGGGATGTGATTATTTGCCGAACCGTAACCTCATGGCCATCTGGACCCGTATCAATAGTGATATCGGCGTGAGCGTAAACTGGGTATCGTTCGTCCATTAGTTCCTTCAATATTTCCCGGGGGTTCCCCTGTTCTAATAAGGGGCGCCCACCCCGCCTTCCTGTTCTCTCAACGAGAATATCTAAATCGGCACGAAGCCATACTGTGATTGCGTTGTCGTCTATTCGGGATCTGGTATTTTCGCGCATATAAGCGCCGCCACCGGTCGCAACGACATATTTTTTTTCATGCAGTAAGCGTTCAATCACCCGCTCTTCCAGTTCACGAAATTCGACTTCACCATAGAGTTCAAATATGTCAGATATTGAACAACCTGCAGCCTTCACGATCTCATCATCAGTGTCACAAAACTCCAAGAATAATGCATCAGCCAGTCGCCTTCCTATGGACGATTTTCCGGCGCCCATCAACCCGATCAAGACAATGGATTTATCGAATTCAGGGGTTGAAATAGTATTCATGATAATTTTGGGTGCCGACGATAACGCCGGGTACCATTTCTCCGAATTCAACGTTTTTTAATTTGCCTAAAAAGTGCCATAGTCCGAACTTAACATAAAGACAATTGGCTGTCCCGGACGGGCCTGCAAAATTGGCCGCCAACAAGGATATGGCATGAAGAGTTTTTCGAAAGTGATACTGCTTCTCGTACTCGTGGTATTGATCGGTGGTGGCGCGTTCCTGGCCACTTGGGAAATCCCGGCCCCCGTTACAAATGTAGAAAGAGTTCTCCCTGATGACCGATTCCCGCGTTAAAGGTTCCTTTGTTACAGTGTTATTAGTGCTTAGCGTTGTAATACCGCAACGTTTTTCATGGGCTCAGCAAACCGGATCGCAAATTCCTACTCAAACTTTGCTAAAACCGCTTCAGGTTCCCGCTCCTGAACCGCTTGCGGCACCTTCAAAACCACGCATGCTGAGGGCGCCAGAGAAAACAGTGTCTCAACCGATTACTATTACACCGGCGTCAAGACGTGCAGGTGAGGGAGGGATTCAAGTTAACAACCTATCCCCCGCTAATATTAACGAAATTGGCGTTCTCGTACCCAGTACAGGGGCATTGGGCATTGATATGTGGAAAGGTACTTCTTCAACGATGGTTGCCCGATTGTTGCCAGACCTGCCAACTCATGCCCCATCGTCCACCATGCGCGATCTAATGCGGCGCCTATTAATGAGCCCGGCACGTGTTCCTTCTGGGGGGGCTTCCAGTAGCGATAAGGTTGGTAATGAGATACCAAGTTTGATTACCAAACGAATCGAATTACTTATGACAATTGGAGACCTGAAAGGTGCATCTGATTTATTACAAGCTTTGCCGGCAATTGAGCGTGAACCTGAATTGGTTCGTCTTGACGCAGATTTGAGCCTTCTTAGTTATGATTTGAAACGGGTGTGCTCACTTGCCGTGTTGGAATTTCCAGTTCGTCCAACGCCTTACTGGCAGAAAGTATTCAATTTTTGTCAAATCATTGATGGTCGTTCGGAAATGGCAGAACTAGGGTTGTCAATGATGCAAGAGATGGGTGACGAGGATGAACTATATTTCCAACTAGCAGAATCTCTAATTTCAAAAGAACCATTGACGCTGAGCTCCATGGCAAACCCTACTCCGTTGCAACTTGCCATGGCTCGTGTAGCAAATCTCGAGCTACCGGCAGATATCCTGGGCTCCAATAATCCAAGTATCGCTCGAGCGGTAGCCGTCAGCTCATTTGCCTCAAAAGGACTTCGCCTGGAAGCGGCTGAACGCGCCGATGCCGCGGGGGCTCTGCCGAAGGCGACATTGCGTCAACTTTATGCCAGTGTCGAATTCACCGAAGCAGACCGAGCGAATCCATTAAGCCGAGCGGAGGTTGAATTTGGTCCGATGGTCAGGGCTTTATTATACCATTCCGCGTTAACGCAGACAGTTCCGACGGCAAAAGCTGAAGCGACATCGCGCGCATTTCAACTGGCCCGTGACGAGGGACGTTATGCATCAACGGTTCAAGTTTTTGAGCCGGTCCTTCATCGTATTCCACCGTCGGCCGACCTCAAGTGGTTTGCGCCCGAAGCGGTGAGAGCGTTTTTAATTATCGGAGATCAACCCCGGGCTGAGAAGTGGTATCAGATAATCCAATCGAGTGCAGGACTGGATGAAGGGGCGCGAAAAGAGCTCGCAAAATTTAGACCAGTCGCTTGGTTGTTCAAATTTCCTGGTCATGAAATCGCTCAACCTGGGATGATTGACGCCTGGTCAAAAGTACATAGAGACGATCCGGAGATATCTGAAAAATCGGCACTTCTATTTAATGTTTTAGAGGCGCTTGGTTTAGATGTCCCGGTTGAGGCATGGGATGAATATGTATCAGGATCGGCCCGCCAGGGGGTAACACTACCAAGTTCAGGTTTATGGCGCCGACTGCAGGCGCTCGCCAACAGAGAGATCGACAGCGATGACCAAAAATCGGAGACTGATGATAAAACAATCATATCAGAATTAAGCTCCGGCGCTTCAAGCACGATTGCAAAACAATCAAAATTAGTGAATTCATCCGCTGTTATTACGGCTTCACTGGACGACCCACGGCAAAGTTATACGCGGGTTGGCGAAACCGTGTTGTTATCATTGATGGCTCTTGGAAACATCGGCCCCGAGAAAGTGCCGCCCTTTGTTCTGCGGACCGTTCTAAATGCTTTGGACAATGCTGGACTGAATAAAGAAGCCCGTGCGTTGGCGCTAGACGCGATTCTGGCGCGAGGGTTATGAAACGCCGGACCCTTAGTTCACCCCAGAATGTAATAAATCGGCGTCCTCGACTAATTGATAACTTTCTTCATATGATGGCGGCTGAAATGGGCGCCGCTGCAAATACGCTGGAGTCTTACGGGCGGGATTTGGACGATTTTACCAGTTTTTTAAAGAATCGAAAACGAAATCCGGAAGATGCGAGTTCGGCTAATATACGTGCGTATCTGAAACAACACTCTGAGGCAGGATTAGCAGCCAGCACAATGGCACGGAGATTATCGACCTTACGACGGTTCTTCGGATTCCTGTTTAATGAAAGGGTCAGGAAGGACGACCCGACATCGATAATTGATAGCCCCAGGCAGGGTAGAAGTTTACCAAAATTTCTTAGCGAACCTGAGGTCGATCAACTGCTCGATACGGCATTGGCCCGGCCGGGTGCAGAGGGGCTTCGCCTCGTCGCTCTGTTGGAAATTCTTTATGCTTCAGGTCTTCGTGTTTCAGAACTTGTTGGTTTGCCAGTAAATGCGGTTTCTCGCGATCAACGTGTTTTGATTGTTAGGGGGAAAGGCAACAAAGAGCGGATGGTTCCATTAAGTGACCCTGCCCGGGATGCAATCAATGATTATATGAGTGTGCGTAAAAACTTTGTCCCAAAGGGGCGAACTGCTGGAAACCCGGAAAGCTGGATGTTTCCATCCCGAGGAAAAGAAGGGCACCTTACCCGGGCCAGATTTGGACAATTGCTTAAAGAGTTGTCCGTCGACGCTGGATTAGATCCACGGCGTGTATCGCCACATGTACTGCGCCATTCGTTTGCCAGTCATTTACTGGCACATGGTGCCGATTTAAGGTCATTGCAGCAAATGTTGGGGCATGCTGATATCTCGACAACCCAAATCTATACGCACGTTCTGGATGAGCGGCTGAAGGCGTTGGTCAACGACGCCCACCCATTGGCAGACGCCGAAGATCTGCTGTCCTGATTTTAGCAAAACAGAGCGAATGAGCTCATTTTCCTACCATTTGGCATGGGCCAAAATTTCCTACCATTTGGCATGGGCCAAAATCAGGAACGTGGCTTTGCGGTAATACCAGGAGTTATGGCGTTTCCGGCGATCCAAAAATCGCCGGAAACGCTCTAGAAACTAAGCGAAATATCTCGGTGGTTAGATAAACAACCGGCGACTTCTTTTGCCTGTTCGCTTGTTAGGCGCTCTTGCATCCGCAGGCCGATCGTATCGTAAATATCGGCATCATATTGCTGAAGGTCAGAAAGCAGATTTATCTTCGCTTTTTGTCGCCATGTAACTTCCTCAGTATAAATTTTCAGAGCCTTAGCCAACTCATTGGCGGCTTTAACTCGATCATCTTTCCGCTTAATTGCTCGGCGTGCTTTGGATAATTTTGATTTTATTGAACTTGCTCCGCTCACCGCGCCAACTTTATTCGCGACAGCTTTGATCTTCTCGATCGCCTCTGCTCCGGGGATGTTTGCAATAACGGCCTCTAGGTCACGAATATCTTTCTCGAGTGAAGCCAGTTGATCAGCAGAAGCAATAAGTTTTTGAACATTGGAAAGAGCTTCATACGCATCATCCATCGTGTTTCGATATGAACGCCGTGCCTTATCTTCGGCTTTCTCCAAGGTGACATAACGTTCTCTAGCTTGATCCCAACCTACCGGCGTGTTGGCCAGACTTTGCTTTTTCTTGTTTTCCAATTCAACCATCTCAGCCAAAACGTGGTCCAATTCTGAACGGGCCGACTCTCCTTCACGGGCAAGATTGCGTCGTGATTTCTCGAGTTCCCTTAACTCGCGATCAAACGTTCCGAGTTCGACCCTGATATCCCGAATTTCTTCGTGCAGCGGACGATAGCCTGGTATGTAGGCCTGGCGCGCACGCTCGGCACTTCTGACGTTAGCGACCATTTCAAAGGTCTTGTTCGCAGCTGCGAATCCCTCTTTCAGCGCGTTTTTGTGTTTTTTCGGTAACATACTAATGTCGAGCGCTGCAGCAGATGAAATACTTGTCTTAAGGTCTACGGCTTTGACGTCGTAAGTGTCGAACAAAAAGCTCTCGATACAACGTTGAAGTTTTGGGTTTCTCGGTGGTGGAGCCGTCTCAGACGTCAGGTAAACCCGGTTCGGAAGGTAATTTACTAAAGGTGGGTGGTAACCAACGATAAACAGTCCGAGCAGTTGCAGCATGATAAACGGTATCACACCTCTGTACATTTCAAGGGTTTTGACTTCGGGCGGTGCAACGCCGCGTAAATAAAATAATGCAAACCCAAATGGCGGTGTCAGGAACGACGTCTGCATGTTGACGCCGATCATTACGCCAAGCCAAACGGCAGTAACATTTGCCGTTGGGTCAGCTAACAGAATAGGGGCGATAATCGGTACGACAACAACAGCAATCTCGATGAAATCAAGGAAAAATCCCAACACAAAAATCACTGCCATAACAACGACAAACTTGGTAAGGAAACCGCCGGGCAATCCCGTCAGAAAGTCACGAACAAGCTCTTCACCGCCAAATGCCCTAAATGCTGCCGTCAACATTGCGGCGCCAAGTAGAATAATAAATACAAGCGATGTGGTTTTCGCCGTTTCGACCATAACGCCTTCAAGGGTTTTGTCGATTTTATGAACGCGCCAGCCACTCCAGGCAATCGCGCAAAGAAGTCCAATTGACGCTATAGATGCTAAAATGACGCCGTTAACATCTTCTTGCGTGACGATATTTTTGACGTTGATGTCATAGTTTGACAGAATGACCATAAGCGCTACCAGCGACAGGCCGCCTAAAAATGCTGGAGAGAATGCGCCTTTTTCGCCTTCCATCAGGCGATAGCCGGCCATAATCATGGCACCGATTGCACCAATCGCACCAGCCTGATTAACGGTAGCGATACCCATGATAATGGACCCGAGAACCGCAAAGATCAGCGTTAGTGGCGGGACCAATACAACTAAAACTCTTGTGAGGAATACGCGGTCAAATTTGCCTTCATAGGGTGTGGCTGGCGCC
>WASW01003893.1_pt1 | contig 15966 bp, 15 predicted proteins | sample 5698521 | NCBI WGS metagenome assembly WASW01 (sample SAMN11175560, study PRJNA528189) | sponge metagenome | isolation source: marine sponge | host: Leucetta | place: Antarctica: Western Antarctic Peninsula, King George Island | collected 2013-01
GAAAAATGTTCATCAAAAAGCCTGGATTGCTGGATTGCGGATTACGATAGATGTCTCCAATGACTTACCGTACTTGGTTGCAGATCAAAGATCTGTGCTGCAGATTCTGATGAATATTCTCTCCAACGCTGTGAAATTTTCCGAACCGGGTGGGAAAATTTCTATTTCAGCGTCTGCTACTGACTCTATGATTACCATAATGATTGCGGATACTGGATTAGGTATCGACGCAGAAACACTGCCTTTAGTGACGGATCCTTTTGCCCAGTCACAATCTAATCCTCATCTAGCCGAAGTTGGCACCGGGTTGGGTTTGACGATCGTAAAGTCACTCATGGATGCACACGGCGGGTCGTTACAAATTGAAAGTACCATTGATATTGGGACCACAGTTACACTCGTGTTCATCAGGTAACGTATATGTGACGGTGTTGTCATCTCCATATACTTGTCACGCTTGTCCCGGAACTCATATGATTGTCATTATGACTATACGTATTCTATTGATAGTGTTTTGTATTGGCATTTGGACTGTGCCCGTCACTGCAGACCAAACAAGCGGTCGCCTCGATGGGCTGTTTGATCGCCTGCAAAGCGCCAGTGATCATGCACAAGCTTCTAAAATCGAACATCAGATTTGGACGATATGGGGGTTGCCTCAGGACCGTGCCGCAAGTGTACCGTTTGCGCAGGGGGTCATTGCGATGAAGCATGGTGACCTTGATGGAGCCCGCAAGTATTTCGACGACGTTGTGCGTATAGCGCCTCAGTTTGCTGAAGGTTGGAATAAACGAGCTACAGTTGCATACGCTTTGGGTGATCTTGATGCTTCGGTCCTGGATATCCAAAAAACAGTTACGCTCGAGCCACGGCATTTTGGTGCGATGGCGGGACTGGCGCTTATCCAGACAGAGTATGGGCTTCACGAATCTGCATTGGATATATTGAATAAAATTAAAGAAATATATCCGCATATGCCTGGTATTGATGATTGGATGCAAACCATGAGAGAACAAATAGCCAATAAAAAAACCTGAATTCTGGAATCTATTCCAACGTGTTTGATTGAGGATCACCGCGAGATTTTTCACGCTTGACCAGGTCATCGCGGAGAAAACCAAGCAATCTCAATGCACCTGCAAAGGTGAATGCGGCGACTCCGAGTAGAGCCGCCAGGATAAGAATGGCCGTATTCAAAGGTTCAGCATCAGGAAAAAATACCGGATGGGCGAAATACAAACCGACGAATGCCAACGGCCAAATGATGGCACATATCAAGTAAAGCATATGCAACTCATAGCATGAGACAGGGACTTTGCGGAATCCTTAAACAGGCCCTAGATTGATAAAAACGGGAGTGTATATATGCCTGAGGCCGTGAAAAGTGCCTTCGATGAAAAATTACTACAGGTTCTTAGCCAGATTGTAGGAGACCGCGTGACGACAGCTGCGGTGATCTGTGAACAACATGGTAAGGATGAGAGCTTTCACGCGTGTGCGCCACCAGATGCCGTTGTCTTCGCCCAAACAACAGATGAAATCTCGCGTATTGTGATTGCCTGTGCGGCGCGCGAAGTCCCAGTGATTCCATTTGGCACGGGCACTTCGCTGGAAGGGCACGTTGCGGCACTTCGCGGGGGTGTTTCTATTGATGTATCCCAGATGAATGAGATTCTTGCCGTAAACGCTGAAGATTTAACCTGTAGTGTCCAGCCTGGGGTGCGCCGAAAACAGTTGAATGAGCATCTTCGTGACACTGGCTTGTTTTTCCCTATTGATCCTGGTGCTGATGCCTCGCTTGGCGGTATGACGGCAACCCGGGCATCCGGCACCAATGCTGTGCGTTACGGAACAATGCGTGAGAATGTTATGTCACTCGAAGTCGTGATGGCAGATGGCCGTATTATTCGCACGGCACGGCGCTCAAAAAAATCATCTGCGGGCTATGATCTGACCCGTTTGTTCGTGGGGTCAGAGGGGACATTGGGTGTCATTACCGAAGTCACACTGAAGCTGTTCGGCATTCCTGAAGCAATCTCTGCAGCCGTTTGTTCTTTTGAGGACATGGAAAGCGCGGTGAACACCGTAATCTTGACCATTCAATCGGGTATACCCGTCGCGCGTATGGAGCTGCTTGATGCTTTGCAAATGGATGCCTGTAATAAGTATTCTGATTTGAATTATCCAGTTGCACCGACACTCTTCTTTGAATTTCACGGCACAGAAAATAGCGTTGCTGAGCAAGTAGAGCAGGTGCAGACCATTGCTGCAGAATTAGGTGGGACCGATTTTTCCTGGGCGCGTAAGGCTGAGGAGCGCTCAAAGTTATGGCAAGCGCGTCACGATGCATATTATGCAGGTTTGGCTTTGCGGCCTGGTTCTAAAGGGATTGCCACTGATGTATGTGTACCCATTTCACGGCTTGCAGAATGTATCTTGGAAACCCAGGTTGATATCCAGGCCAGCGGTTTGATCGCACCAATTGTTGGCCATGTCGGGGATGGAAATTTCCATTTGGTGCTGTGTGTTGACCCTGATGATCCGGGCGAAATGGCACGGGCCGAAGAACTTAATGAGCGTATGGTGATGCGCGCACTTGCGATGGATGGCACGTGCACGGGCGAGCATGGCGTTGGATATGGCAAGATCGGCTTCCTGGAAGCCGAACATGGTGAGGCAATTTCCGTCATGCGCGATTTGAAGCATGCTCTCGATCCAAAGAATATTATGAATCCTGGTAAAATTTTAAAAATGTAGGAATGTCGTGTCGATAGATCCAGAAAAACTACTACGTACATTAGCAGGGGCAGCAATTAATGCCGCAGACCCGAATGTCCGTGTGCCAGCAGTCCTCCCCAATGCGCCGAAGCGCGCGATCGTGCTAGGAGCCGGCAAAGCCTCGGCTGCAATGGCTAAGGCCGTTGAAGCTGCATGGCCGGACACGGACCTAAGTGGTGTTGTTGTGACGCGATATGGCTATGAGGTGTCATGTGATAAGATTGAGATCATTGGAGCTGCTCATCCGGTGCCCGATGATGCAGGATTGAACGCAGCATCACGCATTTTGCAATGCGCATCGGAGGCGACCGAAGGAGATCTCGTGATTGCCCTGATTTCTGGCGGTGGGTCTGCGTTACTGACAGCACCTGCAGATGGGATCACGTTTGAAGAGAAGCAAAGCGTCAACCGTGCATTGCTGCGGTCCGGTGCTGATATTGGGGAGATGAATATGCTCCGCAAGCATCTTTCAAAGATTAAAGGGGGGCGCCTGGCTGCGGCTGCTTATCCCGCACAATTATTAACAGTAATGATTTCTGATGTGCCCGGAGATGATCCGGCGGTTATTGCGTCCGGCCCAACCGTCCCGGACCCGTCGACATTTGCCGATGCCCGCGCTGTTGTTGAAAAATATAACCTGGATATTCCAGACAGTGTGACTAAACACCTGAATGCTGCTGAATATGAAACTCCAAAACCAGGCGATAAGATTTTTGCAACTGGTGAACTCGTATTCGCAGCGAAGCCTGATAAAAGTATTGCTGCAGCTGCAGATGTTGCACGTAAAGCGGGGCTTATGGTGATTGATTTGGGTGATTTGATCGAAGGTGAGGCCCGCGACGTTGGGCGGGAACATGCTGAAATGGCACTCGCGTGTAAGTCAGGTAATGGCTCTGCGCATGCACCTTGTGTCATCTTGTCTGGTGGCGAGACGACCGTGACAATGCGTGGTGATGGCCGGGGTGGGCGAAATACTGAATATTTGTTAGGTGTTGCCGAACGATTGGCTGGCACAGAAGGTATCTATGCCGTTGCATGCGATACGGATGGGGTTGATGGTAGCGAAGATAACGCGGGCGCATTTATCAACCCAACGACGTGTGCGCGAGCTGAGGCGTCTGGTTTGTCCGTTGCAGCAGCACTCGATGGTAACGATGCCTATTCGCTTTTTGAGAATATTGGTGATTTGTATGTCACTGGCCCAACCTTCACAAATGTGAACGATTTTAGGGCAATACTTGTTGTTTAGCGGAGCAATGACACAATGTGTCGATGCGACTTTAGATTGAGGAAATATCCGTGAAAAAGGTTCTATACATTGTCGGCGGATTAATTGGTTTGTTGATCATTGCCTTACTTGTTGTCCCGAATTTCATAAATTGGAATTCTTACAAACCTGAGATCGCAGATCAGGTGCGTACGTTAACGGGCCGTGAGCTGGTCATTGGTGGCGATATCGATCTGAAGATATTTCCTTCACCTCGTCTTGTCGCTGAAAATGTCTCTCTGAGTAGTATCGAAGGCGCACAATCTCCCGATTTGGTTTCGTTGCGTTCTGTCGAAGTTCGCATTGCATTAGCGCCCTTGTTGGGCGGAAATATTGGGATCGAAACCGTGCAACTGATGGAGCCTCAAGTGTTTCTTGAGGTGCTCACAGATGGTCGTGCAACATGGACATTGTCCCCGCCAAAAGAGCCAAAACTTGAGGCTGATCAGCAAACAGCAGCTAATGCACCACAACGCGCAAGTAATAATGACAGCGGCCCCGCTATAACGCTCGGCAATTTTGAGATCGTCAATGGATCGGTGACGTATCAAGACGCTGGCGCAAAAACCACTGAGACAATAACAGATATTAATCTGAATGTAGCCGCAGCTTCGCTGACCGCCGGACCATTTCGTGCAGATGGAAACCTTATCCTCCGGGGATTACGTCTTGGTGTTAACGCCAATCTTGGTGAGATTGTTGGCGGCAGAACTTTCCCCATCGACTTATCCGTTATGATTGGCGGGGACAGTGCTAAGGTTTCATTGGCTGGGACGGTTATCGGTCTTGATGATGAACCGCGTTTCAGAGGCGAATTGAATGTTGCTAGCGAGAATATTGGTAGTGTGGTCAGTGCTCTCGCTGATGGAGCAGACCTTCCAGCACCCTTAAGTCAATCATTCGCATTATCCGGGAATATGGATGCATCTGGAAAAGCGCTGAGCATTGACGATTTAAAAATCAATTTCGGTGGGGCCGATGGGACAGGCAAGGTTTCTGGCGTATTCAGTGGAACGCCAGAACTCACAGCCAATTTGACGATTGATAAGATTGATGCCGACCCCTGGCTTGTTCCGAACAAATCCAGTTCTTCAAGTGAGGCTGCGTCAGAAACATCAGATGCGGCATCCACAGAACCAAAAGCAACACCCGAAGCCGATGTTGCAGCGGTCGCACCGTTTGCCTTGCCATCAGGGATCACGGCATCAGTCGCGATCAAAATTGGTGAAATTACGTTGCGAGGCGACAAGGTTAGCAACGCTGTTTTAAATGCGGAACTTAGCGATGGTGAATTGAATCTTGGGCAGTTTTCATTGTTGGCACCAGGAGGGTCCGATCTTGCGGTCTTTGGTGTTTTAACGACAAAAAATGGTAAGCCAAATTTCGACGGGCAGCTACGGGCTGAATCTCAACAGCCAAGAACATTAATGTCTTGGTTGGGTGCAGATACAGCGGCATTGAAACCCGGCAAACCAGGCGCGGTTTCGTTAGATGTTGTAGTTGCGGCATCTCCAGATACGGTTTCCGTTAGTAGGCTTGGGCTTACATTCGACAAGACGGTCATCAACGGTGCTGCGACGATTGCATTGCGCGACCGCATCGGCGTGGGGGCGTCAATTAACATTAATCAACTTGATGTTGATGCCTATCTTGCAGACGAGAAGCCTGCAAAGAATGCGCCTAAGCCACAAGCTGATGCACCGGCCACAACACCTGAAGCAACGCAAAAGGCAACTCCATCTGGGATGTTTGATGCGCTAAAGCCGCTCACTACTTTTGACGTTAATATCCTTGCGAACGTCGGTTCTCTTAAATCATCTGGCGTTACAGTTCGTGATATCGCTGCAGATTTGGGCCTTGTTCAAGGTGATCTGACAATTCGTAAATTTAGTATTGGAGATGCGCTCTCAACGTCTACATCTATTACGGGGTCCATTCTTGATTTGGGTGGTAACCCAACGGCTAAAAAACTCTTGCTCAGCACCAACATTCGTGACGCGGGTGTATTGGCAGGGTTTGTGGGTGCGGAATTGCCTGTGCCGGCAAAGTCTCTCGGTAAGGTCAGTTTAAAAACGCAAGTTGATGGTGCTTTGCTTACGCCACAGATCAAATCAAAATTGTCAGCTATGTCAGCGACAGTGAATGCCGACGGAAAGTTAAAATTGTTAGATCAAGTGAATATGTTTGATCTGGGCGTTCGTGTTCGTCACGGCGATACGGCTTCTTTGTTGCGACGGTTAGGCAGTGGTTATCGGCCTGCTGGCAAGATTGGCGGGCTGGATATTTCAACATCACTTAAAGGTGGTGTTAGTGCATTCTCGTTTTCCAAATTGGTTGCTGCAATAGGTGCGGCAAAGCTTAACGGTGAAGGTACAGTAGCCCTAGACGGTGCGCGTCCAAAAATCGTGACGACGCTGAGTACGGGAAATGTTGTCATTGATCCGTTTCTGCCAGCTAAAAAATCTGCATCTTTATTACCAACAACATCGGCACGCGTCATTCCAGCGAAGTTCTGGATGCCTGAAAATGGCAAACTTGATTTCAAACATTTGATCGCGAATATCTCAAAGCGCTGGTCAGGAGAAACTGTTGATTTGACGGCGTTAAGGTCTGTTGATGCTGATGTTACACTAACCTCATCCAGGGTTTCGTTCCGGGAATATAATTTGGAGGGTGCGAAGCTACTGACAACGCTGAACAGTGGTGTTCTGAATATGAGTGAGTTCTCGGGCGTCGTGTTTGGTGGCTCAGTTATGTCAAATGCAAGCGTCAATGCGTCGGGTGATCAGCCTAAATTGGCTGGCTTGGTCACTGTCGGCAATATGGATATCGGTGCAGCATCCGAAGCAGCGGGCATATCAGGGACGACAGGGTCGCTCACGACACGCATTGATGTGCTGACGGCAGGCCACAGTGTCGCGGATTGGGTCGGCTCACTCGATGGTGCAGGTGCTATCGAGATCAAAGGTATAAAAGGTCAATCATCTTTGGCGGATATGCCCGTCGTTGGTTTGGCGCTTGGCCCGCTGTTACAGGTTTTTGAGGTGCTGAATAGCGGCCTTGGTTCGCTAATTGGATCAGGCGCTAAAACCGGGATCGGTGAGACAGACGTGATCAGTACATTCAAGATCTCTAACGGTATCATTAATACCAAAGATACAAAGATCATCTCGAATATCTACAAGGGCGATATAGCGGGTGATATAAACCTCCCGCTCTGGAGTATGAACATTGGCGGCAACGTATCGGTCGATCAGGGGCTTCTCGGGACTGTTTTAGCCAACGTGGCGCGCATCCCTAGCAAAATCCCGTTTCAGGTGACTGGTGACATCGATAAGCCAAATGTGAAGATTCAATCTTTCAATGGCGCTAACAGTTCTGGCGGCAGCGGTATTAAAATTCCTGGCCTTGAAAAACTTGAAAACAAAATTCCAGGTGTTGGCGGATTGCTACAAGGACTCCTGGGCGGCGGCACGAAGTCACAGCCAGCCACACCGCAGCCTCAAAGTGGGAATGAGCCACCAACTCAACAGCCGCAACCCCAACAGCAACAGCAACTTAATCCAGCTGATTTACTTCGGAAATTGCTTCAATAATTATTGGATTGAGTTAGCACGAAGACGCGGAGCGCGCTCGATAGATTGCCCGTGCGCTCGGTATCTATGTCTCGAATAAGTGCGCTAACACTCATACCACGCGCTGTCGCAATCTTGCCCAATCGTTGCCAGAATGCATCTTCCATAGATACGCTTGTCTGATGGCCCGCGATGCTCACAGATCGTTTGCGGATTTTTGTCGGGTCGCTAGTCATCCTGCTTCGGGTGGGAAATTGACTTCAATCTTAAGGCCGAAGGGCGCATTGAAGAATATCTGTCGGTCGCCTGTTCCTGGCACGATACGGGCATCAAACCCAATGTCATGCGTATCGAGCCTTGTTGTTAGTGCATCCAGATACTGGCCACGGAAGGCAACGTGATCCAGTGGCCCTGTGCCACCTGCATCAGGTTTGCGAACGACAATATGGACAATGGCTGGGCCGCCGTCCTCGCCATACATCCACGCACCAGCGCTGGTAAAGTTAGGTCGCTCACCATCACTAAGGCCAATGACATCAGTAAAAAATGATACGGTTGCGTCCAGATATTCAGTGACGACGTTGATATGATCGAGTTGCATGATGGTATTCTCCTTCTAAAGCAAATTTTAGGTTGCCCGTTGTTCGAAGCCAATAGTCGAACAGGATTATAATTTTTTCATGAAACTGAAAATGGTATCGACTGCATCTGCAATATTCTGTTCCTCAGTAAACCCGGATTTTTTACGTGGCTTGAGGCCATGGTCACCATCCAGTGCCCAATGCATCTGAATGCCCTTGGAAATGCCAAAGCCAGGCACCTCGTCTTTCGTGCCAAACGGGTCACGTTCGCCTTGGCAAAACAGTGCGGGGGTCTTCAGGTCAATGAGATGTTCAGTGCGCAGTTTTTCCGGTTTACCGGGCGGATGAAACGGGTATCCCAAACACACGACACCACGTACCTTGGCATCATCAGCAACCATACTGGCTATGCGTCCGCCCATCGATTTGCCACCAACGACCAATGTCTCGGCCCCGAGGTCGGCGATAACGGTATTCCATGTATCCATCAGGATCGGTAGTCTGTTGGGTGGTTTCTTTTTCCCAGTTTCTCGACGATCCAGCATATATGGAAACTCAAAGCGAACGACACGAAACCCGGCTGCAGCCACGCCGGATGCAATCCAGTTCATGAAATTGCTGTCCATTGGTGCACCAGCACCATGAGCTAAAACAAGTGTCAGGGATGCGCTGTCTGGTCCATCAATAAGATAATCGGGTCGTGTCATTTTGACGCAGGTTCAGTCTTTTCAACCTGAAAGATAGATCCATCAATGCCACTCACAGTGACATGCATGCCCGCAGGCAAATCGTCGCCACTGACCTGCCATGTTGAGTCATCAACCGTGATCTTGCCGATCCCATCAACGATCGGCTCACTCAGCGTAAAGCGTCGCCCGATATACTGTTCGCCGCGCCGATTAAGTGTCGGATGCTCAGTTTCTGTTGGATGACGCTTCACCCATGCGCGCCCGCTGGCAACGCTGGCAATGGAGAGACCGGCAAATAAAAGGAATTGGTACTGCCATGCAAGTTCAGGGGCGACGAGCAAGGCAAAGCCCAGCGCAGTCGCTGAAACGGCGAGCCATAGAAAAATAACGCCTGGTGCAAGTGTCTCAAGGATGACCAGAAGGACAGCAAAAACCCACCAATACCAAAAAGTTATACCTGCGAGAATGTCATCCATGATAAATCCGTTTCGCCTTGCCGCTTATTTGTCTTCCCAAGGGCCTTGTTTTTTCTTGTCACTTTCAAAGGCGCTTTTTGCAATTTCGCCAATGCCCGCGAGAGAACCTAATAGGCTCGTGGCTTCGTATGGCAATATCAGCACTTTCTCGTTATTGGCGGTACCGATCTGCTGCAATGCTTCAACGTATTTTTGTGCAACAAAGTAATTCACAGCCTGGACATCACCTTTGGCGATGGCTGCCGAAACCATTTCTGTTGCCTTGGCTTCGGCTTCGCGCTCACGCGCTTCTGCGTCTCGGAAAGCAGCTTCGCGGCGACCTTCGGCTTCGAGGATTTGCGACTGTTTCTGACCTTCTGCTTTAAGAATTTCAGACTGTCGCTTGCCTTCGGCTTCCAAAATATTCGCGCGCTTCTCACGCTCAGCCTTCATTTGCCGGCCCATAGCTTCAACCAGATCGCGTGGTGGTGAGATATCCTTGATCTCAATACGTGTGACTTTGACGCCCCAGGGATTGGTCGCTTGATCGACAACAGTCAAAAGCCGAACATTTATGGCATCCCGTTGAGAAAGCAGCTCATCCAAATCCATTGAGCCCATGACTGTACGTATGTTTGTCATTGTCAGGTTCAAGATAGCGTGCTCAAGGTAATTCACTTCATAGGCCGCGTGGGCAGCATCAAGAACTTGATAGAAAACAACACCATCGACGGTGACCATCGCATTGTCGCGGGTAATGATTTCCTGTGATGGCACGTCCAGGACCTGCTCCATCATGTTCATCTCATGACCGATGCGATCAAAAACGGGGACAATGAGATTCAAGCCAGGTGTTAGCGAGCGGGTAAACTTACCAAACCGTTCGACCGTGTATTCATAGCCTTGAGGCACTGCCTTGACGCCCAGAAAGATCAATAGCACCGCCATGATCAGAACGACGACAGCAAAAACAGAAAATCCGCTGAGCAGGCTTAACATATCGGGCATTGGTTTTTGGCCTCATAATTCAACATTAACGGGCGTTCATTACAGGTTTGAAGTAGCAACGAGTCAAATCAATTACATTTAATCTTATGTCATAAACGCCCACCACCGACGCGGATATTGGCCCCGGCGATATAGCTCGCATTGTCACTGAGCAGGAAGTAGATCGCTTCGGCGACTTCAATGGGTTCCGCCACGCGGCCCATCGGGATTTTAGATGCCTGGGCGGCGATGCGATCTGCCCCTGGCATGTCCGTTTGTGTCATCCCGGGTGCGACTATGTTCACGCGTACACCCTCGGCGGCGACTTCTTGCGCAAGACCGGTTGAGAACGAGTTCAGCGCCCCCTTTGACGTGGCATAGAGCACACCAATCCCTGGATTGCCCAGATTTGCTGATCCACTTGATACATTGACGATAGCTCCACCTTGCCCACCGTGAGTGGTCGACATGCGTTTGACGGCTTCTCGGGCGCAGATAATGCACCCCAGCACATTGATATCGAGCAGTTGTCGTATTTCATCGGGTTGCAGATCGTCGACGCGTGTGCGCCGCCCGTTCGTGCCTGCGTTGTTCACAAGCCCTGTCAGGGTGCCGAGTTCTTTATCGACGGTTTCAAACATCCGCAAGACATCAGCCTCAACAGCCGTATCGGCTTGCACGGCAATAGCGCGCCCACCCGAAGCTTCGATCTCACCAACGACTGCGCTCGCTGCGTCTGCGTTGGATACATAGTTCACACAGACAGCGTGCCCATGGATGGCCAGTAGTTTTGCCGTTGCGGCACCGATGCCGCGTGATCCGCCAGTGACGATGGTGACTTTGGTCATGATTATTTCCTGTTCAGGTGGCAAATTCGGGTTCTTCGCGGGTGAGGATGCGTTTGATACTATCCAAATACAGATAAGCGCTTTGACGGTCGCCGACGCGCATTTGTTTCGCGGTCTTGGCTGCGATTTCGGGGTCGATCGGCTTTAACGGACGGCCTGTGGTCATTGCCTTTATCTGCAATTCACAAGCACGCTCAAGATAATAAAGATCGTCCCAGGCTTCTGCGATGGTTGGGCCGGTCACTATGACGCCATGGTTTTTTAAAAATGCGATATCGTTGTTGCCCATGGTATCGGCGATGCGGTCGCCTTCATCTGTATCCAGGGCGAGGCCGTTATAGTTCTCATCAACAGCGGTGCGCCCATAGAATTTAAGCGCAGATTGTCCGGCCCAGACCAGAGGATCACCCTCAAGCATGGCCAGCGCCGTGGCATGCGGCATATGTGTGTGCAGGGCGATACGGGCACTTGGCCTGTGAAGATGTAAGCGTGCATGAATATAGAATGCGGTTGCTTCCGGCACGCCGTCACCTTCGATCACATTGCCATTGAAGTCACAGATGATCAGTGATGATGCGGTGATTTCACTGAAGGCCAATCCATAGGGATTAACCAGGAAAAGATCATCGCGGCCAGGCAAAACACATGAGAAGTGATTGCAGATACCCTCATGATAACCAAGTCGTGACGCCATCCGGAAACAGGCTGCAAGATCAACGCGGGCGGCTCGGATTGCTTCGTCGTCGAGACGGCTATTTGAGAGATCGACGGTGATTTTACCGTCTGGTTTGAGTTCGTGTGCGATTGGAGCCTCCCGTTAGCCGACCATCGTTTCTGGTCGTACCAGCTTATCAAACGTTGCTTCGTCTAAATAGCCTAATGCGAGGGTGGCCTCTTTCAAGGTTGTGCCTTCGTTATGCGCCTTCTTGGCGATCTCGGCGGATTTGTCGTAGCCGATTTCAGGCGTCAATGCGGTCACCAACATCAAGGAGCGTTCGGTCAATTCATTGATGCGCACGATATCGGCTTCAATCCCGTCGACGCAGCGAAGCCGGAAGCTATCAATTGAATCAGCTAACAGGCGAATAGAGCGCAGACATGCTGCGACGATAACTGGCTTGAATACATTCAATTGTAGATGCCCGTGCGAGGCGGCAACGGTCACCGTTGTATGATTGCCCATCACTTGGGCTGCAACCTGGGTCACGGCTTCGGCCTGGGTCGGGTTGACTTTACCTGGCATGATTGAAGAGCCTGGCTCGTTCGCGGGTAACATCAATTCACCCAATCCAGAGCGAGGGCCGGAGCCCAGCAAGCGAATGTCGTTGGCGATCTTCATCACGGATGCGGCGATGGTGTTGAGTTTGCCAGACAAGTTCACCAGCGCGTCCTCGGATGCCAACGCATAAAACTTGTTGGGGCAGGTGCGGAACGGTAGACCGGTGATGCTGGCGACTTCTTCGGCGAACAACGTATCAAAGCCTTCTGGGGCATTGAGACCCGTGCCGACAGCTGTGCCCCCTTGGGCCAACTCATAGATTTGATTGAGAGATTTCTTGAGCCGCTCAATGTTTTCCAGCGTCATATGCGCGTAGGCGGAAAATTCCTGACCCAGTGTCATTGGTGTCGCGTCTTGTAAGTGGGTGCGGCCAATTTTCACAATGTCCTTAAATTGCTCTTGTTTGGCGGTAAGGCTTTTCGCCAACCCATCCATAGCAGGCATCAAGCGCTCGGTGGTTTCAAGAGATAGTGCGATGTGCATGGCCGTCGGAAAACTATCGTTCGATGATTGAGACATATTCACATGATCATTCGGGTGAACTGGCGTTTTGGAACCGATCTTTCCACCCATCAATTCAATGGCCCGGTTCGAAATTACCTCGTTCAGGTTCATGTTGGTTTGAGTGCCGGACCCGGTTTGCCAAATCACCAGTGGGAAATGATCATCAAGCGCACCATCAGAAACTTCGGCGGCGGCTGACGTAATCGCGGTGCCTATTTTCTCATCTAACACTTTTAATGCGATGTTGGTGCGTGCGGCGGCTTCCTTTTGAATGGCAAAGGCGCGGATCAGTTCAATCGGCATGAGCTCGCGAGCATCACCAATTGGGAAGTTAAGACGTGATCGCTCTGTCTGCGCACCCCAATACTTATCTGTTGGGACGTCAACTTCACCGAGGCTATCGGTTTCTTTCCGGGTATCTGGCATATGTGGCCTCATGTTGTAAATTTGGGTCGTAGGGAATTTTATAGAAGGGGGTCGTCGCCGGTTTTTAAGGCTTGGCGCGCAAAATATCTAAACGTTGTTGCGATGGCGCCGGGGTCGTGACGCCAGCCATGCGCCTGATGGCCAAGCTCGGGCGTTACAGACTGAATGGTGCCGGCGGCCATTGCTTTGAGTTGTAATTCTGCCGCGCGCTCTATGAAAATGCCCATGACGCATGCGGCCTCGACGGTTGGACCGGCGCACAGTTGTCCATGGTGAGCCAGCAATATCGCACTTTTGTCGCCAAGTGCTGTTGAGATAATCTCACCTTCCCCATCACCAAAAGGCACGCCCGGCCAATGCGGCAGGAAAGCGGTGTCTTCATAGAAAAACATCGTGTCCATGTGTTCAGCACGAAGCGGCTCACCAATCATCGCAAGCGCCGAGCAGTTGATGGGATGTGTATGCACAATCGACATCACGTCCGGTCGGGTTGCATAGACATGCAAATGGAAACGGTTCGCCGGGCTTGGTCGGCCAGAACCTTCGATTACGTCAAAGTTTTTATCGACCAGAACGTAATCCGATACTTTGGCTTCTTCGAATCCGACGCCAAACGGGAGCGTCCACATCGTCGTTGGGTCATCGCCTCGCCCCGTCATTTGACCAGCAAGCCCGCTGCCGTGACCGTTGTTCGCCAAAATACGACAGGCAATTGCCAATCTTTCCGTGAGCGTGAACGTATCCGTGTCAGCTTGATCAGCAGCAAGAGCGGCTGACATACGGCTGATTTCATCTGCCATGCTTACGTCGGGCATTTCGCGGATCCTCTCATGTTGTTGAACAAATATGTGCGGTCAAAAGGGTATTCTACGCAGGAACACGTTTTTTAAACGCGTCAAAGAAGTCATTGCCTTTGTCGTCGACAATGATGAAGGCAGGGAAATTCTGAATTTCGATTTTCCAGATCGCTTCCATGCCAAGCTCTTCGTATTCAACGACTTCAACCTTGGTGATACAGTCCTGAGCCAAACGCGCAGCCGGGCCGCCGATGGAACCGAGATAGAATCCGCCGTGGCGATTACATGCATCGGTCACCGCCTTTGAGCGATTGCCCTTGGCCAGCATGACCATGGAGCCGCCAGCGGCCTGGAATTGCTCAACATAACTATCCATACGACCGGCAGTTGTTGGCCCGAACGAACCTGATGCAAAGCCTTCTGGTGTCTTAGCTGGACCGGCATAATAGACCGGGTGGTCTTTGAAGTACTGCGGCAAATCTTCGCCTGCATCCAGGCGTTCCTTAAGCTTGGCATGCGCGATGTCACGCGCCACGATCAAGGTGCCAGTCAGGGATACGCGGGTTTTAACCGGATGCTTAGATAGTTCGGCCAAAACGTCTTTCATGGGTTGGCGGAGATCAATATCGACGACATCGCCACCAAGCGAATCGGTTGTAATATCAGGTAGATATTTCGCGGGGTTCATCTCAAGCTGCTCAAGGAACACACCGTCCTTGGTGATCTTGCCCTTCATCTGACGGTCGGCCGAGCACGACACGCCGATACCAACTGGACAGCTGGCGCCGTGACGCGGCAGGCGTATGACACGCACATCGTGACAGAAATACTTGCCGCCAAACTGTGCGCCAATGCCCATCTCCTGGGTCATCTTGAGGATGCGATCTTCCCATTCGATGTCACGATAAGCCTGACCATGCGATCCGCCGTGTGTTGGCAATTCGTCCAGATATTTGCATGAGCCCAGTTTCACTGTCTTGAGCGTTTGCTCAGCAGACGTGCCGCCAATAACGATTGAGAGGTGATAGGGCGGACATGCAGCTGTCCCAAGTGTGCGGATTTTCTCATCGACGAACTCGGTCAGGCGTTTCTCGTTCAAGAGTGCCTTGGTTTCCTGATAGAGGAATGTTTTGTTTGCAGACCCACCGCCCTTGGCGATGAACAGAAACTTGTAGGCATCGCCTTCGTCGGCATACAGATCGATCTGAGCTGGAAGATTGTTGCCCGTGTTCACTTCGGCAAACATATCTGACGGAGAGACTTGCGAGTAGCGCAGGTTGGTCTCGGTATAGGTCTTGAGCACACCTTCTGAAATAGCGGCTTCATCGCCACCACCGGTCCATATCTGCTGGCCCTTTTTCCCCATGACAATCGCAGTGCCTGTATCCTGACACATGGGCAGAATACCACCTGCTGAGATGTTGGCATTCTTCAAAAGATCAAACGCAACGAAGCGGTCGTTATCAGACGCCTCGGGATCATCGAGAATATTACGCAACTGTTGTAAATGGCCCGGGCGCAGTAAATGCGAGACGTCTTTGTAGGCTTCGAACGTCAACAGCGTGATCGCTTTGGGGTCGATTGTGACCACTTCCTTGCCGTTGATTTCGGTGACGCTGACATATTCGTCGGTCAGTTTACGGTATGGCGTCTGGTCGGCGCCCAATGGAAACATTGTGTGGTGCACGTAATCGCTCATGGCTCACTCATGGTCTGGAGCGGCGGGAAAAACAGAGCCGCAGGATGAAATTAAGTTTGTTTGTTTTTAAAAGCATCAAGG